>Ga0334900_1003517_pt1 | contig 12088 bp, 17 predicted proteins | sample GraSluR3_MG_2_FD_207231 | JGI IMG/M metagenome (GOLD analysis project Ga0334900, IMG submission 207231) | Sludge microbial communities from methane-producing bioreactor in Wageningen University, Netherlands - Granular Sludge_31_08-R3 | ecosystem: Engineered > Bioreactor > Anaerobic >...
TTGTGTAAAGCAATTACAGCAGAATACCGCTGCTGCCTTACTCTCGCCCAGACAGCTTGTCCTGCAGGGTCCCTTCTGGCTCTTCCCTGCAGAGGGCTTTTTGTTGGAAAACCCAGGCTTGCTTTTAAAGTTTTCTGTGAAGACCAACGCAAAAAAGGAAAGGTTTATATATTACTTATAAGCTAGCAGTTTCACAACTTAGTAGTTAAAAGGTGATGGAAGATGGAAGAATTAAAGGGAAATGCAGAACAGGTTTCAAATAAGCTCAATTTGGGTGGATTGGTTGAAGATGCGATTAAGGGAACAAGAATTTGGGCTGATTACCGGTTATTTAAAGATTTTCAGGAGAAGAAGTGCTGTGAAGCGGTATTTAATTTTGCACAAAATTATCTTACTTTGGAAAACCCAAGCAAAGAAGACATAGCTTTCTTAAAGAGAACCCTGAAGGATACTGAGGAAGACTTTCCTGGATATCTTAGTCGGACACCCTTAGACAGAGCAACAGACATTGCTGCAGTTGTCCTGAAAGCTGCAAACAAGGTCGGTGTTAGTTTACCAAAGCTGGAGAAAGGTTATAGTTATATTCTGTCAAAAGCCGACTTTGTTCCTTATGAGCAGTCAAACCCTAGCGAAGAGTTGGTAGCGCCAGGCTCGTATTGGGACCTTTTCAGCTATCATCCATTTGATACTGAATAATTTTTTTTCTTTTCTTCTTTCTGAAAAGAAAGCTTTAAATGTAATCTATTCTCCATTTTATCCACAACAAAGTAGTCAAAGATGTTGTTGATGGGAAAGGCAGAATTGTCAGTAGATGAGTACTGCAGTTTAATTGAAAGCACGATTATGGATTTCTGGGACAAGGAAAACCTTGAAAAAAAAAAGGTTAATTCCTTCATAAGTTTCCTTAAGAAAAATGAGCCTTTCTGCGAGCATCTCCTTGAGGTTGCGCATCCCCTTGAAGCAAAAAGAATCTGCGACCTTGTGCTTATTAGTGCTGATGAGATTAATGTGAAGCTAAAAAAGTTAGAAAAGGCTTATAGAAATTACCTGAGCAATCTTGTGGATAAGATTGCTGATAAGGGATACAATGAGCCAATTGTAACGAGCTTTACACCCTTTGAAACCCAATTCCCAAAGGAATTCGCTGCTCCTTATTACAACGAGCAGAATATTATAATACAATATTTAAGAAAAGAGGAATGATAATATGATGTACAGCGAATCTGCTTTTGAGAGCTATGGAAAAAAAGCCCGAGGAAATAGAAAGCCTTGAGGTTGAGATTGGCAAGCTTAAGGAGAAAGAGGGTTTCAAAAGAAATACTCCCATAAAGAGAAGCATTGGAACTTCCAGGTTAAGTGAAAGCAGGGAGTATGCAGAATACTCCGGGGCAAAGCTTATTCATTTCAGCGCATCGTTTAGCTATGCTAGGTCTTTTTACAAGGTTGCTGGACAATATTCTATTAAAAAGAAGGATGAAAGCAACAAGCTGTCAATAAGAAAGATTAAAAAGGACGGCTCTGAGATTAGGCCCGAAGGAAATATAACTGGCCTGATTCTACAGGTTGCAGATGAGTTTCTAAAAAAGGAAAAAAAAGCTTTTCCTGATGAAGAAAGGCCGTCTGTGCTCCTTGTTACTTATTTTAAAGATGGGTCTTCAGAGTCTTTGCTGCTGGTGAATTATGCCAAGCAGAGCAATGGCAGCTACATCAAAACGAAGGCTGTACATATAAGCAGGTAAGGAAATAGCGGGCCCGAGGGGATTCGAACCCCCGACCTACAGGTTAGAAGCCTGTCGCCCTATCCAGACTAGGCCACGAGCCCTTAAGCCCTAAAGAGAAGCGGTTTGTTTAAAAAGGTTTTTGTTTGCATGCCCACTTGTTTCTATAATTAAGCCAAAAGAAACAGCCCGATAATTCCTGCCAGCAACAGCATCTCTGAGAAAGAGCCTGTCCTGATAGGGCCTTTGAGCCTGAGCTTTGCAGGGTAGAACAGCCTTGCTCCCTGCGGTGTAAGCGTATCCAGGAAAAGATGGCTAAGCGAGCCGATAAGAAAGCCGTAGCCTGCTGGACGCGAGAAAAGCGAAACAGCCACTCCAATAAAAAGCCAGGGCCAGGCAGAATGTATAATGCCTCTGTGCCTGGAGAAGGGGATATGGAAAACCCTGCCCAGCTTTGAGCTTTTCTCATCAATGTCTGGGGCAAGCGCCCCAAGCACACAGAAAACAAGCGCAGGCACATTGAAAAGCATTCCGAATGCCTTGAGAAACAGCAATGAAGCCATTACATGGGTAAGCCACTTCATAGTTTCTTGGCTTCTTCGTCAGGGTCCGGGTTAGGGTAAACCCTGTTGATGACAAACTCTATCCTGTCGAAAAGCTCATTCTTGTTAACCCTGCCTATAATCCTGATAATTTTTCCTAAAAGGTCTTTCTTTACTGGCTCAAGCACACTCAGGTCCTTTCTTGCAGAGTCCATAAACTCATCATCTTTCTCAATAAGCGCTTTAATCTGGTTGTTGAAGAAAACTCCCCGGATTGTGTCTGTGCCGTCATCCAGGATCAGGTTCATTACAGCCCTGTGGTTTGGCTCAACATCGCCGTGCTGGTCGCAAACATACTTTCCTTCATCTGTTGTGCGCACTTTTTTGTTGCAGTGCGGGCATGTCTCAAAGAACCTTGGGTCAAAAACATTAACGATGGTTGTAAGCAGCTCTACATTGTTGTCTGTGTCTGAAAGGTCGGCTATTTTTTTTCTCTCTGCCTCAGCAAAGGCCTCAACATCAACCTCGATACCTTCGGGGTTTACCTCAACTGAGGAGGTGTCTGATATCTGGAGCTCAATTCCGCCTGACACTTTGTTAAGCCGCGCATAAGCGTTTTTTACCCTGAGAACATCTCCTTCTTTTATTTTCTCAAAAAGGTCTATCTGGTCGTTCCAGAAAACTACCCTGACTGTGCCTGTTTCATCAGAAAGAATCAGTGCGCCGACTTTGCCTGATGTGCCGTCTTTTTTTCCGAATTCCCGGACATCGAACTTTCTTACTGCCTTGCCGGAAACCTCAACATTCCTCATTCCGTCAACAATGTTCTGAATGTCAAGCTTGCCAGAGAATTTCTCTATTAGCTGGATTCCCAACTCATTTGCTATTATATGGGCAGCGCCTTCTTTGCTTACCAGGCCTGAAAGGCTGTCGATTTTCTCTTTGATTTTTGCTTCTATCTCTTTTTCAGAGAGGCCTGACTTCTCCTTAATGGTCTCCACGATTTTTTCATATGGTATTGTAAACATTTTTGAGCTTCTATTCCTTTAGCTTTTCGTCCCACTTGCCTTCTGAGACTTCCGTTATGACTTCACTTGCCCTTTTGCCTTCAACAAAAACACCCATTGAGTTGCAGGTTCCAAGGATTTCCTTTGCCTTGTCCCTGAGTGTTTTTCCGGCAAGGCCGTCGGATTTCATCCTGACTATTTTTATTATCTGGTCGAATGTGAGGTCGCCTGACTTCTGTGTCGGGTTCCCTGAGGCTTTCTGTATGCCTGATTCTTTCTTTATGAGTGCTGATGCTGGCGGGGTCCCTATTGTAATCTCAAAGGCCTTTGTGCCCGAGTCTACTATTACCTTTACAGGCACCTGCATTCCCTTGTAGTCTGCTGTCTTCTTGTTTATCTCAGCTACAATCTGGCCGATATTAACACCAAGCGGTCCTAATGCAGGGCCTAGCGGGGGGGCTGCTGTTGCTTTTCCTCCTTCTATTAAAACCTCAACTGTCTCTTTAGGCATTTTCCATTTCTCCTCCGTCTCTTCTGATAACTTTAATATTGTCTATTTTTAGCGTGATAGGGATTGGGACTGCTGCATTAACAAGCTCCACAACAGCATCTTCCTTGCTCATGTCAAGCCTGATAACCTTGGCCTGCTCTCTCTGGAATGGGCCGGAGATTATCTCCACAATATCACCTACCTTAATGTTGATCTCCTGGCGCTTCTCTATCTCTATCATGTGGTCTATCTCTGAGTATGACACTGGCTGGGGAAGGATGTTCCTTGCATAGTTTATTCCCCTGGCTGCCTCTTCTGCATCCTGGAGAGAGTCTGCCTCGAGAAAGATATAGCCTTTCATCCCGTGTGCACAGATGACCGAGTGGACATTGAGTTTTTTCAGCTTTATATGCTCTGAAACAAATTCCAGGACTTGCTCTTCTTTTCCGGCTGCTGTCCTCAGGATGAATATTGCGCCCTTTTCCTGCTTCTCTTCTTCTTTCTCTGTTTTCTCTTCCATCAGAATCACACTCTCTTAAATAAATAATAGTTAATAAGGTATATTGCAAATCCGATCAGACCCATTATGAGTATTCCCAATGCTGAAACCAGGGAAATGTTCTTGAATTCTTCCTTAGTTGGCCTTTTTGTCAGGCGCAGTGTTATCTTGCACTGGTAAAAAAAATCCTTTACCTTCTGCTTTAGCTTCATGTTTCAAAGGTTTTGTCTTTTATTTATAAATATTTTCTTTGGCTCGGCCGTAGGGCTTTCCAAAAGATTTAAATCTTATTGAATGATTTCCTGAAATTATGGGAAAAGCCAAGCTTAAGTATATGCTGAGGCACTTTTTTGCCAAGGCAGGCAAGGAGAAGAAGCGAAAGAGAGAGGATGGCGAGAAGGATGAGTGAGATGATGATTATGGGAAAAAACAAGGTTTTTCTAAGTGTTGGGATTCTTTTTGTGATGGCTTCAGTGGCTTTTATCCTGGGCTGTGGTGGAGAGCCCGGTATTAACAGAGAGCCAGGGCAGGCTGTTTTTGGGGATGAGTGCACTGTGGATGCTGACTGTGTGCATATGCCTGTGTGCTGCCACAGAGGGGCAGCTGACTGCGTGCCTGCTTCCAGGGTAGGCCTGGATTTTGAGGAGAGGTGCGAAGGGTTTGCCTGCACAAAAGAGTGCAGGCCGTGCACAAGGTGCGTGTGCGAAGATGGCTTCTGCGGCTCTGTTGTTGTTGGCGGGTGCTGCTGAGTTAAGTATAAGCTTTTCGCAATAGAATGTGCTTATGCCGTAAGGCCCTTTATAATTCCTGAAAAAAACAAAAAGCTAATATAGTTGTTGTTGTATCCATTGATATAACATGAATCCGGAAACATCCTTTATGAAAAAAAAGAATATTTTGAGGTATCCTCGTTTGGATACTGTTCTTATGGTTGAAGAATTCATCAAAGCAAACGATGGCGAGTACAGAAAAAGGAAATTGTGGGAGGCTTTGCCAAAAAAGATGATGTACCAGACTTTTCAGGTAATAATTAACTATCTGCTTCACTCAAAAAGAATTTCAATTGACTCTGAGGGAAAGATTGGGTGGATTTACTATCCTGAAACCGCAAGAAAATACTATAAGAAAAAAGACTTGGCAAGGAGAAAGTGAGACTTCCTTCAGAAATAAGGTTCGCAGATAAAACTATTCAAAACGCACTCTATAAATTAGAAGGCGGGGATGATTTTGAAAGGGAGTTGTTCAGATACATAAATCAAGCTTTAGATAACATAGAAAAAAATGCTTTCTTTGGAATTCAGATTCCTAAAAGGCTAATTCCAAAGGAATTTGCTTTAAAATACAATGTAAAGAACCTATGGAAGTATAACTTGCCTAAAGGGTGGCGATGATTATATTCAGTCGTAAACGATGAGATTGTGGTTGTAAGCTTAATTCTTGAATGGTTTGACCATAAAGAATACGAGAGAAAATTCAAATATTAGGAGGAAGATATCTCTTCCAGGAAGAAATATGCCCTTTGGATAGCTGCCCTCATTGCTGATGAGTTTTCTTTTTGCTTAGCAAAACCTTTTTAAATAAACTTAGTTTTCAGGCTTCTGTGAGCCCGTAGCTTAGCCTGGTCAGAGCGCTGGTCTTATAAGCCCTGTGCTCGTGCACAACTAAGATAACCAGAGGCCCGGGGTTCAAGTCCCCGCGGGCTCATACTCTTCTGGTAATGAAGATGAAGCACGCAACGAAATACCTGGAATTCTGTACCAAATCCAGAAGGGAATTTATCAATATCACTTCTGAGGTTGAGAAGGCTGTAAGGGATTCCGGAATTAAGGAGGGGATATGCCTGGTTAATGCTATGCATATTACTTCCTCTGTGTTTATTAATGACGAGGAGCCTGGGCTCAAGAGGGATTTTATGAGCTGGCTTGATAAGGTTGCTCCTGAGGATTCCGGATATCTGCACCACCAGACGGGCGAGGACAATGCTGATGCGCACCTGAAGAGAACTGTTATGGGGAGGGAAGTTGTGATTGCTGTTACTGGCGGAAAGCTGGACTTTGGCCCATGGGAGCAGGTTTTCTACGGGGAGTTTGACGGGCAGAGAAGGAAAAGGGTGCTTGTGAAGGTTATTGGGGAATAGGCAGGAAATATCTTCTTTAAAACAACTATTCGGGTTTGGGTATTTTTTTAAATAAACAGGGCAAGGTAAGCTAAATATCTAATACTATTGTTAATATGTGAAGAAAAATGGAGCTTTTCAAGAGGCTGAAAAACAAGGAGGACAGGCTGTTTTCCTACTTTACTATGGAAGTTGGGCTTAACGAGGAGATGCATACCTACAGCGGAGGGTTGGGGGTGCTTTCCGGGGACACTATCAAGTCTTTTGCCGACCGGAGCGTGCCTATTGTGTGTGTTACCCTGCTTAATGAGAACGGCTATTTCAGGCAGGCTCTTGACTCGTATGGAAACCAGAGGGAGGTTGACTATAAGCTTGACAAGGATAAGCTTCTCATGAAATCTGACACGACTGTTGAGGTAGAGATTGAGGGCAGGAAGGTTAAGGTGCAGGCTTGGGAGTATCAGGTAATAGGGAGCTCAGGCTATGTTGTGCCGGTTTATTTTCTTGACACTGATGTGGAGGGGAATTCTGATTATGACAGGACGCTGACTAAGCACCTTTACGGAGGCGACCAGCATTACAGGCTCTGCCAGGAGATTGTGCTGGGGATTGGCGGGGTTCGGTTTCTTGAGGCTAGGAATTACAAGAGCCTGCTTAAGTACCATATGAATGAGGGGCATGCTGCTTTTCTTACTGTTGAGCTGCTTAAGCGGCTTAAAGGGGACAGGGAGAAAGTAAAGAAGATGTGTGTGTTTACCACTCATACTCCAGTTGCATCCGGGCACGATGTTTTTCCAAAAGATATGGTTATCAGGACGCTGGGCAGGACTGTGCCTGATGACCAGTTTGTGAATAATGAGCTATCCATGACGCACCTGGGGTTTAGCATGAGCCATTATATTAATGGGGTTGCTAAGAAGCATAAGGAGGTTTCTAACCAGATGTTTCCTGAGTTTAAGATCGAATATATCACAAACGGGGTGCATTCTGAAACCTGGACCTGCGAGGCTTTCAAAAGCCTGTTTGATGTGAGGCTCGGCGGATGGAGGGCTGACCCTTTTAACCTGAGGTATGCTATCCAGATTAACCTGTCTGACATCTGGGCTGCGCACATTGAGGCGAAAAGAGAGCTTTTTGATGAGATAAAGAAGATGACCGGTGAGGAGTTTGATGAGAATGTGTTCACGATTGGATATGCACGAAGGGCTACTTCCTATAAGAGAATGGATTTCCTGTTCAGGGACATTGGCAGGCTGAACAGGATAGCTGAGCAGGTTGGCAGGATCCAGCTTGTTTTCGCTGGGAAGGCTCACATCAGGGATACGCAGGGGAAGGAGGCTATCAAAAAAATCTTTGAGATTAGGCACCACCTGTCTGACAAGATTAAGCTGGTTTTTCTTGAGGATTATGATATTGAGCTTGCGAAGAAGATAATTCCCGGGGTTGATGTGTGGCTTAACACCCCGAGGAGACCTCTTGAGGCTTCGGGGACTAGCGGCATGAAGGCGTGCCACAACGGGGTTCCTTCTTTTTCCACACTTGACGGGTGGTGGATTGAGGGGCACATTGAGGGCTTCACAGGGTGGTCTATCGGTGACCTTAACCCTGAGCAGAGCGACAGCGAGGAGCTTAAGGACATGTACTACAAGCTTGAGAAGGTTATCATGCCTATGTACTATGAGAGAAGGGATGACTTTATCAAGATAATGAGGAACTGCATTGCGTTCAATGCGTCTTTCTTCAACACGCACAGGATGGTGTCGCAGTATGTGCTGAGCGCTTACCTCAACTAGCTTTTTTGGACTTGCAAGTTGTAAATAAGTAATATATAGTACTTGTAGTTTATTGCTTCTATGCTTACACCTGACCTGATTAGGTATGCCAAAAAACGCCTGAGTGAAGGCGCAAATGAGCAGGCAGTCAGGCAGGCTCTTCTGAATAAGGGCTGGCAGGCTTCTGATGTGGATGCGGCTATCAGCTCTGCAAAAGGTGAAAAAAACAAGGGCAAGACTGAGAAAAAGCCGGCCAGGAAGGGCAGCAGGAATGCCTGGCTTGCCGCTTCAGGGCTTTTGCTGGTTGCTGTTGTTGTAATAATCCTGATTGCTTTTTTTGCAGGGCCAGATGCAGAAGAGCAGGAGATGGGCGTTGTGGACTGCGGCGTTAGCCTGGAATGCCTAGCAGAGCAGGCAGGGAGATGTGCAGATGCTGATGCCAGCCATACGCTTCAAGGAGATTATTATGGATTTGCTGTTTCCCAGGCGGCTGAGATGTATGTAAGGGAAGAGGAAGGGGAATGCAGCCTTCAGGTGAACTACCTGAATGCTTATGTCCGGGTTGAGCCCGGCTCCAGAGAGATGCTAAAAGAGCAATACGGAATGGATGACCAGGAATTAGAGGAAACCAGGCAAATGCTTGATAATGAGATAAAAGCAATTCTGGGCGAAGAGCATTTTTGCGTTGGCTCTCCAGAACAGATAGCACATATAATTGAGTTAATAAAAAGAATCAGCGAAGGGGATGATAACGCCTTTTTGACGCCTGAGATGTGCATAGGCAAGGCTTTTGCACGAAACTTCCTTCTCTTTGAAAAGATTTAATTCTGTTTTAGATACCTATTCATACTTAACTCTTAATATGCTTTTTTCCGACTATCTTTTTAAACCCCTGAGACTTCACTCTCTAATAAGGGGCTTTTGTAGCCACTACAGAATAGATAAAAGAGCGAAAGATTTAAATATAAGCTCTGTTTTATCCCATTCACATTTATGTTAAGAGGGAAAAAAATGAAAAAGCAAATTTTATTGATTTTGGGGATGTTGCTATTGGCGGCTTTTGTTTCTGCTAGTGTACCGCCTTTAGAAGTTACCGAAGTGCAGGTTAATGGGATCGGGCTTTCCGAGGACCATACCACAAGGCTTTCCATTGAGAGGGGCGAATACCTTAACCTTTGGCTAAGGCTTGAAGCACTTGAAGATGCCAAGGATATCCAAGTAAGGGCATTCATAGATGGCTATGAGCACAGCAAGTATGAAGACATTACTGACCAGACTGGCGTTTTTGATGTTCAGGATGGCGTTGAATACATCAAAAGGCTCAAGCTGAAGCTGCCTGAGAATATGGACAGGGACAATTATAAGATTAAGCTGTTTGTATCCTCAAGGGATGGATATGTCCTGGAGCACTATTATAATATCCTTGTAGATGTCCCAAGGCACAGCATGATTGTGAGAGACATTGCACTTAACCCAGAGTACAGGGTAAGGTCTGGATCATACCTTTCTGCAATCGTAAGGCTGCAGAACACCGGGGCAAGAGACCAGAGGGGAGTCAAGGTAACCCTTCAGATACCTGAGCTTGGCGTTGCTGCCTCTGACTTTGTGAACAAGGTCGAGGGCGGAGACTCTATCTCAACTGAAGAGATTGCTGTAAAGATTCCTGAGTGCGTTGAGTCAAAGGAATACGAGATGCTGATTAAGGTTGAATACAATGATGGCTACGACTCTATAACATCAACCCACAAGGTTTTTGTTGTTGAATCTGACATCTGTGTTGACCCAGAAGAGCCAGATGATGTTGAGAAAGTAGTTATCTCAATGCCTTCAGTCAAGGAGACTGCAAAGGCAGGTGAGAGGGTTGTATTCACAGCTGCTATGGTAAACACAGGCTCTGCAACTAAGACCTTCATCCTGAAGGCAAAAAATGCAGAGTGGGCTGATGTTGAGATGAGCGAGAACCTGGTTGTCCTTAAAGGGGGCGAGTCAAGGGTTGTCTTTATTTATGCAACACCTAAGCCAACAACCGCCGGAACCAATGTCATGCTGCTTAGCGTGGAGTCTGAAGGTGAGATGGTTAAGGAAGTCCCACTGACTGTAAAGGTTGATGAGGCTCCTGTCGAGCCTGACAAGACTGTTGACAACCTCAGGGCAGCACTTGAGATTGGAATAATTGTCTTGGTGGTTATCCTTGTGATAATTGTCCTGATTCTTGCCTTTAGCAAGGTTAAGAAGAAGGATGAGGACAAGGAAGAGACTTACTATTGAGCTTTTGAGCTTTTGTTTTTTTTCTTTTGTTTATATTTTTATTTCTTTGCTTCATGCTTATTAAAAGGGTTAAATTTAAATATAACGCGGGTTTTCTTGTGCATAGAGGTGAATAACTATGGCAGTGTATTCAATGAACTTAAGGAGGCTGCTGGGCGAGAAGAAAACCGGCGGCAGCGGAAAGATGAATGTAAAGACGAACATCAAAATGGTTGATGTTTCCAAGGCTGATGATAATTCTTTGAAGGTAGAGTTCCTTTACCAGACAGAGTACGAGCCTGACTTTGGGCTGATTGAGATTGCAGGGGACCTTTACTATTCCTCTGAAAAGGAGGAGATAAGCAAGCTTGCTGCACAGTGGGAAAAGGATAAAAAGCTTGATGAGGATGTTTCCCTAAAGGTGCTGAACAGGATTTTCTCAAGGGCTTCTATTGAAGCGGCTATCCTGGCAAAGGAGATAAACCTTCCTGCGCCGTTCAGCCTGCCTAAGTTTGCAAAGAAAGAGAAAGCAGAGTAAGCGGGCTTTCTTTTTTTTATTCTGTTTCTAGATTAAAAATAAGATTAGCCTCAGGATTCCGTAGCCTGCAAAGCAGCCTGCGCTAAGGAACGGCATGGCCGGATAGAATTTTCCTTTCCTTGAGTAGGCAAACAGGAGGATTAATGCAAGGGTGACTGTTCCTATGGGTATTAATGCGTATAAAAAAGTGGAGAGTTTTGAGAAGCCGAGCGTTAAGAGAAACTGGGCTATTGCGCCGTTGAATATCAAAGGAAAGACTACATCGCCTCCGCCAAGGATTGCTGCCCTTGCATCTTTTTTCCCAGGCTTGCCCGAGATGTCTAATGACTTTGCCTTTGCGAACTTCTTAAAGTCATAAGGGACAAGCAGGCCTGCGAAGATTTTTGTGGAGGCCTGGAACTCTGCGAGCTTTACCATGTGCTTAGACTTCCAGACTGCGATGATGTCGTAGATGGAGATTGCAATTAGGAGAATCGATGCGTAAAGCACGCCAAACATGGGTGCGAAGAGGAGGGCGATGCCTGAATACATAAGCACTTCAACCGAGTTGTGGATGAGCGGGTTGGGCAGGAATATTTTAAGCAGCATGAGCGCAAAGGCGATGCCTAGCACTATAAGGAAAAACGGGATGAAGACCCCTAAGGAGATGGCAACAGTCATCCAGACTGCGAGCGCATACCACACTCTCCAGAATTGCCTGCCGAACTTTCTTGTCATAATAAACAGGAGTATTGCTGTGGAAACAGATACGCCTATGATTATGAAGATCAGGGCTGAGGAGTCCTTAACCTCTGGCCTTTCTCCTATTGCTGTATCGCTGTAGCCGACTGTTATTGTGCCTGTTTCTACGTCAACTGCTACTTGTGCATCCTTTACAATCAGGTACATCCCAAACAACTGGGATGCCAGGAAGATAAGCACAAGAACTGCTGTTATTGGGAGTGAATGCTTCATTCATGAATTCTGAACGAGGTTACTTATAAAGGTTTTTAATTTTGAGGCTCTGTTCAAAAAGTCCAAATAAAAAACAAACAATATTGTGGGCGATAGCCCTACAATATATTTCAGCCCGCTTTATCAAGCGCTTAACTTTATTAATGAGTTTTGTTTTTTCTTTCATGGAGAGAAAATCCATTCCCCCTCAGACAGACTTACGGCT
>Ga0334900_1003522_pt1 | contig 12083 bp, 8 predicted proteins | sample GraSluR3_MG_2_FD_207231 | JGI IMG/M metagenome (GOLD analysis project Ga0334900, IMG submission 207231) | Sludge microbial communities from methane-producing bioreactor in Wageningen University, Netherlands - Granular Sludge_31_08-R3 | ecosystem: Engineered > Bioreactor > Anaerobic > Unclassified...
GTTCTTTAGTGGTTTGCTGGAGTCCAAGTAGGTGAAGGGACCCATCTGCTGTCTGGGTACGTGTTCTCTCCAGGTCCAGCCTTTTCTTCGAGGGGTATACTTGTCTAAATCCTTCAGAATGTTTTCTGCATCCAGCTTTTCATTGTGCTTAAGTTCTTGTTTGATATCTGTCATCATTGCCACCCCCTATTTCTTGAAGAGGGCGACCACGTCGTCCCAATGCTTGCCTTGTGCCAAAAGAGTTCCCGCCTCCTGAACGGTGATTCCCTGAGCCTGGGCCAACTTATATACCACGTGTCCGGCACCTTTTCCCATAAGGCCACGATCCACACAACCTTCCACGATGGGTTTGGTATCCAAGGAGGATATGCCCATGCGAAGGAGTACCGCCCGCTCAATGGAAGGGGAGGTGTTCTTTCGACCCAGCTCCAGCAAGGGCTCTACCACCTGCTGGGTCAGGGACCAAAATCGGTCATATAGTTCTTCATCTGTGAGGTTGGCAATGTGCATCCTTCTCACTTCAAAATCGTCTTCTCTTTTCATAAAAGTACCATCTCCTATCGTTGTTCTCTTTTGCTAAGTTACAGCGATTTGATCGTGTCTTTTACATAATCCGGGTGGGTGCGGGTTTCTTCCGCCAGGAATTTTATATCCTCTTCTGTGGGCTGGGCTACCTGATAGGTGGCCATGGCCTGTTTGATTAAGGATTTCCTCATTCGGTCCAAATCCACTTCCTTAGCCTTGATCATGGAAGGTTGGCTGGGGAGAATAATGTTTTCGCCGGGCACCTCTTCTTCCGGGTCTCCAAAGAAAATCCGGATGCCGTTATCCCGGGCAAAGGACAACTGGGGCTGCAGATGTTTTCCCGCTCCAGTGTACTCTGTTTCCTGTACGATAATGGTGGTGTCTTCCGGATACTCCTGGGCCAAAGCAAAGGCCGCCGCCAAAGCGGTATTCCCCGCCGGACCCTTTTCCAAACCCTCCAATGTAGCCAAACATTGGGTGATATAAAAGACGTCTCCTTGTGTTATGGTAACATATCGGTCCATATATCGCAAAGGTCGGGCGGCGGATCGGGGCACGTCGGAACGGTCTGGCCAACTGGAAAATGGCACGCCGAAGCCGGTATGACCGGTGGTAAAGCTTTTTCGGTTGAATGCCAGATCGGAAGCCATATGGAGTCCGGAAAGGTCCACGGAAGCCCCGATGATTTCACACTTGGCACCCGCTTTTATGAGGCCTCTGGCCGTACCGGTCAAATTGCCGCCCCCCGCGTTGGTGCAAACCACCACGTCGGGGTCCTTGCCATACTTCTCCCGAAACTGCATGGAAATCTCATATCCCAAAGTCTCCACACCGGCAATGCCGAAGGGAGTGTAGAGAGATGCATTAAAATATCCCGTCTCTTCCAACAGCAAGAGAAACTTATAAAATAACTCCGGGCCTACGGAAAGTTGAACTACTTCAGCCCCCAGGGCTTCACATTTTCTCGCCTTTTCGATAATTTCCGGCTGGCCTTTTCCTTTGCTGTCATAACATTCCTGCACCACAATACACTTCAATCCATGAATGGCCGCCTGGGAAGCTACGGCGGCACCATAGTTTCCGGAAGTGGCGGTGAGTACGCCTTTGTACCCCAACCGCTTGGCATGGTATACGGAGTTGGCGGCTCTCCTAGCTTTAAAGCTACCGGAAGGATTGCAGGCCTCATCCTTGATGAATATTCTAGCTCCCATGCCTTTGGGCGCACACGTTCTCGCCAAAGCGGTGAGATTTTTCAGTTCTAAAATGGGGGTGTTTCCCACGTTAACGCCATACTGAATCTGTTGCATTTCTTCCAATGAATAGCCGGTTTCCCGCATCATTCGCTCGTAGTCAAAGGCCAGGGAACCGGATTCGAACTTGCTGTAATCGATGCCAACAGATTTCAGCATAATTTCTTGTTTTCTCGCCATGACGGAGGCATAATCCGTTGCTCTACTGGTCATTTTCTTCACCTCCGAATACCATCTCTCGCACCTGTTGGTCGATTTTGAGAAGTTCGGGAATGAAATTGCCAAAGCTATGATCGTACGCCGGGTTGACTTCTATTAAAGTGCCTTGCTCTTTTCTTCCCGTTACGGTAATCACCGTTACTTCATCTCCCAAATTGGCGTCCTTTTCTAAAAATCCTTTGGTCCAAAGTTCCAAGGGAACTTTCTTGGTATCGTCGGGAACCTGGGGTGCCCTTTCTGGAGGTGACAGTATGATTTTGTGGATTCGAACCCACGAATCTTTTACAATCATGATTTTTTCCTTTCATTGAATGCTTTTGCTATCGCATTTTTACGTGCTTTTTATGTTCTCTTTTTCTCTGTTTTGCCACTATTTTACAATTTTCGCTTCTTGGTAAATCATATCTCGCATATCTCCCATGATGGCTCTCGGCACCGGAAGGTCAATCATGGTATGAAGTCCGGGTCGGGCATTGATAATATGAGGGATCATATTGACGCACATAGCGATAGTCCCGATACCTCCCGGGATTTCCGGGCTGTTCACCATATTTACGTTGGGAGTTCCTTTAATGATAACATAGTCCCCCGTCTGGATGCCCACCTGCTCCGGCTCAATTTGCTGAGGATGGTCCATCTCAATTTTCATTTGTCCATCCACATAGCCATATCCTTTCATGGCGCAGCCTGCTACATTGCCAGCCTTGGCAAATCCATGAAGGGATTTTCGATCCACCTCCGTCATAATGGGATTCATGGCGGTTTCCACCTTGTCCACCTTCCAGCCAATGGCATCTGCAATCATGTGGATGGATTCGTGGAAGCCCACATGACCGGAAAGGTGACCGGTGCGAACTCCTTCTTCGAATTCTTCCTTGGTAATGCCGATGCCCTGCTCTGTCATAACGGCAGGGCCGAAGGGAGACAAACTGTTGACTCTTCGGGCAGTAATGCTTTCCACTTCTTCGCAGCAGCCGGTCCAAAGAACCACCAATAGATCCATAATCAGGCCCGGATTGATGCCGGTTCCCAGAATAGATACGCCGTTTTCTTTGGCAATACGGTCCAGCTCCTTGGTTTCCTCCGGAGACTGGGCTTGCGGATATGCCATTTCTTCCGCGGAAGAAACCACATTGATTCCTTGCTCTAAAACAAATTTCAGTCGGTCAAAGGCCGTTTTGGTGAAAGAGTCGGTACAAGTCAGTACCACATCCGCGGATCCCGGCTTAATGACATCTTCCGGTGCACCGATAATCACGTCGGGACGATCTCCTCGAGGCGTTTTAATGTAATCGTACATGGATTTGCCAATCTTTTCTCCACGACCTACCGCCCCCACGATATCCACTCCCTTTTTCTTAAGAAGCATGTCTGCCATGCCGCTTCCCATAGCTCCCAATCCCCAAATGATGACCTTTACATTTTCCATTTCTTCATTTCTCCTTTTCTACTCACTTTATGGTTGCACGGCAACCTTTCCGCTACTAGTTCTGCCTTTTGTTTCCCCGGGCCATTTATATCTTTAGATTTCTTTCTATATTTATATTGATTTGCAAGGAGTGTGCCAAGTTGTGGGAAAAGTCAGAGTACTCTCCATATTCGTGAACTTCCTCATAATTGCCCGCCATGGGAATGATGGGCCCAACCAAAAACTCCCTGAAACCCATATTTTTCAAGGTTTTCAGAGAGTAAATCTTTACCCATATATTATTGCTATTGTAGATGTAATTGCCGCAATTTCACCAGATGTTGCCCCAAAGATGGCAGCTTCTCGCTGGCCTTCTCTCAACCTGCCCATTCATTTGCATATGCTGCAAATATATTTGCACTTTGTGGTGATTCCTTGTGAATTATTGAAACTTTCGGGTGGCATCCAGGTATCGGGTCAGCATGCCAATGTTGACAAAATAGTGGCTATATTTGTCCTTTCGTTTCACATCAATGAGTCCGCTGTTCTCCAGCTTTTTCATGTGTTGGGAAATGGTGGCCTGGGAATATTCAAAAGCTTCCACCAAGTCCCCGGTGCACACCGGTTCCCTTCGGGTGTTGCAATTCATAATGTGACGAAACAGCCGTACTCGGGCCGGGTGAGCCAACGCATCGGAAATGGTGGCAATCAGTTCCACTTCTTCCTCCACCAATTCATCGATTTCCTTTCGTAGACGCATCCACCCGATCTCCTTTCCATCCATACTTTTTCATTTTATGCTGCAGGGTCTGCCGTTTGATGCCCAGCATCCTGGCGGCTTGGGATACATTCCCCTCCGTTCGAGACAGGGCAACCTCTACCAGCTCCCGTTCTTGGTTCTCCAAATACTTTTCCAAGGATTCTCGCAGCTCTTCCGGGTTTAATGCCCCTGGACGGTCTGCTTCTCCTTCTTCTCGGGGAACACGAATCAGTTTTTCCGTTAACACGTGCTCCTTGTCCACCAAGCTGATGGCGGACATTAGGATGTTCTCCAACTCCCTCACATTGCCGGGGTAATGATATTCCAACAGTCGATCCATGGCCCGCTCTGCCACCATCCACACTTCCTTATGAAACCGGCGATTGTGTTTCTCCAAAAAGTGGTCTGCCAATATGGGAATATCACTCTTTCGCTGCCGTAACGGAGGTAGCTCCAAATGGACGATGTTCAGTCGATAATACAGGTCCTTCCGCAGTCGGCCTTCTCGAATCAAACGCTCCGGGTCTTCGTTGACGGTGGCGATAATTCGGGCATCAATGGGAATATCCCGGGTGCCGCCCACTCTTCGAATATAGTCCTCTTGCAGTACGCGCAACAGCTTACCTTGTAAAGCATAGGGCATGGCGCTGATTTCGTCAAGAAGAAGTGTGCCGCCGCTGGCTTGCTCGAATAACCCTTCCCGATCCACTGCCCCGGTAAATCCACCCTTGGCGGTACCAAAGAGAATTCCTTCCAAAAGACTTTCCGGCAGTGCCGCACAGTTTTGGGCCAAAAACGGCTTGGCCTTCCGATTGCTTCCGTAGTGAATACTTTGTGCCACCAGTTCCTTTCCGGTTCCGGTCTCCCCGTAGAGAAACACAGAGGCATTACTACCGCTGGCTCGCCGGGCGATATCTATGGTTTCTTTGAAGGAAATATCTTCTCCGATAAGATCTTCAAAGGTATAGGTTTTGATGTGATCCCGGGGGATTTCTTTGGGTACTGTTGAATCATCGGGGCTCCTCTCCATGGCCAAAATTCGATCCGACATTTCCTTCATAGGGGTCAAATCCTTAGAATACTCTACCGCAGCAACCACATGACCTTCTTTGTCCCGAATGGGCAAGGTAGTGTTGATGGTGTGAATCCATTTTCCGTATCGATTCAGGTATCGTTGCTCTCGATGATGGGTGGGTTCCCCATGATCCAGGGCACGTAAAAGAGTGGACTCTTCCCGGGGAATTTCAGAAAACACCCGTCTGAAATCCTGATTCACCACCTCCTCGGCGGATTGACCCTCCAACTGAGCCATGGCTTGATTGTAAAGGAGGGTGGTATGGTCCTTCATCACCACGTGGACACCGTAGTCCAAATCTCCGGTAAGGGTGTATAGGAGTTGTTGCCAAAAGGCTTCGTCTTTTTTATCTTTCATGGTTTGAATATATCATAAAAAAAGGGGGAGTGCAAAAGATTTTGCACTCCCTGTTAATAGATTATTTTCAGAGTCTAAGGAATTACAATGGCAACTCCGCTGGTGGTCTGAAATGCTATTGTCCCAACTTCAATTAGTGAACCTTCTATTACGCTAATACCGGAAAGATCAAGTACATTCAGATATCTGGTACTGCCACCGGTACCCGAAGGTACTCCCCGTAAGCTAAAGCTTCCGTCCGCACCGACTATCGCTTCTGTTCCAGCGCTGCCATCTTTCACTGTAAATCCCACTGCCCACGAGCCATTATATGTTACGGTTCCCGTTATTTTCGCTCCTATCGACATGGTTTTCTCAAAGTATCCGGGATTGGGAACACTAAGGTTGTCCGCAACGTCATCAAACCAATAATCGTGAACATAAAAAGTGGTTATGGAGCCTTCCGTTGGGTAATCAATTTCATACATTCCGTTCTCATCCGTAATATCTGAATAAGAGCTCCCTATACTTCCGGCATATACCTCAACACCGGAAATGGCCATGCCTGTCGTTGATTTAACCAAGCCTACCGCACCGTTATAGACCGGGTCAAAAGATCCGGTCACTTCGGCCCGCGAAGTAGATGCAACGGACAACTCATTTTGGGTTTTAAGATCTGCACTTTGTCTGATAGAAATTTCATCCCCTACTATCAAATTGGCTCCGGTAGAATCATCTATGGTAATGACAAATCTCGTGGTTGTCTCCCAAAATCCGTAATATGCGGCCCCCAAGGTGGGGGTCACTCCAAGCCTATCTGTATGCAACTGAATGAAGGAATCCACCCCTTCTTGGCTGACAGTGTCTGGATTAGAGGGAAGGTTGGCATAGTTAGTGGGAACATCAAATTCAATCGTTATGGTGTCCCCATCATCAATCCCTACCGTAAGAGTACCGCCTTCCACCGCAGTAATCGTCGTAATCACCGGAGGCTCCACTGCCGATACCACCACTTCAACTGTCACATGCGTAATGGGGCTTATTTCATCCACAAATCCCTCCGGCAGTGTTCCTACGGAAGCAGTAAAGGTATAACTTGCTGCCACGGAAGAGGTGTAGGAATCGGTATCCGCCCAACCGCTAATAGGCACTACCTGAGACTGCCCCGTAATGGCCGCACAAGTCAAGGTGCTTTCTAAATATGTAATAACAGCTGTCGCATCTTCATAAGCTGGTGTTCCCACATCCCCTCCGTCAATGGGAGTGAATGGGTCATAGTTTTCAATTTCCACATCTCCCGCTTCCCAGATGGCATAAGCTGTCACCGGGGAAGATACGGCATATACCGTCGTCATCATCGTTCCTCCCCCATGGCTCTGGCTATTCCATCCACCAAATGTAAAGTCTGCTTTGGTGGGCGGGGTGGGCATGGCATTGGAAGTTTCGGTGTTGTTGTCCCACAGCAAATAGGTGGGAGAGGCTTGGGTATCTCCTCCGTTTTTGTCAAAGGTAACCCGATATGCTACATTCTCCAAAACCGCTCCTGTAGTGCTTCCCACCGTGGCGCCCGTTTCTTTCATCAGCATGGTTGATTCACTGGCCAATACTTGTCCGATGGAAGAACCGCTATAGGCCTCGATGAGAGACCCAATGGCACCTGTAGTGACCGTCAGCGTGGTAACGGTCCCCAGCACCCGAGCCTTGCTTCCCGATGCCATTAACTGTACGGTCTGTATGGATCCGTCCAACACCACCATTTGTGAGGTGTCAATTCCCACCGTAGCCGAAGTCGCAGAGGCAGAGAGATTTAAACGAGCCGGACCGTTTACCAATATGCCTCCCCCTTGAGATCCCGAGCTGTTATATGAGTCGTATCCCACTCCTTCAATGATGGTTTCACCTGTCACAGTAACTTCATTATTCACCGTCAAATTCGGGGCATCAATCATTAGAATTCCGGCGATAGTTCCCGGTGCCGATAATGTGACTTCTCCCAGGGCAGAGGTGGTAATGGAAACGGTCCCTGTCAAAGTATGGCCATCAAATAAGATTTCTATCGGCCGGGTAATGGCAAAGGTTGTGGCCGACATGTCTTGATTGATACCAATTAATTCAATGGCTTCATCCGCCATGGCGGATTCGAATTCTTCATAAGTATCTACCGATGCATGGGTGGTTCCTGATGAGTCTACAAAGGGCTCTTCTACAGGAATGACTAAAGCAGTGTTGGTATTACCCAATATATCCTGAAGAGCTCCCTCGGGAATGGTGATAGAGGCAGTGCTGGCGATATAGGCACCCGTTTGCAACTCTATAACAATCCCTTCGCTGTAGGCTCCAAAATAGTTCTCTACCCCATCATCAAAGGTAATAGCTCCCTCTGTTGTGGTTCCCCAAGTGCTTCCCTCACTCAATTGAAAATCTGAAATAGCCAAGTTGTCGTAACGAATGGGCTCGGTAAACATCAAGCGAATGGCATCTCCTACACCATAGCCCCCCACTTCTTCAAAGGATTGCCCCTCTGCCGCATTGTTATCCAATCCGTAGAAGGCCCCGCCCGTAGCACCGGTGGGATCTTGCCTATCATCGTGGAAAACGATGGTAGCCGGGGTTATGGACTTGATTACGGTATAGGGCTCTCCCGCAGCGTAGACACTGATGGTATAATCCATGGCGCTGTCCGTTAAGACCCCGTTTGTAATTAAATCATAGCCGCTCTCACCGTCGTTCAGTGTAGTGATCAAAGGTTGTTCCTCTTCCCCATAGGAAATATATATTTCCACACCGTAGTTGTTGCTCGAAAGAAGATCCCAATGAAGAACGCCACCGGAAACAATCAACCCCGTAACTTGCTCCATTTGTGTTACATAAACGCTAACCGAAGATTCTAACCACACTCCGTCTGATGTTCCCCCTAGTATTTGTACCCGGGCAGAATAGTTTCCTGTCCCTGCCCCTAGTGAGTAGATGGTTGGTCCGATTTCAAAGGGCAGAACCCCATCGATTTCAACGGTTGTGGTATAAATCGGTGTTGTTTCTGTTTCATAATCCTTATACAAGTTAATTACGTATCCCGTTGCATCGGCTTGCGGTGTCCACGTAATGTGGGAAGCGGTGGTTGTCAAGGCCACATCACCGGGAGGCATTCCCATCTCTTGCACCAATACGTCACTAGACCCTGCATCACTTAGTATTTCAAATGTGGCAAAGCTTCGGTTTCCATATTCGGTATCCACGAGGAACAAGTGAATAAATGCAGAAATTGTAGTGTTAGCATCTGTCTTGGTAGCCGTAATGGCGTAGGTGCTCGTCGTCGGATCCAGGGTCATAAGAACATCCCCTATATTATCCATGGAATACTCTTCTTCCGGCACCTCCTCTCCAACATAGAAGGCCTGGAGGCGTCCGATTTGGTCTGCCCCTCCGTCACCCACCGCCACAGGCGTGGTCGCCTCTATCGCCTCCAAAGCAGCTCCTTCTATTCCCGGGGAATATGATAACCCGTAGAGCGATACATTTGTATAGCTACCCGCCTCTTCTTCTGTCAAGGAAAGGTCGTAGTTCACTTCCACATCATAGATTAAAGCAAGTCCGCTTTGGCTGGCATTTCCCAAACCAATATATGGAATAATGGCTTCCGTAGTGACTTCGTATGGAGTCTCTCCCACAATACCGGATAATGTTACCATAACCCTATCATGAATGCCGTATTGGAAATCGGAGAACAGCCCTGCCGGGCTGGTGGTGAATACTCCGGATCTTGCAAAACCATCTACCGCGCCGCTTAGTACAACTAGGTTATTTTCCCAGTCAATGGTAACATTTTCATCGGCACCCAATTCGGAAAGGGTGTATTCTATTTTATTCGTTGGGTTTTCTACCTCAAAGAAGCAGATGACGGAAGAAGGAGATATAACCCCTACGCTACTCATAGTGGTAACCGCCCCCCCAATGGTAGGATCGATGTATAATTCTAAACTACCAAACTCCACTTCCACATTCAATCCATCGGGAACGCTACCGCCTCCACCGCCAGAATCCGTCACCGTAGCCGTTACATCTTCCCCTCCGTAGGTGACGGTAATGATTCCGCCGAATGTGGCGTTTACATTGTATGCCTCAGGGCTCGTGTTGTCGGAGGGCATCCCAGAAATAAGGAATCCGTTTCCAAACATATTGTTTCCACTATAATCGATAGCCACCAGAGTAACGCCCGTAGCATCCGTACTGGAAGAAACATGATATTCGACTGTACCCATTGCTGTGCCCGATTGAGTAGGATCATTAATGAGTACATAAATAATATCTCCCATTTCAAAAGTGCTGGAAGGTGCAGTTCCACCTTCATCCTCATATAAACTGATGGAATCTTCCGGACCACCAGGCCCTCCCATATTCTCAATCCATACGCCCCCTGTAGTTAACAGATACTGCTGCTGACTTAGTTCAAATCCCTGAACATCCACAAGTTCGTTATCGTTACTTATGGTGAACAAATCTCCCACCGCAACAATTTCTTGTATAGTAACGGTAGCTGCCCATGCGCCTTCATCATAGGATACGGCCGCTATGGTAATGGGATTCCCGGAACTACTATACGTATAATTGGCGGTATTGGTAATGGAACTGCCACTCATGGCACTGTCAAAGACTACCGTTAAAGTAGAACCACCGTCATCGGAGGTAACTTCTTCTACCCGTGGCATATAGTTTATATCCACATTTGTTTCTTCACCGGCACCTGTATAGAAATCTAGGTTTATATAATTTATCGTATGGGTGCTGCTATCATAGAAGTATAGAACTCCTATTGCATCAACTGTTACCGCATCATCTTTCGTACCGGAAATGGTGAAGGTATTATTTCCCGCATTATATGCCATCTCCAAGGTGTTGATTCCATCGGTGGTCATTCCCGGATCCGGTATCCAAGCATACGCATACAGATACTCTCCGCCTCCCATCGCTGCAACTGTCACTTTGTTGTCAGAAGCCGTATCGTATTCCGTGCTGAAGGCGGGAAGTAAATTCACATTAGCGGGCGATAATGCCGAAAGCGTGGGTCCCTCCATGTTCTCATAGACTACCGTTAGATCCAGGGTGTCTCCTACGTTTTGTCCATGCTGAATGGAAAGATACGGAATAACCGCAGAGGCTGTCACCAACCAAGTGGCGTCGATAGCTTTTATGGTTACGTTCACTGTATCGTGTTCAAAAGGAACGAACCCTTCTAATATACCACCGATAGCAAAGTCACTGGTAGACATTCCACTTAATCCCGTTAATCCCGGTTCACCATCAAAGGTAATGGTATTTGCTATATCGTTAATATGACTAACCAGTCCGCCAAAAGTAATAACCACCGGAGTGACTTCTCCGGAAGAGGCTTGAATTTCAATAACGGACTCCTCTAAATTCACATCGTCGGAAATGGCAGCCCAGGTTAGGATATTTCCTTCTGAGTCTTCAATCTCCATATCCAGCACCAAACTTCCAAATCGTGCATAGAGAGCCATTTGCTGGGGAGTATATCCAACTGCCGAAACAGTAACCTCAAAGGGGATATCCCACCAGTTTCCATCTTCCATGTCGATGGTAATCTTGTAGGCTCCCGGTGTTGTTAACAAAGAGGGATTCGGGATTTCTATCAGCATGCTAGTAGCGCTCTTGGTTACAACACCCGGGATCTGTTCGGGATCGTCTTCAAACAGCAATCCAAAGTCAAACATCATACCAACATCATTGCTGAAATCGTCCGCTCGAGAGTTCCCGGAAGCATCCCATATCCCCGTTACCGTTATGTAGGCCGGGGTAGTGCTTCCCAGATAAATTACCGGCACCTCATATGATATATCCGCTGCGGATTCTGTGATAACAACCTCTATCGATTGAGAAGTGGTAATTCCCTCTACGGTCACGGTTAGATGGAAGATACCTGGTGCACTGATAAATATGGGCAGTCCACCCCCTCCGTCCTCAAATTCTACGGTTGTAGAAAAAGTCGTCAGTTGGCCAGTTCCTCCATCTACAACAGAATCATCATAGGTACCTAAATATCCTTCCTGACTAGACACAACCACCGTCTGTTCTCCTGTTAAAGGGATTCCTGCAGTGGTAGCTGCATTGGTTATCGATAAGCCAAATTGAATTCCTTCAATAGTAGGCGCTCCTGGTATTACTGCCAAGGTAAAACCGGATTGATCCCCTTGAGGAAGCACAATTACTGCTGCTGTCACCGCACCCGGTGATCCGCTCCAACTGGCAGGAAGACCCAATGTTCCGGAGGCTACATAGCTTCCGGGCGAAGTGGCATCATAGGCAGCGATGGCGGTCCACGTGATAGTAGCAGTTCCGTCCTCACCGTTGGTTCCGTTTACTCCTACCGTAGGAACCGTAGATTGTAACAATCCCAAAGCTTCCGCTTCAACCGCTCCATAAGTGACCGACACACTGGTGGTAGCCAGAGCATCTGTAGATGCATAAGCAGCAGGTGATACATTTACGGTAGCA
>Ga0334900_1003524_pt1 | contig 12077 bp, 14 predicted proteins | sample GraSluR3_MG_2_FD_207231 | JGI IMG/M metagenome (GOLD analysis project Ga0334900, IMG submission 207231) | Sludge microbial communities from methane-producing bioreactor in Wageningen University, Netherlands - Granular Sludge_31_08-R3 | ecosystem: Engineered > Bioreactor > Anaerobic >...
AACAAACGCGACTGGAAAGAATATTTTCCAACAACTACCCTGCAGTACATTGTTACTCAGCCGCTGAACCTGGTTGAGGCAGCAGAAAAGTACGACATCAAAGTGAATCTGGATGGCGGTGGTATTAAAGGACAGGCCGAAGCGTTGCGCCTTGCCATTACCCGTGCACTGATGAAAATTGACCCCGAATCAAGAACAGAACTGAAAGCTGCTGGCTTTGTTACCAGGGATCCACGCGAAGTGGAACGCAAAAAACCCGGTCAGCCAAAAGCAAGAAAACGGTTCCAGTTCTCAAAACGTTAATATTTTTATTGTCAAATTATATGGATCTAAAACGGTTGAGACTCCCGAGGACTCGGGACTACTCAACGGTTGCTTTTAGAATCATAAAAAAGTAAACAGATGCCTAAAGTATCATTTCAGGAATTATTGGATGCAGGTGCCCATTTTGGCCACCTGAGGAGAAAGTGGAATCCGAACATGGAGCCTTACATCTTCATGGAGAAAAACGGAATCCATATCATCGATCTGCAAAAAACAATTGTTAAAATCGATGAAGCGGCAGCTGCCATTAAGCAGATTGCCAAATCAGGACGAAAAATCCTGTTTGTTGCCACTAAAAAACAGGCAAAGGAACTGGTTTCCGAACAAGTGAAAAGCGTTGGAATGCCTTATGTTACCGAACGCTGGCCAGGTGGTATGCTTACCAACTTTCCGACAATCAGGAAAGCAGTGAAAAAAATGATTTCCATCGATAAACTGGCCAAAGACCCAAGCTGGGATAACTTGTCGAAAAGGGAAAAACTGCAGATTGGCCGTCAAAGAGCCAAGCTGGAAAAAATTCTGGGAAGTATTTCCGACCTTACCCGTTTGCCGGCTGCCTTGTTCATTGTTGACGTGATGAAAGAAAAAATTGCAGTACGCGAAGCGCAGCGCCTCGGTATTCCTGTTTTTGCCATTGTGGATACCAACTCGAATCCCGATGGAATCGACTTTGTAATTCCAGCCAACGACGATGCTTCCCAGTCGATTAAACTCATTGTTGGCGCTATGGTGGAAGCCGTTGCCGAAGGATTAAACGAACGGAAAGCTGAGCGTAAAGACGATGATGAAACACCAAAGAGAAAAAGCCGCAGGAAGCTGAAAAAAGAAAAGCCAGCTGAAACAAAACCTGTAGAGGATGAAAAAGTTGAAGACGACGAAGATGTAGTTGACGACGAAGACTCAGGAGACGAAGAAGAATAGCCGTAAGCTATTCGCATTATAAATTCATTTTAAAAACAAGTTTTATGTCATTTACAACAGCCGACGTAGTAAAACTGAGAAAAGTAACCGGTGCAGGCATGATGGATTGCAAAAACGCCCTGACCGATGCTGATGGTAATTTCGACAGAGCCCTCGAAATAATCCGTGAAAAAGGAAAATTAGTTGCCAGTAAACGTGCCGACAGGGACGCAACTGAAGGTGCAGTTCTGGCCAAAACATCTGAAGATAAAAAATTCGGTGCGCTGGTCGTATTGAATTGCGAAACTGATTTCGTAGCTAAAAATGAAAATTTTGTAGCTTTCGCCGACAGCATTTTGAATGTGGCACTGGCTCAAAAACCGGAAAGTCTGGATGCTTTGAAAGGTCTCGACCTTGAAGGCAGAACAATAGAAGCACAGGTGACAGAGCAAACCGGTGTTATCGGTGAAAAACTCGACCTTTCGTATTACGGAAAAATTGAGGCCGAGACAGTGGTAGGGTACATTCATCCCGGAAACAAACTGGCCACTTTGGTTGGTTTCAGCAAAGCTGGTGTTGAAGAGCAGGTTACCAAAGATATTGCCATGCAGGTGGCTGCCATGTCTCCTGTTTCTGTTGATACCGACTCCATTCCGCAGGAAGTTATTAACAAGGAACTGGAAATAGCCAGGGAAAAATTCCGTCAGGAAGGCAAACCGGAAGCCATGCTCGACAAAATTGCCCAGGGTGCACTTCAAAAATGGTACAAAGAAGTTACTCTTTTGAACCAGGCATTCATTAAAGACGGTAAAATGACCGTAAAAGATTACCTGGCACAATACGACAAAGATTTGAAAGTTACCGGTTTTGAGCGTTTTGCTCTCGATGGATAATTGAAATCTGAAATATGATTGAGCAGGCGAGCGAAAGTCGCCGGCTCATTTCAAAGAGGCTGTTCGGTTTTTCCGGGCAGCCTCTTTGCTGCTATTTGTATTTTCCGGTAATTTTTTCAACTTTACCGGAAATCAGAATTTATGAGAGCAGTTTTTTTTGAAAAATTTCAGGGACCTGTGGAAGTGCGCGATGTGCCGAAACTTCGGGCATCGGCAGGAAGCGTAGTGGTAAAAGTAGAAGCTACAGGACTTTGCCGCAGCGACTGGCACGGCTGGATGGGACACGATTCCGACATCATATTGCCGCATGTGCCGGGTCACGAACTGGCGGGTATTATTATTGAGACCGGCAAAGGCGTGGAAAACTGGAACCCGGGCGACCGGGTAACCGTTCCGTTTGTAGGTGGTTGCGGACATTGTCCGGAATGCAATTCTGGAAACCACCAGGTTTGCGACCACCAGTTTCAACCGGGATTTACCGCATGGGGTTCGTTTGCCGAATTTGTGGAAATTCAGTATGCCGATACCAATTTGGTGCGTCTGCCGGATGAAATGAACTTTGAAACGGCTGCCAGCCTCGGTTGCCGGTTTATCACTTCGTTCCGTGCTGTCATCGATCAGGGAAAAGTAATTGCCGGACAGTGGGTTGCGGTGCATGGTTGCGGTGGGGTTGGATTGTCGGCCATAATGATTGCCGCCGCTGCCGGAGCCAGTGTGGTGGCTGTGGATATCGACAATGAAAAACTGAAACTGGCACAAAGAGCAGGCGCCGGTGTGTTGCTGAATGCCCGTGAAATACAGGACATACCCAATGTGGTGCATGAAGTAACCGGCCGCGGAGCGCATGTTTCCATCGATGCGCTGGGTAGTCAGGAAACCTGCTTTAACTCCGTTTCCTGTTTGCGAAAACGAGGGAAGCACATCCAGGTTGGGTTAATGACCGGCGACCATAAACATCCCAAAGTGCCCATGGACAAAGTGGTGGCACACGAGCTTGAAATAATCGGCAGCCACGGTATGCAGGCATTTCGTTATGCCGAAATGTTTGAAATGATTCAAGCCGGTAAATTGAAACCGGAATTACTCATAGGTAAAACCATTTCGCTGAATGATGCTCCGCAGGCGCTTGTGGATATGGATAAGTTTGAAAATTTGGGTGTTACGGTGATTAATAAGTTTTAGGAAACAATGGAAAAACTCAAAATTACACTTGTTCAACCCGATATCATTTGGGAAAACCGCGATGTCAATCTGAAAAAGTATTCGGAAATGCTTTCAAAGGTGGAACAAACGCACTTAATCGTATTACCCGAAATGTTTACCACCGGTTTTTCCATGAACCCGGAAAAGCTGAAGGAAACTATGGACGGGTCTTCTGTGCAGTGGATGAAAAACCTGGCCAAAGAAAAAAATGCAGCAGTGGCCGGAAGTCTCATTATCGAAGAAAACGGCAAATCATACAATCGTTTTTTGTGGGTTTTTCCTGACGGGAAAGTTCAGATTTACGACAAACGCCACCTGTTTACCATGAGCGGCGAGCATTTGCACTATTCACCTGGGAACAAAAAGCTGATTGTGGAATATTTGGGCTGGCGGTTTTCCCCGCTGGTTTGTTACGATTTGCGTTTTCCGGTGTGGAGCCGTAACACCGAAAATTACGATGTGTTGCTGTATGTGGCCAACTGGCCTTCGCCCCGGCATCACGTGTGGAAAAATTTGCTGGTGGCCCGTGCCATCGAAAATCAGAGTTATTGTGTGGGTGTCAACCGCACGGGAACCGACGGAACCGGACTTCAATACCTGGGAGATTCTGCTTTGGTCGATCCAAAAGGATTTGCCACATTTTTCGGGGAAAAAGAACAGGTGAAATCGTTTGAAATTTCGTACGATGAATTGCATCAGTTCCGGAAAAAATTTCCGCTGCTGGAGGACAGGGATGAGTTTCAGATAGGCTAAAACTCCAGCACCATTCCGGTTTTCAACTGCCGGTTTTGAAACGCATCGTAAAATGCAGCCATTGCAGGCAGTTCAGTACAATGCGACGGGAAGATATGTTCAATTCGGTTTGATTTAAAATATGCGATGGTTTTTCGGGTTTGTTCGTTCTGGTCTTTCAGGTGAAAACCTCCCAAAACTGCTTTCACTGTTGAAATTCCGGTAACCATTTTTGCCTGCTCCACAATGTTGCATATTCCTGAGTGCGAACATCCCGTAATTACCACCAGCTCTTTTTTTACTATGGCTACCAGCGCTGAATCGTCGGGCATAAAATCATCGTTTCTAAAATCGTCCACAAAAGATGTAGATTGGGCTTCGAAATCATTTTGGCGGGGAATTTCACCCAGAAAATAAAGATGATCTGAAACCTGAACAGGGGCTTTACTTTCAGTTAATTCAAATCGGCTTTCCATCTCTTTTTTGGAAAGCGATAACCCCACCGGCGTAAAATCCTTTTTCCGAAACCGCCGGATAAATGCACCGGGGTGGGCAATTAGTCGTTTGTTTTGAAGAAAACGCAACCCGTCCCCATGGTCCCAGTGGCCGTGACTTAGCACGATGGTTTTTACTTCGTTTTCAAGGTCAAATCCCATTTGCCGGGCATTTTTCAGAAAAACATCGGAATGCCCGGTGTCGAACAAAATTTTCTGGTCGTCGATTTCAATGAGATAGGAAAGGCCGTGTTCGGCCAGCAGTTTTCCACCTGCAGTATTTTCTGTAAGAATAATAATCTTCATTTTTTACAGTCGATTTTAAATATAAAAATGGCAGCCGAGGCTATGATAACCATGAACAAGGCAAAAAAGGCTTTGAATCCGAAAAGCTGAATCAATGTTCCGCCCAGTAACGGGAAAAGGGCCGGAAGAATGTTTCCTGCACCGGCAAAACCTGTATAAAGCGCCCGGTTTTCGTTGCCTGAAATTTCCAGCAGCAAACCGTTCATGGTCATGGTGTAGAGCGAATAAACCACACCGCCTGCCACAAAAATGTACTTCAATCCGTCGATTCCTGAAATTCCCCAGGCCAGACTGCCCAGCAACAGCGTTAGAGCTACATTGCTATAAAGCAATACGTTGTATTTTAGTTTTTTGGCGCCCAGCAAAACCAGCAGACTCACAAAAACAATTCCCAATACTTTGAATAAAAGGAAGTTCCCGGTGTCGCTGCTTTGGGTCTGAAAGGTTTCTTTGGCGTACAAAATCACAAACGGCAGAAACGAAATGGCGATGCCCTGTGTATTAATGAATCCCAGAAAATACAACAGTTTTTTGTTTGATTTCAGCTCCTGTTTCATTACATGAATAAAGTTTCTCACTCCCGAAATTTTCATGGTGGAAGGAACGGTTTCGCGGATGTTCCAGAATCCGCCGGAAGCCACAAGCAGCAGTGCCCCTCCAAAGAAAAACATAAAGGCATAATTTACCGGAAAGTTTTTCCAAACCAGTACTGCTTTTACCAGAAATGCCGCCCCCAAAACGATAACTCCCGAAATAATCTGGTTCGACGAGAAAAAAGTTTTTCGCTTTTGCGGATTGACCGATTTTCCAAGAATATCGTAATAACTCACATTGGCAAAAGCCCCGGCCAGCGAAAACAGCGTAATAAACAAAAATGCGAGCCAAAGAACGTAACCCACCTGTTCGCCTTTCAGTAAAAAAAGCAATGCGCCCAGCCCAAACAATGCAAAAATGCGGGTGTTGATGCCCGCGAGCAGAAATTTCTTTTTATAGGATTGGTTGCTGAGGTAAGGAGCAAAAAAAAGTTGGGTAAAACTGGCGCCGCCCAGCATAATGGCTGTCATAATGCCGATATGCATCGCTCCGCCGCCGGCTTCCACGAGCATGGCCGGGATGATGGTGTCCACATCCATAAAATTTTTGGCCAGCGCCAGAAAACCGGCATGCCATAAAAACGACCAGAAATTTCGATTCGAAATATTTTTGGGTAATGTCATGTTCACATCGCTTTAATGTCAGCGAAGATCATGATTTTTTTTCAGTTTTCCCCAAATGGATTTGAATTCCTGCCCCGCTTCCGAGTCCGGAGCAAATTCCACCAGGCTTTTCCCGGCCACCATAGCGTCCACCAACCGGGTGTCGAAAGGGATTTTCCCGATAAGCGGAATGGATTTTTTTTGCAAAAACTGTTCGGTTTGTGCTGTAATTTCCGGGTTGATGTCGTATTTGTTGATGACGGCAAAAACCGGAACGCGGAACGATTCGACCAGTTCCAGCAACCTTTTGGCATCGTGCAGACCCGAAAGCGTGGGTTCAATAACCAGCAGCACTTTTCCGGTTCCGGTTACTGAAGCAATTACCGGACAGCCAATGCCCGGAGGCCCGTCGTTGATAATAAATTCAGCAGATGTTTCGCCGGCCAATTCGCGGGTTTTTTTTCTGATTTCGGTAACCAGCCGACCGGAATTTTCTTCCCCGGCTCCCATGCGGGCATGCACCAGCGGGCCAAACCGGGTTTCGGAAACAAACCATTTGTTGTTATTAAACTGAACGGAAATGATGGCCTGTTCGGGACATATCCTTTCGCACAACCGGCAGCCCTCACATTGAAAAGGATTCACTTCGGGAATTCCCTCTTTGTTTGGATGAATGGCGTTAAACCGGCAGTGCTCTTCACACAAACCGCAAACCGAACATTTTTCAGGGTTAATTTCCGCTTTGCTGCCGCTGCTGAAATCGTGTTCTTCCTGAATTTCCGGATGTAAAATGAGGTGCAGATCGGCAGCGTCTACGTCGTTGTCGCAGAACACCGCATTTTTGGCCAGCGACGCAATGGCCGCAGCCACGCTGGTTTTTCCGGCCCCTCCCTTTCCGCTCAGAATGGTTATTTCCTGCATGTTATTTTTTCAATGATTCTCCAGTAAATTATTTCCAGGTTTTCTGGGATGTTTTTTAATAGTTCACCCGAGGAGTACTTTTGGGCAAATTCTTTGGAAAATGGAATTTCACCCAACAACTCAATTTCGTTTTCTTTCAGAAATTCGTAAACGTCAGAATTTCCAATTCCTGCTTTGTTTACAACTACTCCAAAAGGTTTTTTCAGTTCCTGCAATAATTCCACTGTAATTTTCAAATCATGCAGGCCAAATGGTGTTGGCTCAGTAACCAGAATAACAAAATCCGCATCAGAAACTGTTTCCACAACCGGGCAACTGGTTCCGGGCGGCGAGTCGAGAATGGTAATATTCCCATTCTTTTTCACCTCTTTTTTCAGCTCTTTAATGAGCATGGTTTGCATGGCCGAGCCCACTTTCAGTCTGCCTTCGGTAAATTCATCCCCGTTTTCCGTATTGTAGCGGGTGATGATACCCAAAGGATGCGGTTTTTCGGTGAAAGCATTTTCGGGACAGGCTACCAGGCAGGCGCCGCACGAATGGCAAAGACTGGAATCCACTTCGGCAAACCGTTGGCTGGCCACTATTGTAATGGCATTGAATTCGCACCATTCAACACATTTTTTGCAGAACGTGCATACCGACGTGTCAATTTCCGGAATGTACTGATGAACCTGTTTCTGTTCCAGGGCTTTCAACGATTTAAAAAACAATGCATCGTTGGGTTCTTCCACGTCGCAATCCACCAGTTGCACTTTTTCGTTGGAAAATTTTTTCCAGAAATGAAAAAGACTCACTGCCAAAGTCGTTTTTCCTGTTCCTCCCTTTCCGCTTGCAACCGCTATCTGCATGGTATTATTTTTTAATGCTGGAGCACCAATCTCTATCAATCTCAATCAATCTCTATCGATCTCTATCAATCCCCATCAATCTCAATCAATCTCAATCAATCCCCACCAATCACCTTTTCCTCTCACTTAATGGTCGCAATAATTTGCCGAGAATTCGATGGAATTGTTCAGGTATCCGTTTACCAGTTCTTTGGCTTTTATTTTTGGCGCTCCCACAAACACATTCACCCCATGTTGGTTAAATAGCTGAATGGCGCGGTTTCCCATCCCGCCTGCTAAAACGTCAGTTACGCCCAAATCAGCAAGCCATTGCGGGAGAACACCCGGTTCGTGGGGTGGAGGCTGAACAATTTCTTCCGAAACAATTTCTTCGCCTTCAACTTTATGAAGTGAAAAATAGTGGCAATGGCCAAAGTGAGCATCCAGTAGTCCGTTATCGTCAATGGGAATGGCAATTTTTTTACTCATGATTTCTGATATTTTGTGGTTTATTTTTTTCCTGAATATTACAGATGTTTCAATGATAAAATGCAGCACAGGACAATCTTAATTGCCCTGTGCTTTCAAACAGTACTTATCAGGTAGTTTTTCACTGTTCTCATTGTTTATCCAACTGGCCAACTATTTCACCAATGGTTTTGTTCCCTTCTTTGGGAATGACCATTTGTATTTTTAGTTTTTCGAGCAATGTTTTGGCTTTCGGTCCAAAATCGCCTGACATTACGCTTTCTGCTCCCAGTTCGGCCACTTTTTCAGCAGTTTTGGTGCCGGCGCCGCCATTAATGTCTTTGTTCTCATTTTCAATGAATTCAGTGTTTTTTGTTTCCGTGTTGTAAACACAAAGCCAGGCACAACGGCCAAACCTTAAATCGAATTTTGAATTCAGGTTATTCCCTTCGGATGTTATGATTATCTTCATCGTAAAAATATTTTTTCTGATGCAAATTTAGAAATAATGTTTGAAAAGAAAAATAAATTAATGAACTAATGTTTATTTTATATGATAATGATTTTTGAAATTCGGCACTTGCTTGTTTCTGTTGGGCAGGCTTGAAATTCCGGTTGGTTAAATTGCAGCCTGCTGAAGACTTTTCGCGATGAAAAGTTTTAGTTTCTGTAAAAAAGTTTAAATTTGCAGCGGTTTTACAAACGGGGTATAGCGCAGCCCGGTAGCGCGCGTCGTTCGGGACGACGAGGTCGTCGGTTCAAATCCGGCTACCCCGACAATAAAAAAATGTAATAAACAGTAAATAAGTTTGTTGCGTTTTTTATTTTATAAATTTTCCCCACCATTTCCCCACACTTAATAAAATAAGTGTTTCGGGCGCAAAAATATGCCTATGTTGATGAGGTTTTAATGATGGTTGCTTTAAGTAGTTTTATTTGTTTCTATCCCTATTGCAAAATTTTTGATGTGATTAAAATTTTATATTACTCCGTTATCCAAAATTCTATTAGTTGTTTTGGTTAACTCAAGATAAAATACCCGAATAATCAATCATCCCTGACACAACGAACACTAAAACCGTAAACTTTGAAGCTGTAGTCTCGTAGCATATTACTGCCACTGTAGCTCAGGCCCCTGCCAAAACTGGCTGTTGCATTATTCTGATAGATCTCCGAAGAGGACCACCAGCAACCATAGTTTCCAACGTATCTGATACTACCACCACCGTAGAGAAGATAGCCGCCCGGAAGACCAGAAAAACCGCTGCTATTATTGACTGATAAATTGTTACCTATAGCACCTGTATTTGATGATTTATTCCATAGGGTAGTTGCGGCCAAGGATTTGGCAATCTTGTTCTCTGTTGTAGTTCCGTCATAGTTATAACCATTGGCTATCAGGAAATTCTCTAATTGTGTCCACTCTGCATCGCTGGGCAGGTGCCAATCTGCCGGGCAAACTCCCTGCACACCACTGGGGTTGGCTCTGCTGCTGCCTGACCCATCCATGGCTGCCGGCCAGTTATATAATACTCCGTAGGTTTTGTAATTATCTGTGGCTTTAGCAGCTTTTATATCAGTGCCGTGATATCTGTAAACGTAATAAAGTTTGGCTGTTTCAGAAGCTGTTGATGCAGGGCTAACAGCAGGTAAATAAGCCAGATTCTCTGCCATCCAGGTCTGTGTACCAATTTTTATGGTTTTATAAGTTTTGCCATCGCGTAAGTCAATAAAAGTACCGGTTTGGTTTTTGGATTTGAAAGACTCAATATCAATATTTAATACATTTGCAATTGGATTTGGATAAACCAGTATTTCTATTTCATTTGTTTTGAATGCTATTGGAACAATTCCTGTGCTTAAATCTGTAAAATTCAGATAGCCCTGTCCACTTATATCATAATCATCAGAATTTCCATCGATTTTATTTACCATGATACTCCCGGAGGAAAACCTCATCATTTTAATGTCGCTCAGTAGATACTCAGTTTGTGTTCCGCTTGTTTCCTTTACAAACAAAGTCTGGGCATGTAGTCCCGTTAATCCAAGTGCTAACAAGAATAATGTAATTAATGTTAATTTTTTCATGGTGGAATTTTTAAGTATTAAAAATTAATAGCCAGACCAATACCTTCGGATGCAGGAGATAATGATACCCGTTCTTCATTCATGAGTTTTCCGGCTTTAATAAGAGTTAGTTCACCTGCTATATATAATATAAGACTTACACTTCCTGAAATGATAGCAATGCTTCTCTGTTCGTTAAAAGACAGTCCCATTTCATTAAAAGCTCCAGTAAAAAATAACGTAGTTGTTGTAATTCCAAATCCAAGGCCTGTAAGCCGCAATACTCCGGAAAGTTTTAAATAATCTCCTGGAGTTATTGGTGGTTGCCATAAATTCGGTTGTGGAGCGTAATAAGGGTCAATAAACTCTTTTGTTTTAGAATTTGAAACACTGTCTATTTGTTCTATTTGAGCGTTTACAAAACAAAATGAGATTATCAACAAGCTAAGCAGGATTAATTTTTTCATAATTATCTGATTTTTAATTTATATGAAAATAGTTAATCTTTTTGAAGGTCAAAAGGTTGATCTTTTTCTATTTCCCGGGATTTATCATGCTCCATTTTTTTATATTGCTTCAATTCTTCAAGATTGTCATTAATGGAAACAATTGTTTTAGTAAAAACTCTAAGAATAATCGAACTAATGATACCTGAAACACCAATTATAATAAATGTTTCGTTTACTGGTTCTTCTAAGTTAAATAATATTAGTCCTGCACACACTACAATTATCAAAATAGAAATAAAATCTACTGTGCTTTCCAAAGTAGATGAACCCCTGCCTTTAATTCTTTCTTTTTTAGACTCCATAACATTTGATTTTTGGTTTAATACAAGACTAAATTATAAAAACTATTTAAACCAAAGGTTAATACTTAATAAAACTTTCAAACATCTATGCAAGAAACTATTGAGCAAAAGGACAATCAAGGCCAAAACAAGTCATGTAAACAACAAACTCAACAAAACAGGGAAATGTACGGCGGTGAAAAAAAAACGGCTTAAAATGGTGTATTCTGGTGGCGGGTTTGATAATGAAATAGGGGTGATGTACCCCTTAAAAAATTATACCAAATTTTTCAAGGCAATTCAAAAAATAAGAATAGGATAAGTTTTTTGACAGAAAAAATTAGTGGTATATAGTAACAAGTATGTTTTTATCATTCCAGTACCGGATAAAAATTTATCCATTGCGATTTTAAGATTGCCATAAAATTATAGGAATTGGTGCTCTCTTTGCCTTCAATCTTTTTCTTTCACGTGTGCATGCATCAAGATTCTTTAATATCCTCATGCAATAAATCTTTTTTGGTATCTCCTATTCTGGTCGGCGGATAGGAAATTTGAGTTTGGGTGTTGAACCCCTCTAAAATTTATACTATTTTTTTTCAACTTTTTGAAAAAATATAAATTAAAAAAAATCGCTTAAACATATTTCAAAAATTGGCGGGGGAGAAGTCAAGGTTTTTTTCATTTATTTTTGCTTCATATTTGCCTGAATAATAAATAAAATACAAAAATAAATGGAAAAACCGGAGGCCTGACCTTGACTTGCGTAGGCAAATTTTTATCTTGGTTTAAGTGATTATTTTTTTATGCCAAACATCAAACGAAAGTTCATCAATTTGGAATACAAAATAAACAATGGAGCACCGCGCCCCGATGCGCATCCCGTGCCGCTCGTGTGGGAAGAAGCTTGTATTCAAGCTGTCCACACGCCAGGCTGTTGGGGCACATCGTTTAAT
>Ga0334900_1003536_pt1 | contig 12036 bp, 9 predicted proteins | sample GraSluR3_MG_2_FD_207231 | JGI IMG/M metagenome (GOLD analysis project Ga0334900, IMG submission 207231) | Sludge microbial communities from methane-producing bioreactor in Wageningen University, Netherlands - Granular Sludge_31_08-R3 | ecosystem: Engineered > Bioreactor > Anaerobic > Unclassified...
ACCTGAAGGTCGAAAGGCATGTCATCAATATCATCTAGGTATAGGGTGCCAGAGTTGGCCAATTCGAATCGGCCAATTTTTTGCTTTTCAGCGCCAGTAAAAGCTCCTTTTTCGTGGCCAAAAAGTTCGCTTTCGAAAATTTCTCGCGAAAGTATTGCGCAGCTAACCTTTACTAATGGTTTTTCCCTGCGGTTGCTGTTAAAGTGTATTATGTTAGTGAGCAGCTCTTTTCCCGTTCCCGTTTCGCCGGTTATGAGAACAGTAGTATTTTTGTTGGCAATAATTTCTACAAGGTCGAAAACTTTTTTGGTTGCAGTACTTCTTCCAATAAAGGTTTTGGTGTCGAACTTTTTCTGCACCTGAGTTCTTAGCTGGCGATTCTCATCTTTCACCTCTTTCACCTCTTTTATCCGCTCAATAGAAAGTAGTAGCTCCTCAATGTTAAAGGGTTTCGATATGTAATCGTAAGCGCCTAGCTTCATTGCCTCTACTGCAGTGTCAACTGTTGCAAAGGCTGTCATAAGTAAAACAAATGTATTTGGCCTAAGCGTTTTGGCTTTGCTGAGAAACTCCAACCCATCCATATTGGGCATTTTTAGGTCCGTTATGATAATGTCAACTTCCTCGTCCGTATCGATTAGGAACTGAAGAGCGGCTTGCCCCGAAGTAAACTCGCGTACAGAGTAACCTGCATCGCGTAAATCGTCGGCAGTGGTAACCCTTACTATTCTTTCGTCGTCAACAACAAATATTTTTAGCATTTTCTATCCTGTTTTTGGAAGCGTTATCGAAATTGTGAATCCCCTTTCTGGTTCATTCCAACCTGTAATTTGGCCATTGTGACTGCTTATGATATTATAGCTAACAGCCAAGCCTAGCCCAGTTCCCTGCTTTAACTTTTTTAGCGTAAAAAACGGATCGAAAATAGCTGCAACCTTATCGGGTGGAACGCCAATACCGTTGTCGGTAAATTCAATTGTAGCATAATTTATATCATCAGTAATACGCACAGTAATATTCCCGTTAAAGGTCAATTCATTTTCCTGTCTTTCTGAAATTGCATCAATGCTGTTTAGCAAGATATTTAGGAAAACCTGTTCTAAATGGTTTGGACTGGCATTTAGTATAATGTTTTTCTCAAACCCATTGTAGTCGAGACTAATCTTTGTTTTTTGCAATTGATATTTCACTAGTGCAATAGAATTTTTAATCAGCTGATTTATTTCTACATGGGTAAAGGCCAACTCCTGTTTTCGTGAAAAGTTTAGCATGCCCTCAACTACCTTTTCAATTTTTTGTAAAGCTTCCGACATCATCGCAATGTACTCCTTATTCTGTTTCAGGTTTTCTGGCTTGTTCTCAATTCGGCGAATACAATTTCTTATTCCGGCAAGTGGATTGTTAATTTCATGCGCCAAGCCAGCTGTTAGCGTACCAACTGAGGCCATTTTCTCGGTTTGTGATAATGATTCCTGAGTTGACCTAAGCTCGCGGTAGGCACTTTGGAGTCGGGTGAGCATATCGTTAAAGGTTGATCCAAGTACATCGATTTCATCAGTTAGGTTGAATACGTTTTTTAGTCTTACCGAAAGTTCATCCTTAAGCCTAATTGTGCTATCGTCTTCGTGACTAAATGTATTAAAATCAACCTTTGATGCATGCATGCTAATAGCCTTAACCGGGCTGGTTATTATGTACGAAAGGAAAAATGCGGCGGCTATACCCATTGTTAAAAAGACTAAAACCATGCTAAGAAATAGCTTGGTGATGTCTTGTATTTCATTCTGAAATTCACGCTCGCACATACCTACGCGCACAGTGCCAATTTGGTGCCCAAGTATTGGAATGGCGATATCTCGCACAACACAACCTCTATCAAAAGGATCTTTTAAGATTTGTATGCTGATCTCTGTTTCGGGTTGAATGGTGTTTGCACCAAGCAAGTGCCTTGGAATATGCTCGCGGTAGGTGTGTGCTAATAGTTGATGGTTGTGGTCAAGAACAATGATGTACTTAACATCTGTGTTTACCGATTTTGTTTGGGAAAGTAATTTGTTTAAAGCCGAAAAATCATCATATAAAATTGGTTCTACGGCTCGCTCTGTAATACTTTTGGCAATGCTTATCCCATGTTTCTCAATCTGATTTTCAAAAGTTTTATAAACCTGATTTCGAATAAACAAAAGATTTAGCGAACCAAACAGCAGAACGGTAGATGCTATGGCAATACTAAATTTCCAGAATAATGGTAGCTGAACCTTCTTCATGCAAATGCTGTCTATTTGGGTGTAATTCCGGCTAGCTCTCTAACGCTGTTGTATATTGTGTCGCTTTTATGTGTATAGCGGTCAACCATTAAATTCTGAAGTACTTTTTTGCTACCTTGGTTTTTATGCATATTTAAAAAGATATCTTTTAGCTTTGCTTCCATTTCCTTTGACATTTTATTTGATACAACAACTGGTGGCATGGCATGTGGGGCCGATTTTTCAATAATAATAATATCCTTAACTCTATTTGGCGACGAGCTAGTTAGGTAGTCGAATACCAAACTATTAACCGATGCTCCGTCAACCATTTGCTTGGCTACAAGTTGCACTGAGTTGTCATGTGCGTGAGTGTAAACAACGCTTTGGAAAAAGTCATTTGGGGTTGATCCAAGTTCTTTTACTCTTTTAGTTGGGTATAGCTTACCCGAGGTTGATAGCGGATCGGTATATGCGAAGAGCTTATTCTTAAGGTCGTTAATCGATTTTACCCCCGAATTTTTGTGCGCTATAATATAGGTGTTGTAATAGTTTTTACCCTTCCACTCGGGAACTACCAGTAGTTTAAACGCCGAGTCAGCTTTGCCGTAAACGTAGTTGCCTGAGCAAACAATGGCAATATCGGCTTTGTTTTCTTTCATCAGGTCGTTTATCTCACTGTATGTTTTTCGCTGAATCATTATTACTTTTTGCCCTAGCTGCTCTTCAATATACATTAGCATATCTTTATAGTAATTGAAGGTTTCGCGCGGCGATGATATGGCGGAGATGGCAATTCGAAGGGCTTCTTTCTGGTTTTCGGTAGGCACAACTATTTGGTCAACCCTTATGGTATCGGAAAAATTTAGCGATACAACTTTATGCTTGTGGCTGTTTGAAGATTTAGTGCAGCTTAGGAGTGAAAACCCCAAGGTAACTATCGTTGCAAAAAGTAATTTTTGCCAATTAAGTTTAATCATGATGATTAATGTAACATTAAGTGTTATAGATGAAAAACACCTAGAATGTTACTTTGTTCGAGAAATACGAAGGAATGTTTTGCTAAGAAGTTGTAATGTTAATGAGCAAATTCTAATGCATTCCCCTTAACGGTTTCATCAAAATCCCCATTATCGTAAACCAATCGTCCGTTTACAATGGTGTGTGTAACTTTTGCGCCAAAGGTTACATTCTCAAATGGCGACCACCCGCATTTATAAAGGATGTTATTTGGGGATACTTTCCATTTCTGGTTAGGGTCAATAAGAACTAGGTCGGCAAAGTAATCCTCTCTGATAAATCCTCTTTTTTCAATGCCAAAAAGTTCTGCTGGTGCGTGGCACATCTTATCAACAACGGTTTCAATGGTTAAAACCTCTTTCGAAACGAGTTCGAGCATGGCAACCAACGAGTGCTGTACCAAAGGGCCTCCCGATGGACACTGAAAATATCCGTTGCTTTTTTCTTTTAGTGTGTGTGGGGCATGGTCGGTTGCAATAACATCGAGCCTGTCGGTATTAAGTGCATTAATAAGGGCTTGCCTGTCCGTTTCGCTTTTAACTGCGGGGTTCCATTTAATGCGCCAGCCTAAGCTATCGTAATCCTCATCGTTAAACCAAAGGTGATGAACGCAAACCTCGCCAGTAATTAGCTTCTCCTTAAGGGGAACTGCATTGCTAAGCAGCTCCATCTCCTTTTGGGTTGATAGGTGAAGTATATGAAGCCTGGTTTTATGCTCTTTGGCTAGCTTTACAGCCAGCGAACTGCTTAGATAGCAGGCTTCAGCACTTCGTATCTCGGGGTGATACTTAAAGGGCATATCATCGCCGTATAGCTGCTTGTAGCGCTGGGTGTTGTTAACTATTGTTTGTTCATCTTCGCAATGAGTTGCAACCAGTACGGGCGAAGCCTTAAAAATTGCCTCAAGTGCTGTTGGATTGTCAACAAGCATGTTGCCAGTTGACGATCCCATGAAAACTTTTACTCCGCAAACCTTATTAGGGTCGATTTTTACAACTTGATCAATGTTACTGTTTGTTGCGCCAAAGTAAAATGAGTAGTTAGCCAATGAGGTTTCTGATGCAGTCCGGTGCTTTTTGGTTAGCTCTTCAAGGTTTGTAGTTTGGGGATGCGTGTTAGGCATCTCCATAAATGAGGTTACTCCACCAGCAATTGCCGCTTTCGATTCGGTGTAAATTGTTGCTTTGTGGGTTAACCCTGGCTCGCGAAAGTGAACCTGATCGTCAATTACACCCGGAATTAAAAATTTACCGCTTGCGTCAATGGTGATTTCGGCCTCGGGAAGCTCATTGTTTGATGAGTAGTCAATTCTCTCAATCCTGCTGTTGTTTATAAAAACATTGCCGAGGGTGTGCTTGCCCTCGTTAATTATAGTTGCGTTTTTTATCAGGATTGAACTCATAATTATTCGCTTTACTTATTGGTGTTTTCGCCCGCTCTTTTATATGTTTTAAAGAAACTTCGGAACTTCATTCGGAGTATACCCCAAAATGCTTCGTTAAATATTCCGCCGCTCATTTTCGAAACCCCTTCGCGCCGCTCGGTAAATACAATGGGCACTTCAACTATGTTAAAGCCAAGTTTCCAGGCGGTAAACTTCATTTCAATTTGAAATCCGTAACCTTTCAGCTTAATTTCATCGAGGTTAATGGCTTTAAGCACTTTGGACGTATAGCATTTAAAACCAGCTGTAGTGTCCATAATCTTCATGCGGGTAACAAACCTAACATATGCCGATGCGAAGTATGACATTAGCACTCTGCCCATAGGCCAGTTTACTACGTTTACCCCTTTTATGTAACGCGAACCAATGGCTAAATCGGCTCCGTTAAGGCATGCGCTGTAAAGCTGGTTTAAATCCTCAGGGTTGTGCGAGAAATCGGCATCCATTTCAAAAATATAGTCATAACCATGCTCAAGCGCCCACTTAAAGCCAGCAATATATGCAGTGCCTAAACCAAGTTTTCCTTTTCGCTCAACTATAAAAAGCCTATCGGTAAACTCTTGCATTAGCTCTTTAACAATGGTTCCAGTTCCATCGGGTGACCCATCATCAATAATTAGTAGGTTATAGCTATTCTCAAGCGACATAACCTTTCTGACCATTCGCTCAATGTTATCTTTTTCGTTGTAGGTAGGAATAATTACTAAATTGCTCATCGATTTATAATTGTTATTGTGCAAAGATAGGAAAGAATCGTCAATGGTTTTGAGGCATGTAGGTTTTTTATGCAATTTTAATAATTGATTATTGCTTGTTTCGCTCAATATTATCCCGCTGTTGTTAATTGCCAAACAATTTAATAACATTGACTTTGTTTAATTTTACTAATTTTGCGCAATAATCGAAAAATCAACAATTAATGGTATCGTTTAGCAGAATACTATCAGCCGAGAGGTTTTTATTCCTGAAGCTGCTGCTGGCTTGGTTTGCGCTCAATATACTACAGGCTGCATTTACAGAGATTGGTAACGATGAGGCTTACTACTGGATTTACTCGCAACACTTAGCTTGGGGTTACTATGACCATCCACCAATGGTTGGCTTGGTAATATATTTGGGAACTCTACTGTTTGATGGCGAACTTGGGGCTCGGTTTTTTACTGCTCTTATTCAGCTCCCCTTTTTAGTTATTGTTTTTAAGCTTATCGATGCTGAACCAACCAAGAAAACTATTTGGCTGTTTTTTACAGTAGCCTTTTCGGTGGTGATGATTCAGGCCTATGGCTTTATTTCGGCTCCCGACGGACCAATGCTCCTTTTTGCTGCGCTGTTTCTTTTAGCATACAAGCGTTTTATTGAGAGAGACAATACGGGTAATATCCTTTTACTTGGACTTTCAATGGCCTTAATGCTTTACAGTAAGTATCATGGGGTTCTTTTTATCGGATTTTTAGTGCTTTCAAACCTGAGGCTTCTGCTAAATTACAAGTTTTATATTTCGGGTGTTTTTGCCCTAGCCCTGCTAAGCCCGCATGTTGCATGGCAAATAAATAATGGTTTCCCTTCAATTACATACCATTTGTTTCAGCGTTCAAGTTTTTTCCATCTCGACTATTTTTTTGAGTTTTTAGCCAACCAGCTGGCAGTTTTCAATCCGCTAACGCTAGGCGCTCTTTTTTATGTGCTTTTTAAGCGAAAAGCTTATGATTTATTTGAGAGAGCCTTAGTTTTTATCGTAGTTGGGTTTTTTGTGTTCTTCACCCTTTCAAATTTTAAAGGTTATGTTAATCCGCATTGGACAGTAGCGTTAAGCATAGCCTTAATAATACTTGTAGTTAAAGAGGCGCTAGTAAATGAAAAGCTTAGACGTTTTACGTTTAAATGGATTGCTCCATCGTTGGTGCTCCTAATGGCCGCCCGATTTTTTTTGGTTTTCGATATTCTTCCTATTAAAACCGAATGGCATGGTCATAAACAGCGAATGTTAAGCCTTAAAGAGGTAGTTAATGGAACCCCTTTGGTTGTGTTCAACCAATTTCAGCTACCCTCAAAATATATGTTCTATGCCCAGCAACCTGTGCACTCGTTGGGTGGCGTAAGATACAGGGATACACAGTTCGATATTTGGCAGTTCGACGAGCAGTTTCGAAACGATACAGTTGTGGTGCTTTCTAGTTCAAGGAATAAGCATGCAACCAAGTATAGCAATAATGGCTACGATTTTTTCTTAACCAGAGTTCCTGATTTTCAGCCCTACAAAAACATTGAGGTTCAGGTTGATACAGCGTCAATTACCTTTACTGCTGGCGAAACCGTACAACTCCCAATACGCGTATTTAATACTTACGGGTATAATTTCAACTTTTCACATGCAACAATGCCCGTTAATTTTACGGTGGTTTTTAATAACTCCTACAAAGTCTTTAAAACCACAAAGGCAACAGCTGAGCTTAGCCAAACAGTTCTTGCCCCAAACGAATCTACTGATGGGGTTCTTTCTTTCGATATCCCCAGTAATTACTCTGGTGAGTATAAGATGTGGGTTTGCCTTAAGGCACCAAATTTTATCGAAACAACAGCAACACCTTATATACAAGTAAACGTTAAGTAGTGGATTTTATAGTTAAGTTTTTTAAGTATGGCCTAGTTGGCCTGTCGGGGGTGTTTGTCGATTTCGCCTTCACATGGATATGCAAAGAAATTTTTAGGCTAAACAAGTATATTGCAAACTCAATAGGTTTTACTGTTGCAGCATCATCAAACTACATCTTAAATCGCGTGTGGACGTTTGCTAGCAAAAGCGAAGAAATTGCTCTTGAGTATTCTTTGTTTATTGGAATCTCTGTGGTTGGTTTGCTGCTTAACAATTACCTTATATATATATTAAACGACAAGTTTAAGCTTAACTTTTACCTTGCAAAGGTGTTTGCCATTGGAGCGGTTACCGTTTGGAACTTTCTGGCAAACTATTTCATTACCTTTAGGGGAGCCTAGCCAAAAGAATAATTAGTATGAGAAAGATCCTGTTTACCGTAATTTTTGTTTTTATTCTAACCAATCTCCACTCACAAAGCCTAGGCTGGCGTGCACAGTTATTCGGCTTTGCCGATAATAGGGAGTATGATGCATCTGTTCAGATTCCTCAATCAATACTTGGAGTTCAGTTAGCACCAGAAATTTACCTCAAATTCGATTCAATTCACACGCTTAATGTTGGTTTAAATGCTTTAAAAGAGTTTGGAAGCACAAGCCAATTCGACAAGATAACCCCCTATATATATTATGGTATGGAAAGCAATGTCTTTCGCTTTGATTTTGGTGTTTTTCCTCGAAAGCAGCATTTAGGTTCGGCTCCAAGGGCACTTTATTACGATTCTCTATACTATTACCGACCTTATATTAGTGGTTTATTCTGGACATATAGTAAAGGGGCATTCAATCAAAGCGTTTATTTGGACTGGACCAGTAGGCAAACAAACATCAATCGCGAGACATTTATAATGGGGGGCAAAGGAGAGTTTTCCTATAAAATGTTTTATTTTGAGAACCATATCTACATGTATCACCACGCAGGAACCGCAATTCCTCAAGAGGGTGATCATCTTCGCGATAATGGAGTTGTCCTTCTTACCCTAGGCATAAATGCGTCTGACTATACATTTTTCGACACCCTTAAATTAAGTTTTTCTGGAATTAAGTCTTTCGAACGCGAACGAAATGTTAGTGGATGGCATTCGCCTAATGGTGTAATTATCGACTTTAGTATCGACTACAAGGGGGTGGGCATGCTGAACTCGTTTTACTACGGGCAAGGGCATAATTTAGATTGGGGCGATCCGTTTTATCGGCTAAAACAGTATAATCGTACCGATGTTTATTATAAGATGTTGAACTTTAAAAAAGTAAGTGGCGCATTTACATACTCATTCCACTTTGCCGAGGGTAATGTAAGCCACCAGCAGCAGTTTATAATTTCTGTTGATCTGTCTTCAGATTTTAAATCACCAAGATAGTTGAACTACTTTTTTGAAAAATCTACATTTCTAAGTATACTGATTGACAACTGAATAATCCTATTTGTTATTTTTCTTCAAAAAAACCCGTAGAAATATTTGGAAAATTGTTTGATGATGCGTTATCTTTGCACCCGCTTTGCGAGGGTTCTTTAGGCGAAATGGTGGCGGGGGGAGTAGGAGCAGCGGGGGAGATGCGGAGAGAAAAAAGGGAAAAATTTTTTTCGAAACGCTTGCCGGAACCAAAAGAATGTTTACCTTTGCAGCCCGGTTCAGCGGAGCCGGTTTTTTTAGGCAAGGATTAAGAGGATTATCGAGCCGCCCGGTTGGGGTGGTCACAGATAGAGGTTCTTTGACACATTGGCACCAAGAAGAGAAACATTTTAGGAAAGGTAATATACAAACAGAGTTCAATTCCAGAGTGAGCGGGGGTGGCGGCCGAGCCGAAGGGCGCGGGCGCAGGAACTGAAAGACAGACATAACTACAACGAAGAGTTTGATCCTGGCTCAGGATGAACGCTAGCGGCAGGCCTAACACATGCAAGTCGAGGGGTAACAGGGGAGCTTGCTCCCGCTGACGACCGGCGCACGGGTGCGTAACGCGTATGGAACCTACCCTCCGCAGGGGGATAGCCCGCCGAAAGGCGGATTAATACCCCATGGCTCCGAGCCCCCGCATGGGGGCTGGGATAAAGCTGAGGCGGCGGAGGATGGCCATGCGTGCCATTAGCTGGTTGGCGGGGTAACGGCCCACCAAGGCGATGATGGCTAGGGGGTCTGAGAGGATGGTCCCCCACACTGGTACTGAGACACGGACCAGACTCCTACGGGAGGCAGCAGTGAGGAATATTGGTCAATGGGCGGAAGCCTGAACCAGCCATGCCGCGTGCAGGATGACGGCCCTACGGGTTGTAAACTGCTTTTGCACGGGAAGAATAACCCCCTCGTGAGGGGGGATGCCGGTACCGTGCGAATAAGGATCGGCTAACTCCGTGCCAGCAGCCGCGGTAATACGGAGGATCCGAGCGTTATCCGGATTTACTGGGTTTAAAGGGTGCGTAGGCGGGCGCCTAAGTCAGCGGTGAAAGGCAGCGGCTCAACCGTTGAACTGCCGTTGAAACTGGGCGCCTTGGATTCGGTCGGGGCCGGCGGAATGCGTGGTGTAGCGGTGAAATGCTTAGATATCACGCGGAACGCCGATCGCGAAGGCAGCTGGCCAGGCCGAGATCGACGCTGAGGCACGAAAGCGTGGGGATCAAACAGGATTAGATACCCTGGTAGTCCACGCCGTAAACGATGATCACTGGATGCCGGCGACACGCTGTCGGCGTCTGAGCGAAAGCATTAAGTGATCCACCTGGGGAGTACGATCGCAAGGTTGAAACTCAAAGGAATTGACGGGGGCCCGCACAAGCGGAGGAACATGTGGTTTAATTCGATGATACGCGAGGAACCTTACCTGGGCTAGAACGCAATCGGAATCACGCCGAAAGGTCTGCGCCAGCGATGGCCGGTTGCGAGGTGCTGCATGGTTGTCGTCAGCTCGTGCCGTGAGGTGTCGGGTTAAGTCCCATAACGAGCGCAACCCCTACTGCTAGTTGCCAGCGGGTCATGCCGGGGACTCTAGCGGAACTGCCAGCGTAAGCTGCGAGGAAGGTGGGGATGACGTCAAATCAGCACGGCCCTTACGTCCAGGGCTACACACGTGTTACAATGGCCAGTACAGAGGGCAGCCACCCCGCGAGGGGGCGCTAATCCTAAAAGCTGGTCCCAGTTCGGATCGGAGTCTGCAACCCGACTCCGTGAAGCTGGATTCGCTAGTAATCGCGCATCAGCCACGGCGCGGTGAATACGTTCCCGGGCCTTGTACACACCGCCCGTCAAGCCATGGAAGCTGGGGGTACCTGAAGTCCGTAACCGCAAGGAGCGGCCTAGGGTAAAACCGGTGACTGGGGCTAAGTCGTAACAAGGTAGCCGTACCGGAAGGTGCGGCTGGAATACCTCCTTTCTGGAGCCTGCCCTACGGGGTGGGCCGCCGAACCGCCCTCTTCTTGGGCGCCGATGGTCAAATAGTACTGAACGTGCGACGCGCGGGGTTAGAGAGTCCCGTAGCTCAGCTGGTTAGAGCGCTACACTGATAATGTAGAGGTCCCCAGTTCAAGTCTGGGCGGGACTACAGCGTCCAACGGGGAATTAGCTCAGCTGGCTAGAGCGCCTGCCTTGCACGCAGGAGGTCATCGGTTCGACTCCGATATTCTCCACAGCCCCGCCGGAAGGCGGGAGAAGTTCTTTGACGTGGTGGTGGTGTGAATAAACACTAGAATTTTATTTTAATATTATTGACAATTTGTGGAAAGAAAGCAATTTCTTAAGCAGAAGAGCAAGGCGATAACCGAGCGAACACCGGGCGCGAGAGCGCGCGGTAAGTGATTAAGGGCGCACGGGGGATGCCTAGGCTCCCAGAGGCGAAGAAGGACGCGACAAGCTGCGAAAATCCGCGGGGAGGGGCACATACCCATCGATCCGCGGGTGTCCGAATGGGGCAACCCACCCAGCTGAAGGCTGGGTATCCGCCGCAAGGCGGAGGCAAACCCGGAGAACTGAAACATCTAAGTACCCGGAGGAGGAGAAAGCAACAGCGATTCCCTGAGTAGCGGCGAGCGAAAGGGGACGAGCCCAAACCGGTGGCGTTACGGCGCGGCCGGGGTTGTAGGGCCGCCAACAGGCGAGGGAAGGCGAAGCGGAACCCGCTGGAAAGCGGGGCCAAAGGGGGTGATAGCCCCGTACGCGTAAGCTGCACCTGAGCCGGCGGAACCCTGAGTAGGGCGGGGCACGTGAAACCCTGTCTGAATCCGCGGGGACCATCCCGCAAGGCTAAATACTCCTGGGAGACCGATAGCGAACCAGTACCGTGAGGGAAAGGTGAAAAGCACCCCGAACAGGGGAGTGAAATAGTGCCTGAAACCGTGCGCCTACAAGCGGTCGGAGTCCGCCTTTTGGCGGATGACGGCGTGCCTTTTGCATAATGAGCCTACGAGTTGCGCTGTCCGGCGAGGTTAATCCGCTAGAGCGGAGGAGCCGAAGCGAAAGCGAGTCCGAATAGGGCGTTTAGTCGGGCGGTGCAGACGCGAAACTTTGCGATCTACCCATGGCCAGGTTGAAGGTGTGGTAACACACACTGGAGGACCGAACCGGTAAGCGTTGAAAAGCTTTCGGATGAGCTGTGGGTGGGGGTGAAAGGCCAATCAAGCTGAGAAATAGCTCGTACTCCCCGAAATGCCTTTAGGGGCAGCCTCGGGCGTACCACCGCGGA
>Ga0334900_1003538_pt1 | contig 12035 bp, 11 predicted proteins | sample GraSluR3_MG_2_FD_207231 | JGI IMG/M metagenome (GOLD analysis project Ga0334900, IMG submission 207231) | Sludge microbial communities from methane-producing bioreactor in Wageningen University, Netherlands - Granular Sludge_31_08-R3 | ecosystem: Engineered > Bioreactor > Anaerobic >...
AGAGAATCCTAGGGTTACCTCAATTGAGGGGGTTAACATTAAGGATTTACATACAAACATCCTCAATCCAAGCCAGTTTCATTTGCTGGTTACCGACCTATCGTTTATCTCGCTTACTAAGGTTATGGGTTATTTTAAAAACTTACTCTTGCCTCAGGGTTCAGTCATAGCACTCATTAAACCACAGTTTGAGGTTGGGGCCAGCTCGGTGGGCAAGGGGGGAATTGTGAAAGATCCTCAAGCCCATAAAATGGCTATAAGGAGTGTGATAGTTTCGGCTGCCGAGCATGGGCTTTTCGCTAAGCAGCTTAGCTGGGCGCCAATACAAAGCGCATCAAAAAATATTGAGTATTTAGCGCATTTTGTTCAGCAGCCATGTGAGGAGCCAAACATCGACGAGGTGGTGAAATTGGCCTTTGCTCAGCGCAAAAGCGTGCAAACTATTTGAGACACCTCATTTATTTTATAACTTGCACAGGTATTATTTTGCAAAAACATCTAACAATCAAACAGCTATAAAAATGAAAAGATTACTTATGCTTACCCTATCCGCTGGGTTGCTTTTCGGTGTTTTCTCGTGTAAGGAGAAAAACCCATTGCTAACCGATTACAACACTCCATTTAATGTTCCCCCTTTTGACAAGATAAAGGTTGAGCATTTCGAGCCTGCCTTTATGGAGGCCATGAAGCAGCAAAAGCAGGCTATTGATGCAATTGTGAATAGCACCGAAGACCCAACCTTTGAGAATACTATTATTGCTCTCGAGTACAGTGGCCGATTGCTATCGGAGGTAACAAGCGCCTTTTACCCGTTAACTTCGGCAAACACCAACCCCGAAATTCAGGAGCTTGCCCAAAAAATGGCATCAACCCTGAGCAGCCATGGCGATGATATTAGCCTTAACCCCGAGCTTTTTAAGCGCGTAAAAGCAGTTTACGATCAAAAGGATGAGCTTGAGCTTAATCCCGAGCAGCAAATGCTCCTTAAAAAGGTGTATAATGGCTTTGTTAAGGGAGGTGCCAATTTACCTGAGGATAAGCAAGCTCGCTTCCGCGAAATAAACGAGGCGCTTGCCCAGCTTACCGTTCAGTTTGGCGATAATGTGCTTGCCGAAACCAATAATTACCAAATGGTTATTGATAACGAAGCCGATTTGGCTGGGTTACCTAAGGGGCTTATTGCTGCAGCCCAAGAGGCAGCAAATGAGGCCGGTCTCGAAGGCAAATGGTTGTTTACCCTGCATAACCCCAGCTGGATTCCATTTCTTACCTATTCAGAGAATCGTGAGCTTCGCGAAAAGCTTTACCGTGCCTATTTTATGAGAGGTAACAACGATAACGAGAATGATAACAAGAAGATTATCGAGCAAATAATTCCACTTCGTCTCGAACGCGCACAGCTGCTTGGCTACCCAACGCACTCGCACTACATATTAGAGGATAACATGGCCAAAACCCCCGAAACAGTAAATACCTTTTTGGCTAGCCTTTGGGAGCCTGCCCTAAAGCGCGCAAAATCCGAAGCCTACGACATGCAAAAGATGATTGACACCGAAGGCGGCAACTTCCGCCTTGAGCCTTGGGATTGGTGGTACTACGCCGAAAAGGTTCGCAAGGAGAAATACGACCTCGACGAGAATATGCTTAAGCCATACTTTTCGCTTGAGGGTGTTAAGCAGGGTATCTTCCTGTTAACCGAAAAACTGTACGGATTGCAGTACGAAAAAATTACCGACATCCCACTTTACCATCCCGAGGCTGAAGCCTATGAGGTAAAAGAGGCCGATGGCAGCCATGTTGGTGTTTTGTATATGGACTTTCATCCTCGAGCAAGCAAGGTGAGCGGTGCATGGATGACCGAGTTCAGAGGACAGCATGTGTCGCGCAATGGCGAGTTCGTTCCTCCTGTTATAACCATTGTTTGCAACTTTACACGTCCAACTGCCGATAAGCCAGCATTGCTTTCGCTTGACGAGGCTCAAACTTTTTTCCATGAGTTTGGCCATGCGCTTCACGGATTGTTAGCAAACTCCACTTACCCAAGGCTTGCTGGAACAAATGTTTCGCGCGATTTTGTTGAGCTTCCCTCCCAAATAATGGAGAACTGGAGCACCGATCCTGAGTTCCTCAAAATGTACGCCTTCCACTACGAAACAGGTGAGCCTATCCCCGATGAGCTTATTAGCAAGATGAAGGCGAGTGGTAGCTTTAACCAAGGTTTTGCCACAACCGAGTTTCTTGCTGCAGCAATTCTCGACATGGAGTACCACACCCTTGAGCAGGTTGATAACTTTGATGTGTTGAGCTTTGAGAAGCAGGCTATGGATAAGATTGGCCTTATCGATGAGATTATTCCTCGCTATCGTAGCACCTATTTCAAGCATATTTTTAGTGGTGGATACAGCAGTGGATACTACAGCTACATTTGGTCGGGTCAGCTCGATGCCGATGCATACGAGGCATTCAAGGAAACTGGCGATATTTTCGATGCAGAAACTGCAAAGCGCTTCCGTACATTGCTTGAGAAGGGCGGAACCGTTGATCCTGCTGATCTGTACAGAGAGTTTCGTGGTGCCGATCCAAACCCCGAAGCATTGCTAAGGCAACGAGGTTTGCTATAGCACAACTATTATAGGTGATTTAGTTATGATGCTGGCCAAAAAGCATGCTTTTTGGCCAGCATCTTTTTTTTATGGTTTAAATACAGAAGCTAAAGCTTTCATTTTGTTAAGTTGACCAAAATACTAGAGAAAAATTGCAGTCGATTCGATTTCGGTGTATATTTACACCAAAAATTATAGCTATGCCAAGACAAAGTATATCTTTCTCGAAACCAAATGATGAATGGTTAAAAGCTCAGGTTGATAGCGAGGAATATTCCAGTAAAAGTGAACTTGTTAACGACTTGATTAGACAAGCTCGAAAACAGCAAGCCCAAATTGATTGGATTAGAGCAAAATTGGAATTATCTGAAAGAAGTGGCTTCACAAGTGAAACCAAAGAGCAGATTTTAAAACGTTCAAAGGCCTTACTTAATGGCTGAATATAGATTAAGTAATACAGCTAAGGAGGATTTGATTCGTATTCATCATTTTGGAGTCAGAAAGTTTGGTATTGCTCAAGCTGATAAATACTTTGATACTTTTTTTGACTATTTTGAAATTATTGCAGAAAGGCCATTTGCATTTGAATCTGTGGATTATATTAAAGAAGGATATAGAAGATGCCCTTGCGGTTCTGACGCAATATATTACAGAATTACTGACAATATAGTTGAGATAATGGCAATTGTTGGCATGCAAGATTTGTTTGATATACTATAGCTTATTGTTATTTTTTCGTATTTGGGCAAGTTTCCTTGCATAGGTGTTTAATAGTTCAAAAGTAAAGCCATCAGTAAAGAGTTCATAGCATGCCTTAGGGTCGTTTGATAAATGAATTTTCTTATTTCAAAGTAAACTAGCCTGCCAATTTGCAGGTTTAGTGGGTGAATATTGAAACCTCTCTGAGCTGAAAAGGGAATCAACCCAACTCAAGTTTCAGGTTATTAAGTGTATATAAAATTGAAGAGTCTCGTTTTTTTAGTAAAGTATAACAAGTTATACGCAAGTTTTTTTATTTAAAACTTTCTTGCCTACCTTAGTATAACAATTACTAACTAATTTATCGCAAAAATATGGAAGAGCTAACATCCCTAATTCCCTCAACCGATTGGTTGATGGATTTTGTTATCACTTATGGTGGTAAACTTGTACTTGCGCTAGTTACCCTTATTGTTGGTTTCTGGTTAATCAATCGCCTAGTACGAATGATGAAGCGCATGTTTCAAAAAAGAGACTTTGATAAAACACTTCAGACGTTTCTCATTCAGTTTGTTGGAATTACGCTTAAAATTCTTTTAGCTATTAGCGTAGTAACCATGGTTGGGGTGCAAATGACCTCGTTTATTGCACTTCTAGGTGCGGCAGGCTTGGCCTTTGGTATGGCGCTATCGGGTACATTGCAAAACTTTGCTGGCGGGGTAATGCTGCTTATCCTCAAACCTTTTAAGGTTGGCGACTATATCGAGGCGCAAGGGTTTTCGGGCACTGTTAAGGAGATACAAATCTTTCACACCATTCTTAACACTCCCGATAAGAAGCTTATTATCATCCCAAATGGTGGGCTAAGTACTGGGTCAATGATTAACTATTCGGCCGAGCCGCAAAGGCGTGTCGATTGGACCTTTGGCATAGCATATACCGATGATATTGACCGTGCAAAGGCAATCATCCTCGATGTGGTTACAAACGACGATCGCGTGCTTAAAGATCCTGAACCATTTGTTGGCGTTATCTCACTTGGCGACAGCTCGGTAAATATTGCTACCCGCGTTTGGGTTAATGCAGCAGATTATTGGGATGTGTTCTTCAAAATGAACGAAGCGGTTAAGAAAGAGTTCGATGCTAAAGGTATTTCAATACCTTTTCCACAGCACGATGTGCATCTTTTCCAGCAAAAGTAACCGCTGTTTTATAACGCATATGCAAGGGTTTTATCTGGCTGCTATTTTGCTAGCTAAGGTGAAACCCTTGGTTATTCTGCTCCATGGTGGTGTAAAACGAGTAAAGCTCGGTGTCAAGCGGGTAGTCCCAGCAGCCCATTCGATGAAACTGCTCGCCACCAAACCCTGTTTTAAATCGGTATAGTCCGTACATAGGATGTGTGGGGTTTGGACGAGGTGCTAAGCCAAACATATCGTACTCGGTGCAGCCCATGTTCTGCGCAGTAAGCATTGCTTGCCATTGCAAGGCGTAGGTTGCCATTAGCTGCCTGCCTTGGTTTGCCGAGGCTCCGTATAGGTAGTAAGCCCTATTCTTCGACATCACCAAAAACATGGCGGCAAGGGGTATTCCATCTTTTTCGGCTACAAGTAACCTCACATCGGCTGGCGATTGCGTGTTGCTTACCTTAGCCTGAAGCACTGCTCTAAAATACTCAATATTATGCAGATAAACTCCATTCCTATTTGCGGTTTCGGTGTAAAGCGTATACCAAACGTCTAAGTTTTCAATTCCTGCCGATTTTACTCTAACGCCTTTACGCTGCGATAGCCCAATGTTGTAACGGGTTTTGGGCTTCATTTGCTTTAAAATTGCTTCGGGGCTTTTTCTTAGGTTGATAAATAGCGTGTTCGATGGGAGTATGTTCGTCGATGCTTTCCGTAAGTTCCAGTTTTCGGTGCTAAAGTTGAAGCGCATTTCCTGCGTTGTTATCTCGGGTGGTCCAAGCCATAGCCCTTTGCTATCGTAGTAATCGTGGTCTTTTGCCCAGTGCGATTCCCACGATAGGTCGTAACGAATTAGCACACACTCTTTGGGCAGGTATGGTTTTATGCTTTCCGATAGCTGCTCCAAAAAGCATCCCTGTAGCTCTTCGGCGGGTTCAAGTTCGGGGCCATAGGGTACGTATGCAATTACATGGTTTTTGTCGATGGGCTGGAGAACAACGAGTAAGTCGGCTATCCTTTTAATCTTTGGGTTAGAATCAATGGCATTAGCTGGCAACGATGCTTTGTAGTCGAGCGCTAGCGTATTTATGCCCATTCGCTCTTTAACGGACGACCAAAAGGCTGTTTGCTGGACAATGGGCGATGAGTATAGCTCGTTGGTTTGCTTGGGATGGACTTCGTAAATCATTTCTATACTGAAAATATTGGCTAAAACTATTTTTTTTAAAAAAGTAAAAGTGCTTAAACCGTAGCGGTTAAGCACCTTTCTCGCATAATAATGCGCTTATTTTCAGCAGCAAAGCTATTTATTTTGTTACACAATGCAAAATATTAGAGGTTGTTTGTTAACACCCTTTGTTTGGGTATTCAGAAAATGCTATTGCGACTATAGCGATGTAAAGAATCCAATATTCACCCAAATACTTAGCGATGAGTTTTCCTCAAATAGCTTGCTCAAACGGCTATCGAAACCAAATTCGAATTTCGATTTGGAGCTAAGCTCATAGCCCAACAGCGGGGCTAGCCTTATCTCTAGGTCGTTTGAGCCATTGTTGTTGGTTATGCCCAAATACTCGTTGCTCAGTTTGAGGTAGAATTCGTTGGGGTCGACCCTGCTACCCGACAAGGGTAGCTCAACGCTTGCTCTGTAGCGAGCCCTAAGCTGAATGCTATTCTCGGGGCCAAAGGTTTGGTCGAGCGCAATGCGATTACCCAGCCTAAAGGTTTCGTATTTTTTAGTCCAGGCAAATTGTTGTGCTATTCTATGGTACAGCTCACCGTCTCTAACCCTAAGCGTATAGCCAATGCCGAAGCTACTGCGGGAGCCTGTGGCTTTAGTTAGGGTTGTGGCAAAATCGGTAAGCACATTGGTGTGCTTAAAAACGCCCTGTGCGTTGTGGCTTTTGGTGTAAAAGCTTTGTCGGCTTTCGAGGCCGTGAGCAACTTTAAACCCTTTAGGTAGCTTATACGAAAGGCTCAGTTTTGGGAGTACCCCAGAGCTAACAGAGGGTTGTGATAAGCCTAAAAGAGGGAATATTCCTAATATGGTAAGGAGGAGGAGTTTATAAATCTTCATGGTTCAGAAAAACTAGAAAATAAGGTTATCGGGTTCGCGTTGAACAATTCGAAGTTGCTTTTCAACCTCCCCGTCTTTATTTATGAGGAGTTCGAATAGCCTGAATGCGCCATCTAGCTTTGTCTCAACTTCAATCTCGTATTTTAGCTCGTGGGCCGATGAGGAGCTGCCCTTCTCAATTAGCTCAATTAGGGTTGCCGTTGAGGCACCTGTCCATTGCAGCTGAATTTTATCGATTTTGTAGCTGCCTAATGCCTTTGATAGAGTTGTTTCGAGAAGTTGATTAGTTCGAGTGTCAAGGTCGTTCAGCTTAACCTTTTTTTCAACATCTTGTATATGGCCAAGGGTATCGAATTTTACGCTAAACAGATGCTTATCAACTTTGAATTTGGCCTCATAGCTAACACCGTCGTTGCTAATTTCCTTGTACCACTTAGGTTTGGACTTTTCCTTAATTGTGTTAACAAATTCAATGGCTTTTGCTGGGGCAAAGCTCTCATTAATCTTTTGCTCGCGCTCAAATTTTTCCTGCGCCTGCAATGTGCCTATTGAAGCACCAAAGGCCACTAGTAAAGTGAGAAAGTAGTTGAATTTGATGGACATTGTTTTTTTATTTTTGCTTTAAGCTATAACGCAATTTATCGGTTTTTGTTTAGCACACAAAGCATAAATACGCTCTCTTTTGCCTTGAAAACTAATGCGAAACTTTTCTCTTTTACAGCTAAACTATATCTCCAGATTTGTCAGCTTATCGGTAATGTTAAAGTCGTACCCTGGGTACTCAAAAATTGATGTGCGAGGTTCGGTTTCGCCAATTGAGTAGCCCCAAACGCTTTTGTACTCCTTAGTATCTTCGCCCATTTCTTCAAGCTGATGGATATACTCACCAATGGGTTTCGACTCAATAATGATAAACTTGCCAATCTTGTTAATTATTGGGCTGTGCCAGCGGGTATGGTCGTGGTCAAACTCAAGTATTCGCCTACCCCAGCGGGTTATGCCAATGGTACGGAACGTAAGGCTTTTGCCCACGCCTGGCAGGTTAATAACGTTTCGGTCGGTGGCCAGAAACGGAATATCGGCTTTTTGGCGAAGTGCCTGCAGGTTGTCAACCATATGCTCGGCCTCAAGCGGGAACCGCTTAATTTCATTCCTAAATTGCGATGGGATTTGCCCAATTACCTTTTCCTCAATTTGCTCCTGTACCGCACGGGCATTGGTTGCGTAGTTAAAGGTATTCTCGAGGAATCCTTTTACCGAGAAGGTGTAGTAGGTTATTACGCCAATGTCGTTTAGCACTTTACGCAGCTTTGCCGTATGCCCCCTGCGCGAAGCTGCCGAGGTGAATACGAGCTGATTGGTTACTGTCCAACCCACCGAAACAAGCCTTTTAACAGCCAAAGCCGATTCGGGTGTTACCTCCATGGGCGACTCAAAATGCGTTTGGATAACAAACTGCTTAATGCCGAATTTGGAGGCGCGCTGCTTAAAATCGCCAAGTATTTGGGTGAGCTCCTCGGTAACTCGCTGCGGAAGGTAAGCAAGCAAGCGTGTACCTAAGCGTATGCGTTGTATTTCGGCATATTTTTTACCATCGGGTCTTGTTTTGTTTGCCTCTACCTTACGGATAACCATTTCGAGAACGGCGTCGAGAATCTTCTTCAGCGATTTATTTTGGCTCATCAGCGCATCGCCACCGGTGATTAGTATATCGCGAAGCTGCGTATCGTTCTCCCAGTACTTGAGCAGCCGTTGCAACTTTTCGTCCCAGGTTTCGTTGGGCTTAAGCTTATCGAGATTAAAGTTGAGGTTTCCGCGCTGAAAATCGTACATACGTTGGCACGATACGCACAATCCTCCACAGGCACGTCCCATGGTATCGGGGATAAGAATAGCCACTTCGGGGTAACGGCGGTGAACGCTATGGTGCGAGGGCAGGAGCCAACCCGCAGCATTGGGCTTGCCGGGTTCAACCTTGTCCTCTTTTTCCCATGCTTGTATGTTACCAAATTGGTCGATTAGCGGTTTGCTATAGATAACGTAATGGCGAATGGCCAAATCCGATCCGGCAGTAAAGTCCAATGTTCGGGCGTTGAGCAGCGAAAGGTAGTAAGGGTTTACAAAGAAGGGGATTCCTTTCTTATCGGCCTTTTCAAGAATTTTTTGCGTTTCTAAATCGAGCGAGTAGTCGAGCAGCTCGTTGAGCAGCTTTGGCGAACGCACGGCAAACCGCAGGTGGAAACGGTAGTCATCCCACCATTCGCGCATCTTCTCAATTTTTTGCTCATCGGTTAGCCCATCCTCAAAGCAGTAGCGGGTATCGCCAATTTCGCAGCTGTTAATGTTTCGCATTAGTATGCGGATGATGCGCTCCTTGTTCTCCTCGCGAATTCTTATAACGTTTGGGTCAAGCCCATCGTGCCAGCGTTCCATCCACTCTTCCACCTTTTCTCTGCTTGGGATGTTTTGCGGAAGCTGGTTGCTCAGCTGCCGAAAAAGGTGAATCATGTCCTGAAAGAATAGAGGCTTAGCGCCACCTGAACCTTTTTTTATCCCAAGCCATAGAAGCTGAAAAGGAGCGGTAAGCGTTTTTTGGCCGTTGCGATATGGGTTTGAAAACTCGCGTCCCGAGTGATCCAGGTAGTCGAGGATGCGGATGGCTGCAAAGTCTTGCCAACGTAGCTGCTCAAAACCTGAGCGTCCGCCCTTTTCGCTGTTGTAGTAGCCAACCGCTTCGGGGTTTTCACTCAGAACTTCCATGGCCCATTCGCGTACTTTCTGTTTGGCCTCATCGAGCGTAGCCGATTGGGTGTAAATCTCCTCAAGTCTTGGGTTCTCCCTAAATAGCTTGCGCAGTAGCGTGAGCGACCTGGCCGAAAGTGCAATTTTTTCTGGAATGTATGTCATATCGAATCAATTTTTGCGGTTTTAAAAGCACACTTGGTGCTAGCTGAGCCGTTTCCTTTGCTCAAGTTGAAGGTTTGCTTTTTTAGATGTTACTCAGAAGTACTGATTGCAAAGGAAAGTTTCAGCCCAAGTTCTGAAATTGGATTGCAAAAGTACTCATTTTTTGGCAAAATTCAAAACTATGCAATGGTCAGTAGTTTAATAAAACGTTAACAATTAAATAGTTTTGTAATAAATACATTGCCATTAATCAGGAAATGGTTTGAGAGTAGTTTGACTGATCTCTTTTGTAGAAATTACGATTTGATTTGGGCTAATTTTCGTGCCGAAACGGCAACACTGCAAACGTTTGTAGAAAACATCACAAACCACACGGACATTAACCGATTTTTTTCGCATTATTTGCCATCTTATGCTGTATTTATGGGATATTTTTCTACTTTTAAATTCCGTTTGTCATTCTCTCCCCTTACACGCCAACTGTAAAATGGGACTGACGGGGCGAAGCTGTATAAAAAACATAAGCTATGAGTAATCTTGAAATAGTTCTCTCAAAAGGTTTTCATCGGGGGAATAGGGTTGTTTTCATAAAGTTTTCGTGGGATAGAGATCTCATTGATATTGTAAAGCAACTCGATGGCTCGCGCTGGAGCCAAACCAATGGTTGTTGGTACATTAACGGTCGCGACTTTAACCTCGAGAAAACCTACCTTGCATTTAGAGGAAAGGCCTGGGTCGATTATTCCGCCTTCTCGAAGGATAAGCCCAGCCTTACCGTTGCACAAAAGGAACGAAGCAAAAAACAGCAACCTACACAGCGTAATGCTGAGCATATCGAAACCTTTAAAAAATGGCTTAAGCATAAGCGCTACAGCGAGAATACAATTGCTGCGTACACCGAGCTACTGAGCATGTTTGCTGGCTACTTGGGCGAAAAGGATTTGCCCGAGGTTACCAACAGCGACGTAATCGATTTTGTGCACAAAGTGCTAATGGCCGAGGGGTATAGTTTTACCTATCAGAATCAGCTTGTAAGTTCGCTAAAACTCTTTTTCCGTGAGATTGTGCAGTCGAGCATCGACATTGAAAAGCTTGAGCGACCCCGACGTGAGCACAAGTTGCCAAACGTACTCAGTAAGCAAGAGGTTGAGCAGATAGTAAAAGCCCATAGCAACGTAAAGCATCGAACCATGCTTTGCCTAATTTACGCTTGCGGACTGCGGCGCAGCGAGCTGCTAAACATCAGGCCAGCGGATATTGACAGGCAGCGTAATATGCTTACCATTCGCAATGCTAAAGGGCGTAAGGATAGGGTTGTTCCCATTTCGGAAAAAACCATTGCCATGCTTGAGGATTACTTTAAGCTTTACAAACCAAAGGTTTGGCTTTTTGAAGGGCAAGCCGAGGGCCAGCAGTACAACGAGCAGAGCTTACAAAGCGTGTTTAAGCAGGCTTTGGCAAAATCGAAGGTAAAAAAGCCCGTTACGCTGCATTGGCTAAGGCACAGCTATGCAACCCATTTGCTCGAAGCGGGTACCGATTTGCGCTACATACAGACTTTACTTGGGCATAAGAGCAGTAAAACAACCGAAATATATACCCATGTAAGTAACCAAAGCCTACAACAAATTAAATCGCCCTTTGACGATATGTAGCTTTTTGCCTACTTTTAGGAAGGATTTTAATAGGACAATTGCATGAAACCATTTACCATAATACTTTTTCTGCTGCTAAGTACCCTTGGGCTTAGCGCCCAAACAAATGCCATTACCGAGCAAGGCGATGAGGTAATTCTTTTCGATGATGGCACATGGCAGTATAAAAATCCCGTTGAGGAGGTAGTAGAGCAAATAGCAACCAATCAGCATTTGTTTGAAAAAAGCGATGATGCTACTTTTCTGCTCAAGAGTAAGCGCAACGGGGTAGGTTTTTGGGTTAACCCAAAGCAATGGAAATTTGGCAAGGCAACCAATAATCCCGAAGCAGAGTACGAGTTTGAGCTTAAGGACGGTGATTTATACGGCATGGCTATAACCGAAGGAGTTGAGATACCCTTACTCACCCTGCGAAATATTGCCTTGGAGAACGGTAGGAGTGCTGCCCCTGATTTACAGATTGTTAAGCAGGAATTTCGCAAGGTAAACGGGTTAACGGTACTCCATTTATTAATGAATGGCACCATGCAAGGCATTAAGTTTTTTTACTATGGTTACTACTACTCAAATAGCAATGGTACAACGCAGCTCATTACCTATTCAACCCAAAACCTTTACGAAGTATACGAGAACTACTGCCACGAGCTATTGAATGGGTTGGTTGAGGTTGATGCCAAATAATAATGTGTTTTAGGAAAGTAATAAAATGGTAAATAATTTGCAATTTTGAGCAAATAAATTCAGGATATGCAAAATATGTTTCAATCATACATTACAACCATATAAATATTCCAAAAGTATGATTTTTGCATACCTACAAACTAGTTAGCAAACATAGGGTCACGCGGATTTGGTGATCATGCCCAAAAGGGAAGGGCAACGCAAAGGGAAAAAGGCTGAAGCGCGG
>Ga0334900_1003540_pt1 | contig 12034 bp, 7 predicted proteins | sample GraSluR3_MG_2_FD_207231 | JGI IMG/M metagenome (GOLD analysis project Ga0334900, IMG submission 207231) | Sludge microbial communities from methane-producing bioreactor in Wageningen University, Netherlands - Granular Sludge_31_08-R3 | ecosystem: Engineered > Bioreactor > Anaerobic > Unclassified...
ATTCGGCAGCACAGTTTACAAGAAAACGGTTTATATCAATTTTGATAATAATAATCAAATGAAAACGCTATTTGATAGTGATTTGGAAATTGACCGGATCATTGAGGGACTCGAGTTGTACGCAAATCAAAAGATCGACCCTCTTGATACCTTGATTATATTCGATGAGATCCAGGAAGTCCCCCAGGCCTTGACATCTCTTAAATATTTTTATGAAAACGCTCCGCAGTATCAAATTATCTGTGCCGGTTCTCTGCTTGGAGTAGCGATGCATCGGGGTACATCATTCCCGGTAGGCAAAGTTGAATTTTTAGATATCTATCCCATGTCATTTTCAGAGTTCATGAGGGCAATGGGAAAAGATCAATTTGCCGAATTGCTTAAGAAGCGGGATTTTAAATTGGCAACAACATTCAAGCAAGAATATATCAGCTTACTTAAGCAGTATTATTATGTGGGAGGTATGCCCGAAGTGGTTGCACGTTTTGCCGCAAACAGAGATTTCAATGAAGTTCGCGAAATACAGAAAGATATACTTTTAGCTTACGAACAGGACTTCTCCAAGCATGTGCCGAACCGGGAAGTGCCTCGCGTTCGAATGTTATGGAACAGCATTCCTTCACAACTTTCAAAAGAGAATAAAAAATTTATCTATGGTCTGATCAAAGAAGGTGCCAGGGCCAGAAGTTTTGAAACCGCCATGCTGTGGTTAAGTGATTGCGGATTAATTCATAAATTATCGCGTGTAACAAAGCCCGGTTTACCCTTAAAAGCCTATGAAGATCTAAAAGCGTTTAAATTATTTATTCTTGATGTCGGCATTCTCTCCTGCATGGTCCGCCTGGATCAGTCGGTGCTTCTTGACGGCAACAGGCTTTTTAGTGAATTTAAGGGGGCCCTGACCGAGCAGTATGTGATGCAGCAACTCAAAACCAATAAAAATCTGGATGCTTACTATTGGACAAATGATCGCGGTTCGGCAGAGATAGATTTTATCCTTGATACGGGGACTGAAGTGCTGCCGCTGGAAGTTAAAGCTGCCATAAACCTCCAATCAAAAAGCCTTAAAGCATATCACGAGAAATTTCGCCCATCCTGTTCAATTCGCACAGCCATGACGGATTATAAACGGGAAAACCGCTTATTGAATTTCCCGCTGTGGGCTATGGAAAGCCTGGAAGAAGTTATCTTGACGTCTTGACGTGTCGAGAATGTTGAATCATATTCAGCGGTTTATATCTCCGGCCTGTGTCCCGTCTCCGCTCTGATAAAGATTGGAGTTTGGATCAGAATTTCCTTTCATCTTGAATTTTGGATCTCGAATCTTATATCTTAAACCGCCCATCTTCCAAATTCCCCCAAAAAAATCATTTGCACTTCCCGCCGGAGATCCCTATTTTTAACGGCATTAAGAATCCTTCAATGGATGCCAACCGAGTCGAAACACCACGGTGGCAAAGTAATGCGGGTCCTGACGGGCCAAAAACGTTTCGCTTTTTTGTTTCCCGTCGAAAAAAATCGCCCCCTTGCTTCTTAATGCGGAAGAATGAAACCTGTTGTCACGCAAAAAAGGAGCGATCATGAAACAACAATTCTCCGCATGTTTTCCCGGACTCGGCGTCTTCGGATTTGACGCCGTGGAACCCGTGATCCTGGCCGCGCTGGTCTCCGGCGATCCCATCTTGCTGATCGGCAAGGCGGGCACCGGCAAAACCTATCTACTGAACAGCATTTCCGAGGCCATGGGCCTGGAACACCGGCACTACAATGCCTCGCTGATCTCCTTCGACGATCTCATCGGCTTTCCCTATCCCAAAGAGGACGGCAGCGGCATCCGCTTTTTGCCCACGCCCGCCACGATCTGGGAAGCGGAATCCGTCCTGGTGGACGAACTGAGCCGCTGCAAGCCCGAGATACAGAACAAGTTCTTTTCCATTGTGCACGAACGGAAGATCCAGGGCATTCCCCTGGAAAAATTGCGCTACCGCTGGGCGGCAATGAATCCCTTCAGCTTCGGGTCCGAAGAGGGCGATGACCGCTACGCGGGCAGCGAGGCACTGGAGCAGGCGCTGGCGGACCGCTTTGCCTTTATCGTGGAGGTGCCGGACTGGGGCGCATTGAGCAAAAGCGATCAGGAAAAGGTGATCGATCCGGCAGGCGAGGGCGCGATCTCGAACGACCGGGGGCAACTGAAGCGTTTCGTCGAAGCAAAACGGCAACTCTTTGCAAAGCAAGTCCGCAGCATCGGCGAGGATGTGACGCAGTACTGCCGCCTCTGCGTCAACCTGATGCTGGATGCGTCCTACCGGCTCTCGCCGCGCCGCGCCCGGCAGATGGCCCGCAATATCATCGCGCTGCGCTGCGTGGCGGATAGCGGAAATACGCTTGAACGGGGCGAACTCTTCAAACTTGCCCTCACCTGGAGCCTTCCGCAGCGCGCATGGAAAGGGAGTATCCCGCAGCATACGATCGATGCGGTCCACGCGGAGGCTTTTCGCCTTGCACTGCGGAACGATAAAAATGCGATCTGGGCTTCGGACTTTATGCAAAAGACCGCGATCCGGGATAAGGTGCACATGCTCTTCCGCGAAAAATGCGATAGCGATACGCGCAGTCTGGCGGTTCTGCAATTCCTGCATCACGGACTTCCCTGGCAGACCGCCGCCTTTGCGTTCACGGCCTTTCCGCTGATCGAAAAAATGCAGATCCTGAACGCGGATGCACTGCAGGAAGTGGCCGGAAAAGCGATCGAGGTCCTGCATGTGAACGGAAAGCTGAGCTGGACGGAATATCTCAGCAAGCCGGGGAACGGTCCGCATCCTCAGCTTTCGGAATGCCAGAAATATGTCAGCGCGCTGCCCAAAAGGGATACCGGCAGAAAAAAACGCGCCCTGCAGCTTTTTCTGTACCTTCTGACAAAGCATATCGAGATGCCGGAAGCACAATTCGTGGAAACGGATATGCATGCATGCTTTCTTGAACTGCAAAAGATCGCAAAGGAGAAACGCTGATGTGCGGCGACCGAAGAGAAAACGACCTGCGGGCAAGCGGGATCCTGCAGAACATGGGCGGACCCCGTTCGCGTTCGCGCGAGGAGAGCATCAATTCCGACTTTCTTGCCGATAATAAACTGGAACGCGGCGGAACCGACCTGTATGCCATAAGAATTAAAGAAGGCCTGGATCCGGAAACTGTTCTATTAAATCATGCGGAATCCATTCGTCTGTACGGATGGTTCGATATCAACAGGGCAATTTCGCTGCCGAATAAAAAAATGCTGGTCCGTCCCGGGAACGAGGGGTCAGAGATCGGTGAACATGATCCGCGCTCGCTTCTGAGAACGGCGATGATCCTTGCCCGTTGCAACGCGCTTTGGTACGATCCGGAGGGTCCCGCCATTTACACGCGATCCCGGCTGGAGCGCGCTGTCCGTCTGGTGGAATTCAATGCGGAGGATTTCTATGAACTGGTCTGAATCCTACGTCAAACAGGTGCTGCTGGACCTTGCGGAAGAAAATCCGTTGGCCTGCCGGGCGCTGTTCCGCATCTCGAAGCTACGCTTTACCGAAAATGTCCAAACCCTGGCGGTTTCTCTGACCCGGGATCCGCAGCTGCTGATCAACCGGAGCTTTATCATCGCGCACGCGGAAACGGAACAGGATCTGAAAACGCTGCTGATGCACGAGTTTATGCACGTTCTTTTGCTGCATACGGAAAAATACAGACAGATGACCCCGCTGATGAACATTGCCCTGGACGCCATCATCAATGCGCTGATCCACCGGAATCTGGGAGCGGAATATTCGGATCTGTTCCGCCGCATGTACAAAAACCGGGGATTCGCATGTCTGCTGCGTCCGATGAATTCGGACGATTGGGTGTCCGCAGCGGAGGACGGCAGCAGGGATCTGTTCTCCGAAGTCCACAAAAAGATCTACGCGGGTAAGTACGCCGCCGAAGATCTCCACGCATTGCTGGAATATCTGCACAGCCGCAAGAAATTCGCGGGCATTCCGGATCTGATCCTGATCGGGAACCATGAGGAAAGAGGACGCACGGGTCCGGCGAACCGTGAACTGCTGGACGGCATTCTGGGCAGGATGGACGGCACGGGTATCTGGCGCAGAGTGCGGGAACGGGGGAATGCGGACCGGCAGGAAGCCGTGCTGCGGGAGATCAAACGGCAAAAAGTCGAACGCTGGATGAAAACGACCGCAAAAATCCTGGAAACATGCATGATGCCGGATAAACGGGGGAGAAGCACGCAGCAGAGCGAAGAGCACATCATGCTCGTGCTGGGCACCCGCGACCGCCGTGCGGCACTCAGCTATGCATGGTCGGGAATTATCCCGCTATCGCGGCATGAACACATTCGGGAACGTCCCGCGGAGAGCGTGAGCGTGTACCTGGACGTCAGCGGATCGATGAACGCCGAGATCGACAGGATCATCGTTCTACTGCGGCGCTTCCGGGACCGGATCAAGAAACCGCTCTGGGTCTTCTCGAACGAGGTATCGCCGGCCGTATTTGAAAAAGAGGGACTGCGCTACGCCTCGACCGGCGGCACCAGCATCGCCTGTGTGCTGGAACATATCCGGAGGCAAAAAACCAAAAAGAACCTGATCGTCACGGACGGTTATATCGAGAGCATCACGCCGGACATGCTGCAGGGTATCGATACCGGCGGACTCTTTGCTCTGATCTCCGCAGACGGGAATCCGGCGGAACTGGAAAGGAACCGGATCAACTATATTCAACTGGAGGAACTGCCATGAAACGCTATGCCTAAACCGTACTGAACGGGCATCCCGACAAATTCTGCGATCTGCTGGCCGACCGCATCGTCAAAAAAGCCTGCGGGATCGATCCCGGGGCCTACGCCCAGATCGAAGCGGCGGTCTGGTCCGATGTGCTTTTTATCAGCGGCGGTATCGCCGCCTGCGCATATCCGGATATTTCGCTGCGCGAATGCGTCCGCGAAACGGGGAAGGAGGTCGGATACCTGCCCGGCAACCATATCGATGTGGAACGTTACCAAATTCTGGACCATGTCTGCCGCTTGAAGGAGGACCCGCGCAGCTGGAATCACTACAGCAACGACCAGAGCATCATCATCGGCTATGCCGGCTACGATGCAAGGACCCGTTTTCTGCCGCCAGAGCAGTTCCTGGCCTGGTACATGCGCGAAGCGGTGATCCGCACGCTGCAACACGGCATGCTGCGCGGCCAGGGACCGGACGGCAAGGTGCTGGTCGTTATGAACGAGGAAGGCACAGCGTGGAAACTGCGGCAGCTGCTGCTTACCCTGCAGCAGGACGAAGAAAGCGAATTCGCCGATCTCGTGCAGCGCACGGAGCGCGTTCTGCGGAGCGCGTATGCAAGCCTGCGGAAAAACGACGCGCGCTGGTGCGAGAACTGGGAAAACATTCGCGTGCTGATCAACCCGAACGGCCCCCTGATCAACGGCGGCAGCGACGGCGATAACGGACAGACCGGGCGCAAGCTGGTCATGGACTTCTACGGGCCCCGCATTCCCATCGGCGGCGGCGCGCTGTACGGCAAGAATTTGGCGCATATCGACCGCCTGGGCGCCGCGCAGGCACGCCACTTTGCCCTGGACATGGTCCGGGAGGGCGCAAAAGATGCCCTGATCCGCGTCTGCTATGCCCCCGGCATGGACGACCCTCTGAGCATCGATATTGCCTCGGACAAAAAACCGCAGACCGATCCCAAAGCCTTTTTCCGCTTTAGCAATATGCGCGAATGCATCGATCTGCGGGACCTGGAGTATGATGATCTTGCCTTGGGAAGCTTCTACAATATACATCTAAGCTTTTATGAATGAGAAGAAGCAAAGAAGAAAATAAACTAAGAAGCTGAGAATTTAAGAGCTTTAGTCAATGATATCTCAAAGAATCTTGAACCTTAAATCTAAATCTGTGATCTTCGTCACACATCTCCCGGGGGCTGCTGTCATTGTATGAAATATTCTTTATATTCGACTTGAAATAGTTGGGTGTAAAACGAAACGCTCCTTTCGGAGCGTCGGACTAAGGGTACTAGCCTTAGCGCTGTTAGTAATTCAAATGTAATTGAAAATGAATAAAATGACAAGTGACAATTTGTAACTATCACTTGTGATTCATATTATTTATTTATAAATTTTTTCTTGTTAAAGGAATAAAGAGTGTTAAAGGTTTTTAGGAAAAAAAGAGTAATTTGAAAGTATAATATTCCAATCCTTAAATTTTGAGGTAAGAGAATGAAACTCGGACGCTTAGAAAAAATAGATCTCCGCAATCAATGGAAAAAAGAAGATACGGAATTTACACCTTGGCTGGCTGAAGAGGAGAACATTGAATTGCTTGGAGAAGTTATCAATATGGAACTTGAGGTTCAAAGCCAGGAAGAAAGTGTAGGACCTTTCCGTGCAGATATTTTATGCATCGATACAGCTACGAATAATTACGTCTTAATTGAAAACCAACTTGAAAGAACTGATCATATACATTTGGGACAACTCATGACCTATGCTGCAGGACTTGATGCCGTAACCATTATCTGGATTGCTAGAAAATTTACTGAAGAGCATAGAGCTGCCTTAGATTGGTTGAATAATATTACCGATGAAAAATTCAATTTTTTTGGTATAGAAATTGAATTATATAGAATTGCTGATTCACTTGCGGCACCTAAATTTAATCTAATTGCCAAACCCAATGATTGGACAAAATCTGTACGAAAATCGGCATCAAGCCAAAATCTGACTGAAACAAAATTGTTACAACAGGAATATTGGCAGGCGTTTAAAGATTATATGGAAGAGAAAAATTCTCGTACAAGAATAACAAAACCACAACCACAGCATTGGATGAATTTGGCGATTGGGAAAAGCAATTATTGTTTAACCGTTTCCGTTAACACAAAAGATAATACGATATCTGTCTGGTTAGATATTTTGGGAGCTAACGCTAAAACAAATTTCGAAAAATTAAAAGAAATTAACGAAGAAAGATCATATCAGGAAATCAACGAAGATGTAAGATGGCTAAGAATGGATGATAAAATTCAATCAGCGGTAATACTAACAGTCAATGGGAACATGAAAAATAAAAATGATTGGGAAAACCAATTTGAATGGTTTAAAGAATACCTTGAGCGATTTGATAGATTTTTCAGGCCATTAATAAAAAGTATATAATAAAAAATATTTCTTTAAAATTCAGAAGGTAAAACTAAACAATATAAAAATATAAATTACTCATGAACACCAAAGAAGCTCAATCCCGTATCAAAATCAACCGTCTCCTCGAGGAGGCCGATTGGCGCTTTTTTGATGATGAAAAAGGACCGGCGAATATTCAACTGGAAATGAATGTGAAGATCCGGGAGCAGGATCTGGATGCCTTTGGCGAGGATTTTGAGTCAACCCGGAATGGTTTTATCGATTTTCTGCTGCTGGATGAACGGGGTTTCCCCTTTGTGGTGCTGGAGGCAAAACGTGAGGGCAAAGATCCGCTGGATGGAAAAGAGCAGTCGCGCAAATACGCGAAAAGTCTGAATGTGCGCTTTGTGATTCTGTCCAACGGCAATATCCATTATTTCTGGGATCTGGAGCAGGGCAATCCGCAGGTGATTACGGAATTTCCGACGCCGGAATCCATCGGTCACCGGAAATCCTTTAATCCGGATGCAAAACGTCTGGCGGAAGCGACTGTGGATCATGGCTATATCGCGCAAAGTCAAAAACCCGGTTATGAGCAGGATCCGTCCTACCAAAATCCGGAGACGCGCAGTGCCTATATCCAAAAAGAGGGACTTCGTATTCTGCGCGATTATCAGTTGCTTGCTATCCGCGCTTTACAAAAGGCTGCGGCGAAGGGCAAAGATCGCTTTTTGTTCGAAATGGCCACCGGTACGGGAAAAACGCTGGTTTCTGCGGCCGTGATTAAGCTGTTTCTGCAGACTGAAAATGCCAAGCGGGTATTGTTTCTGGTGGATCGTCTGGAATTAGAAACTCAGGCATGGAAAAATTTTAAACGCTACCTGAGCAAGGATTATACAACTGTTATTTATAAGCAGAGTCGTGATGATTGGAAAAAGGCGGAGATCGTGGTATCGACCATTCAGAGTTTTACCTCGCAGGATAAATATAAAACCCTGTTCTCGCCAACGGACTTTGATCTGGTGATTTCGGATGAGTCCCATCGCTCCATTGGCGGGAATTCCCGGGCGGTTTTTGAGTATTTTATCGGTTATAAACTCGGACTGACCGCCACGCCGAAAAATTATCTGAAGAATATCGATGCGGAAAAACTCAACGAGATGGATCCGCGTGCCTGGGAACGGCGCCAACTGCTGGATACCTACATAACCTTTGGATGTGAAAGCGGGGAGCCGACTTACCGCTACAGTTTGGTGGACGGTGTGAAAGAGGGGTTTTTGATCAATCCGGTGGTGGCCGATGCACGAACGGATATTACGGCGGAACTCTTATCTGAAAATGGTTATGCCGTCGTTCAGCAAAATGAGGAGGGGGTAGAAGAAGAGGATTATTTTTACGGTCGGGATTTTGAGCGGAAGTTCTTTTCTCCGAATACGAATGTGGTGTTTTGTGAGACCTTCATGAAAAATGCGCTTTGGGATCCGCTGTCGGGCGAGATCGGAAAAAGCATTATCTTCTGCGTTAGTCAGAACCACGCTGCAGATATCACAAAAATCCTGAATGAAATGGCCTATAAAATCTGGCCGGATAAATATCACTCCGATTTTGCCGTGCAGGTGACCTCCCGCATTCCCGGCGCGCAGGAGATGACCGTGAATTTTTCGAATAACAATCTCAACGGCCATACGCGCTTTCTGGAGAATTATAAATCCTCGAAAACCCGCGTTTGTGTTACGGTGAGTATGATGACCACCGGTTACGACTGCGAGGATATCCTGAATCTTGCCATGATGCGCCCGATTTTTTCGCCGACGGATTTTATTCAGATCAAGGGACGCGGGACACGGCGCTGGGCTTTTGAATACGAGGATGCCTATGGAACAACATTGCGCAGGGATAAAGCGAATTTCAAACTCTTTGATTTCTTTGCCAATTGCGAGTTCTTTGAACATGAATATAATTACGATGAAATACTGGAATTACCGATACTGTCAGAACCACGTAAGAAAAAGGGCTCCACAGCATATTTCGACAATATCGAAATATTTGATCCCGATAAGATAAAAAGGATCAGTGAAAAAGCTGTCGGCGCGGAGGGCATGCGCATTGATCGCGAGTTCTTTGCCAAGGCGAAAGCGATCATTCAGGAGGATGGCGAGATTTCCATGGCGGTCAGCAATGCTCAGTGGGAACGCGCGATTTCGATTATCCGCGAGAAGTACGAAAACCGTCCCGAGCTTTTTATGACGTTGGAGAAACTGCAAAAAAGCGAGAATCTGGATCGCCGGCTGACCTGGCGGGAGTTTCTGGAGCGCGTGTTCGGCTTGATTGATAAATTCAAGAGCAAGGACGAGAAACTGGAAGAAGAGTGCGAAAAATTCATTGCCATTCATAAACCGGACAGCAAATATGTGCCCTATATCAAGAATTTTCTGAAGGCCTATGTGACCGATGCCGCGTTCCGGGATATCATTAATCAGCGCCGCTACGGCGATTTGAATTTCCATACCGGATTCAGCAAGGAGGAATTCCGCGCGCTGAACGGCTGGCGCGACATTATTCCCGAATACGCCAAAGATTACATCTCTTTTAACATGTTTGCCGCTTAATAAGGACATTTATGCTGGATAAAGACATTAAACAACGCATCAACACGGCTCGACAGATTCTAGTGGGCAAGGTTCCCGATCCCAAGGCGCAGGTGGAGCAGATTACCACGGCGCTGATCTATAAATTTATGGATGATATGGACCGCGATAACGAGGAACTCGGCGGCCAAGCGCAGTTTTTGACCGCTGAACTCAGGGAATATGCCTGGGGACGGCTGATGAGCCGGGAATTATCGGGAATGGAACGCTGGAATGTGTACACCCGGGCGCTGGATGCTTTCAGCAAATCTGAACAGATTCCCGAGCTGTTCCGCACGATTTTTAAAGGTGCGTATTTGCCCTACCGCGATCCGGAAACGCTGAATCTGTTTTTAAAAGAAATTAATGCCTTTTCGTATGATAACAGCGAAAATCTGGGCAATGCCTATGAATATCTGCTGTCGATTTTAGGCTCCCAGGGTGATGCCGGACAGTTTCGTACGCCACGGCATATTATTGATTTTATTGTGGAAGTGGTCAATCCGCAGAAAAGCGACCGCATTTTGGATCCCGCCTGCGGAACGGCAGGATTTTTAATTTCATCTTACAAACACCTTCTGCGGGTTAATTCCTCTAATTTCGATCCCGAAAACTATGTTCCGGCCTTTGCCCGGACAAGCAGTCCGGACAGTTTTAGTACCGAGATCCAGCAGAACGGGAAATACGACGGCATGAACCTCACGCCCGACGATCGCAAGCGCATCGCCAAAAACATGCAGGGCTATGATATTTCGCCGGACATGGTACGACTCTCGCTGGTGAACCTGTATCTGCACAATTTTCCCGCGCCCCGGATTGTGGAATACGATACGCTGACGTACGAAGACCGCTGGGATGAACAATTTGATGTGATTCTCGCCAATCCGCCCTTTATGACCCCAAAAGGCGGCATTCGGCCGCATAAACGCTTCCGCGTCTCCGCCAACCGCGCCGAGGTGTTGTTTGTTGATTATATTGCCGAGCACCTCAGCCTTAGCGGCCGTGCCGGCGTGATTGTCCCGGAAGGGATTATCTTTCAAACCGCCACCGCCTATAAAGCTCTACGGAAAATGCTGGTCGAAGACAACTACCTCTATGCCGTGGTCTCCCTGCCGGCGGGCGTCTTTCAGCCTTATGCGGGAGTAAAAACCTCCGTATTATTTCTGGATCGGGAATTGGCAAAGCGGAATAAAGAAATTCTGTTTGTCAGAGTGGAAAACGACGGCTTTGACCTAGGCGCCCAGCGCCGGCGCATTGAGAAAAATGATCTGGGAGAAGCCTTTCAAATCATTCGCGACTGGCAGGAAGGCAAACAACCCGATTCTATACTGGCCCTGACGGTTCCCAAAAACAAAGTGGCTGAAAACGGCGAATACAATTTGACCGGTGACCGCTACCGCGAGGCAGTGGATTATAGCAATGTGAAATGGCCGATGGTAGAATTAGGAGAAATTGCAGAAATTGCCAGAGGTGGATCTCCAAGACCTATTCAGAAATACATAACTGATGCTAAAAATGGAATTAACTGGATTAAAATTGGTGATGTTAAAGAAGGTGACAAATACATATTCCATACAAAACATAAAATTATATCTGATGGTGTTTCGAAAACTCGATTAGTAAAAGAGGGTGATTTTATTCTATCTAATTCAATGAGCTTTGGACGTCCTTATATTGTAAAAATTGATGGGGCAATTCATGACGGTTGGTTATTAATAAGAGTTAATGATGAGAAACAAATAATAAAAGATTATTTATATCATATTCTAGGATCAGAAATAATAAAGAATCAATATAAAATGTTAGCAACTGGTGGTGTTGTTAATAATCTTAATAGTACTTTAGTACGTGGGATTAAAATCCCTCTCCCGCCACTGGAGGTCCAGCAAGCCCTTGTCGCCGAGCTTGACGGCTATCAAAAGATCATTGACGGCTATAAAAAGCAAATTGAACAATATGAACAGAAGATCAAGGACAAGGTGAAAGAGGTTTGGGGGGAGTGAGGAGTAGGATAACAAAAATAATTATATTAAAATGAAGTACTTATTATTACATAAATTACAACAGACACGTTTATTTTGGTACTTGAAATACCTTTTCAGGCAAAGTGCCTTTTTTATTTCAAACATTATCTACAGATCAAATTATAAACTAATTGAAAAGAGATCAACCGTAAAGATAGCATTAGGTTTCATTATAAGATCGTTGGTATTTATCATTCTTGGAATCTTAACTGCTATTA
>Ga0334900_1003541_pt1 | contig 12032 bp, 9 predicted proteins | sample GraSluR3_MG_2_FD_207231 | JGI IMG/M metagenome (GOLD analysis project Ga0334900, IMG submission 207231) | Sludge microbial communities from methane-producing bioreactor in Wageningen University, Netherlands - Granular Sludge_31_08-R3 | ecosystem: Engineered > Bioreactor > Anaerobic > Unclassified...
ATCGCATCGGGTCTAAACGAAGAAGCTACCGAGGAAGAAATCAACGCCATGATCAGCGGTGTAATTCCAATCCTGAAGGTGTCGCAGAAGGCGGTCAATAGAATAGTGAACGCAAAACAGCCGAAACCGGTGGATCAACAAAAGGCCGGACAGGAAGAGCCTGAAAAAAGTCCGCAAAAAGAGGATTTATCAGCCCTTATTGCAAACGCAGTAAGGTCTGCCATAAATCCACTTGCTGATGAGATAACTGCCATGAAGGCTGAAAAAATTCAGCAAAAAAACATGGTGACAGTAAGGGAAAAATGTAAGCACATGGATCCCGAATTCTTTGAAGCAGCCATTGACGGAAGGAATTTTGACACCCAGGATCAGGTTGATAGCTTTTGTGTATCACTTGAAAAGAGGTGGAATACCTATTCTCAGAAATTGGCAAATGAAGGACTTTCCAGACTAAGCAAGCCGGCCGGAGGGCAAGAAACTCCACCCGATCCGAACAAGCCATCTCCAGAGGTGGCTGCCCGGATAAAAAGGAGGGAGGCGGAAAAGGCTGCCCCCGCAGTTAAAGGGCTGCCTGCTTAGAACAATAAACTAAATGGAAGTTGGATTCACTCACAATGAACCCTTAGCCAAAAAGCCCATTGTTTTTGAAAGAATCCTCGGAGAAAAGCCGGGTGGTGGCATTGTCGCCAACCCTGCTTTTGATTTGCCTGAGGGTATTGCTATTGGCCCCGATAACGAAGGAGTCAACAAGCCTGTCAAATGCTATGTGGTAGAGGAGGATGCCTTGTTCAACGCCACGGAGATCAACATCGAGAAAGGCAGTGGCGTGGCAATAGGAGATTTTATTGGCAAAGGAAAAGTTTCCGCAGTCGTTACAGATTTGGATGACTCGGATCCTGATTTTGATGAAGTAACCGTCAGCCTGGGTGTTGCCCTGGCAAAAGGGGATAAACTTTATCAGGCGAAGGCTGCCTCTGTTGCAGCCGTAGAAGGTATTGCGGCCGGATATTATGACGCTACCTCGGAAGATGATGGCGCTCTGAAGATCGTAGCGACGGGAGCAGGTGAAGGAGAAATAGATCTTGCAGACGTAAATCCTTATCGTGGCAACAGGATACTGGCTGCCGATATGTACGTAGTTTTGGTCAGTACACCTGTTGCAGAAGTGACTGGTGTCGATGCAGAACCTCTTTACACCCCTGATTATTTGCTTGGACAGGAAATCCCTGCCGGCCAGGGGGATAAATTAGTCAAGTTGGTAAACATTGCCGTAGTCCGGAAAGAAACGGTTCCCGTAGCGGATGAAGTTCTTGCCCTGATGTCCGGCATTAAAAAAGTGTAGGCTATGGGAAATATGAATAAACCACTTTTCGATCTGAATCAAAGGGATTTGCAGATTGAAGTCAATTCATACAGGGAAGGAAGCGGTCTGATCTGGCCTATACTCTTTCCTTTGAAGCACACACGTAGTTTTGACCTGAAAGGGATCTCCGGCAAAGACGGTATTCCGATTGCTGCCGAACGTGTTGCTTTCAACGTTAAGGCTCCCCTGAAAACACGGAAAACGATCGGCTCATGGAGTGGAACTCTCGATAAGATTGCCGTGTCACGGGAGAAAGACGAACTCGAAATCAACGAATACGAAGACCTGAAGGTGTTGGCCGCTAACAGCGATGATCCGGAAATGGCCCAGGAGCTTGTCGATATGGTCTTTGAGGATGTTGAATTCTGCAATGAGGCTATGGACTACCGTAACGAGATCGATGCCCTGCGTGTCGGTTGTCTCGGTATCAAGACTTACGATGCAGCTATCGATGGGGAGAAAGCCACCGCAGATACGATAAACTTCAACGTTCCTTCCACGAACTTCAAGGGTGCCGGTGTCGTTTGGTCGAACACAACAACGGGGGATGGTCTGAAGGATATCATTGATGGACAAGCATTGATAAAAGGCCGGAACAAGCCCAAATATGCGTTTATGGAAGAGGCTGCTTTCTCGGCCCTTATCGCACAGGATAAGACGAAATCCAGATGTGCCTCCCTGTTGGTGAGTGCCCTGAATATGGAAGGGCAGTCGATTCTTTCTATAGATGTGGTGAACGCCTACATGAGCAAGCACGGATTTCCTCAGATCATCGTTTTCAACTCGGAAGCGAGCATCGAGGACAAGAAGGGCAATGAGGTAGACGTAAAACCCTGGCTGGAGCACATTGTCGTATTATCCCCTGTTCCCAGATTGGGATACACATACTACAAACCGGTCCCGATGGCTAAGGATACCGCCGCCATGCAGGTACGAGGCAGTTATTACAAGCTGACCCGGTATTCAGACATGAACCCGATGAGGGAGGTAACTCTTGCCGAGGCTTACATACAGCCGGCTCTGGACAACAGGGCTTCGCTTGTGTATATCAACACGGCAAAAACAACCTGGAACAACGGTTCAGCAACCTAATAACCTTTTGTCATGACAATACTTGAAGCAATCGTATCAGAATGCAGCTATACGCTGTCAGAAAAAACCTTTTTAAAGAAGCTCAAAAAACGGGGTCTAAGCGGAGATGCGGAGGCCACAACCGAGGTTCTCAATTCAAAGGCGTTTGAGCTGGCTGAGGCCGACATTATGATTGCTCAGATTCCGGCAGTTTCCTATTCCGAAGGTTCTATGTCTGTCAATGCTCCCGATGCGGAAGCGTTACGGGTTTTAGCCAACGGGATATATAGAAAATGGGGAGAACCGGAAGTATTGGTAAAAGGGGAAAGACAGCCCGGAGTAAAATACATTGATTGGTGATGATACTATCCAAAAGACCACATAGGTTATCTGTAAAAACGGTCGTTGGCGGCGGTTACGATCCCGACACAGGGATGCCGGTACCTGCCACCTCAGTATGGAGCGATCCGGTTCCCTGCCGGTTTCAGACAGATGGTAGGGATAACCTGAAAACGTTTCCAGACGGCACATACAAGATATATCCTTACGTGGTCTTTTTGGATAACCATGAAAATGTCGATTATGAGGGCAAGACGGTCCGGCTGTATGATCAGTCCGGAAATTTGGAATTTGAGGGGATAGTGCAGAAACAGCCTGTCCGACAAGTGAATACCATTTTGTACCTGTAGATCATGGCAAGAGATTGGGGCATTAAGACAAATATAGTTGCCGACTTTGAAGTTCAGGTGAAGGCTGAGCTGCATAGGATTCTCTATAGGATGCTTAGCCGGCTTGGTGAAGAAAGCATTGCCCGTATCAGAGACAGATCCTATATGGAAAGCTGGAAAGACCAATCAGGCAACCTCCGGGGCTCAATAGGTTACGGAGTAGTCATTAACGGAATTCTGGTCAAACAAGGAGGATGCGACAGATCTTATGGTACAGAGGGAGGTGCTGAAGGAAGAAAGAACGGTAAAGAGTTTATCAGGCAGATTGCCGCAAAACATACCCAGAATACAGGTTTCGCCTTAATTCTTGTAGCAGGGATGGACTATGCAACCTATGTGGAAGACATGGAAAACAAGGATGTTTTGAATTCCACAGCACTTACTATTTACGGGAAACTTCAGGAGGAAGCCCTGAAGGCTGAACAGAAACTTGTTAAGGTTATTGAAAGAAAATATGGAATCGCTGCTTAACGATATCGAAATACTCTCTCTGTTGTACAGATACATAGTACAGCAGACAAGCCTCCAGACGCTTGTAAGTGGACGTGTGTTGTATGACGATACACGGTCATTGAACGCTACTACGGAGGATATCTTGTTGGTGTATAATTCGGGATCAATAACAGACTTCCAACGAAACTACGTGTATGTACGGGTTTATGTAAATGACATTGAAGCCGGGCAAGGCGTAAAGGTTAAAGACGTGGCACGTTGTGGCAGCATTGCCTCAGAATGTGTTAAGGTGTTTAGCGAAGTCGTTGGGGATGAATTTAAATTTTCTCTTGATGAGCCTCCAAATTCCAGTTACAAGACTGAGACAGGACAACATGTGGTTGTCTGTAAGTTACTTTTTGAAAACAATTATTAAAACACGAAAATTATGGCTATAGCATGGGGAAAATGCAAAATTGAGCTGGGCCTTCTTGGTGCCGGTGATTCCCTCCCTTCTGAATTGAATGATGTGGGAAAAATCCTCAATAAGTCTGCCGGAATCAATTTTGATGAAGGCGAAGAAAGAGAGCTGACCTCCGAAGGAGGAGAAGTTGAGGAAGTCGATGTTGACGAGTCCAAAGGGACTGTCGTTTATTCTGTTATCTGTAAGGATGTGGATGCTTATGCTACGGCACACGGCATGACCACTTCTACAGATGAATTTGGTAGAAAATCCTTTGTCCAGAAAACAACCCGTATCGAGGGTACTTACTTTATCCGTGTCACACCGAAAAAGGCCGGAGCAATGGGTTACGAGGTTTACAAGGCCGTTGGCCGGGTGAAACCCCGTTGGGATACTTCCGAAGGATGGATCCTGGAATACACCTGGAAGATGTTGTTCAATGCCGATGGCAATCTGGCACGTCCTTTCGAGTATTCCGGAACTGACATCTCGTTGGATTCTTATGAATTCATCACCGGGGCTGCTCAGGATACCGTTGCCGTAACACCTACATCGGCAGGAGAGTGGAAAGGTTCCACTTCTGACACCTGGATCACGTTGAGTGTCTCCTCCGGAGATAGCGGAGATCCCTGCACGCTTACAATTGCTGCCAATACAGGAGTACAGCGCACCGGAACTGTCAAGTTTACGGATGGACTGTGCTTCAAGTATTTCTCAGTAAAACAGGCTGCGGGAGAATAAGTCTGTCATTGTTGAAAAGGGGGTGGCATTTGCGGCCTCCCCCTTAACATAAAAGAACATGGACAATAAGATACGGAGATACTCTAAGATATTTGAATTCATCGCTGCCGATCCGACACGGAGTGCCGTTAATGCGTTGGTACAAAAACCGTATGATTTCACCCTTAACACCGAAGATGGTAAAAAGGAAACATACACGATCCATCCACCGACAATTGGGGCAACCGGAATACTTGCAGACCTGTACTTACGCATGAACGTTGACAGCAGCAAGTTTGATGAAGATCCACGGGGAGAGGCTATGAGGATCCTCAAAGACCCGACAAAGATTGACCTGATATGTGAATTCCTGTCTACGGCAACATTCTGGAAGAAAGCAGACCTGTTGAACAGGGAGAAGATCGCTAAAAGGGCTGAATACTTCAAATACGTTGCTTTTCCAAGTGATTTTTGTGATGTGGTGGTATACATCATTTATAGCCTGGATGTCAGAAATTTTATAAGCTCTATTGCATTGATGGAGAACTTGAAGTTAGGCGAGATTATGCCAAAAAACAAGCCCGTAAAGACCGTGGCAATAGAGAAGTAGGCGGTCTGTCTCCACATGGCAGGATCATAGGGATATGTTCCCGTACCGGATGGAGTTGGGACTTTGTAGTTTGGGGAATTTCTGTAGCAAATCTGCGTATCGCTTTGGCCGATGAGCCTGCTACCTTATACAATTATGAGGAGAAAGACAGCAAAGCAGGTCACAACATGCCTGAAAGGGTGTTTAAGGATGTCACGTTTGTTGACGAGATGGATTTTGAGGAATCAGTTAATCTAAAGTAATGGCAAAAGCACGCATCGAAATAACCGGGAATTCCCAATCCTTTGAGCAAGCGGCCAAAAGGGTGAATGCTGACTTAAGGCAGATGAACAGCAATGCCGAGACAACCGGTCGTTCAGTATCGGAGTTTGGCAACAAGGCAAAAGCTGCTTTTGCCGGAATTGTCTCAACGGCAGCTGTAGGAACGTTTGTTAAACAAATGGCTACCGTCAGGGGACAGTTTCAGCAGTACGAAATTGCCTTGTCGACCATGTTGCAAAGCGAGGAAAAGGCAGCAACATTAATGGGTGAACTGTTGGAGTTGGCTGCCAAAACACCGTTTGACCTTCAGGGAGTCGTTGAGGGGGCCAAACAGTTGATGGCTTATGGAACTTCTGCCGAAGAGATGATTGAAACCCTGACCATGTTGGGGGATGTGGCTGCTGGTTTGTCAATTCCCCTGGGGGATCTTGTATACCTGTATGGCACAACCATGACCCAGGGACGTGTCTTTACAATGGATATGCGTCAATTCATGGCACGAGGTATTCCGATGGCTGAGGAACTTGCCAAACAATTCGGAGTTACCAAAGAGGCAGTTTCTGGTCTTGTTACGGAAGGAAAGGTCGGAGCAGATGCGATCACAAAAGCTTTTCAATCGATGACCTCTGAGGGTGGAAAATTTGAAAACCTGATGGTGCGTCAAAGTGCATCAATTACAGGTCAGATTTCGAACTTGCAGGACAGCATCCAGACTATGTTCAACGATCTCGGTAAGATGAACGAGGGTATTATCTACGATGCAATCAAAGGTGCTGCATGGTTGGTTGAACATTACGAAGAAATTGGCAAGGCAGTCATTGAGTTGATAGCTATATACGGATCCTACAAAGCTGCTCTTATAGCTGTTACGGCATCTCACAAGGCATATATTCTTATTATGCAGCAGGCTCAGGTCGAAATGGCGTTGGCACAGGCCCAGGGGATCGCCCTTTCTGCTGCTCAGGCGAAGATGGCTGCCACAACGAAATTGCTCTCTGGAGCGATGTCCAATCTTAATAAGGTCATTAAGGCAAATCCCTACGCTCTTATAGCTGCCGCAGTTGTTGGTTTGGGTTATGGGATATACAAACTATCCACAAGGCAGACAGAACTTGAAAAAGCATTAAAAAGCGCAAATAAGGAGGCGGCTGAACAAAAGTCGGAGTTGATCGCATTACAAACGATACTTGAAGATTCAAACGTGGCTTATGAGGAACGTAAAAAAGCACTGGATAAAATCCAGGAGATTGTTCCAGCATACCATGCAAGCCTGACAAACGAAGGTGTGTTAATCAATAACAACAAAGAAGCCCTTGATGATTATGTGGCCTCCCTGGAAACGACTATTGAACTTGAAACCCTACAGACAAAGTTACGTGATGCGATACAGAAGAAACTGGCATTGGAAAGTGGTGAAGGGAATATCTGGACAAAAATAAACAGGATAACAGGCGGTAAAAAGGCACAACAGGAAACCATTAGTCTTTTTATTAAGGCTTACGAAGATGAAATTGAAGAAATCACTAAAAGAATTGCCGAATTATCTCAGAAGAAGATCGGAAAAACCGGTACTGGAAAAACCGGAAAAAAGGTATTAGAAGAATCAAAGGAAGATCTTGAGAAATACAACAAATGGCTAATTGATTCCACAAGGAAAGCAAACGATGAAATAATTGATCTTGAGATCGAGTATCAGCGTGAGCAGATAGAGGCCATGCAAGATGGAGTGGCTAAAAGAAAGGCTTTGTTTGAATTGGGAACTAAAGAGAATTTGATTGCCATACAACGATTCGTAAGAGATGCTTTAGATGAACAGGCAGAGCTGCTAAAGGGACAGGATTTCACTCTTGATTACGGTCATATTGAGCAAGGCGTTGATGGTCTTTGGGCGTTTAAGATTGCTGAAAGTGCCTTACAACTAACACCGGCACAAAAGGCTTTGTTACAGACGAAGATGGACCTTCTGAATCAGATGATCATTGATTCTTGGATAAAATCTGATGTGGATGCTGGATTGCAAATGGCAGATGATCTTCTTGAAAGCATTGATAAGAAATTGAAAGAAGGTCTGTCTAAAGGTGGCTTTTATTCCCTAAAGGAGCAAGCATCGTTAATCTTCGCTGATATCTCTGAGCTATCAGCCACGATGATTAAACAAATTATTGCTAATGCTGAAGACTACATATCTAATAATGATGTCTCTGATGAAGCCCTGGCACAATACAGACAAGCCATTGACAGGGCCAATAAATATCTTGCTGAAAAGAATCCCTGGAAGGCTTTAAGTGATGCATTGGCAGATTACAACAAGGCGTTAAAGGCTTATGAAAATGCTGTAAAAGCACAGGATGTTGGGGCGCAGAAACAGGCAATCTTAGACCAGGCGAGTGCATTAACTGTATTACAAACTGCCTACCAACAAATCAAAACTGAAGTTGGTGGCATCTTCTCACAGTTGTCGGAAACGTTGGATCTGGCAGGGGTGAACAACGAAAAGCTAAAAATGGCGGTTGATACTATGGGTAAGGTCTTTGACCTTGCTATAGATGTGGCGTCTATGATAAAAACCGGGAGTGTAAGCCTGGGCGGTGTTGTTTCATCCCTTTTCTCCTTACTCAACATTTTGTTAAGCATAGAGAAAAACGCACTCGCCTTGTTCACGAAGGAGGTCGCAGATGATGTGGAAAAGGTAAACAAGAGGCTTCAGGATATGAAGGACAACCTTGTATATCTGGCTGGCATAAAGATGAACAATTGGTTTACCGAGGATGCGTTTCAAAGCATACAGAATCTGAACACGGCATTGGTTCAGTCGAAGAACGATTTGATATTCCTTGCTAAGATTCTTAACACAACGTTCAGGGATTTGGATGCGTTTTGGCGAAGGTTTGAGGAGCTTCAGGAGTCCTATGGAGCGTTTATGTCAAATACACAAACCGATGTCATTTCAAAGGATTTTCTTGAAACCTATTTTACGCAGTTTGAAAAGATCCAGGCCTTAATACAGGATGTCTTCGGGATGTTCGGCAAGAGCGGATCATTCGATACCGATTTGTTTTCTGCCTTAGATATTGACAAGATAAAAGAACTAAGGGAGGCATTTGAAGGTATTGACGTTTTGGATGACGAAATCGGGGCTCAGATAACTTCTATTATCGGTGGCCTGGATAACGTTATTGAACAATACGAACTTTTACAAGATGGCATCCGCAGCATTGTAGGAGATATTTCTGGCAACATCCTTTCAACGGTCAATTCCATGTGGAAGGAAATCCGTGAGGGTGGTGAAACGACATTTGAAGATCTGGCCGATGCAGCGAAAAAGAACATCTCCGAGGTAATAGACCAGATGGTTTCGCAGCAGTTATGGGCCACTATCATGGGTGGCTACTTTGATGACCTGGGTGAAGGTCTGGCGGCTGCCATTGCTACGGGTGGCGATTCGGGAAACATACTCAAGGTCTTTGACGACTTCTGGAAAAACATGAATCAGGGGTTGATGGACTACACCTCTGCTTACGAAGCCTTTTTACAAAGTGCCGAATCTCATGGTTGGAATATGGGAAGCGATAGCACCGGAACAGGAGATACAGAAGCCGCTAAAGATTCCATCAGGGCAATGCGTGAAGAACTGGCAAGGCTTCAGGAACAATGGGAAAGCATGAGCGATGCAGACCGTAAAAGCGGAGATGGGAAAGAATTATTCGGTGACATTACCGATCTGAAAAAGAAATTGGAGATCGCTGAGAATCTGTACAATCAAACATATAATATCGCAGGTTCGATCGACGATATCAATGCTCAGTTGTCAAGGCTAAATGCCGAACTAAACGCCCTGTCTCCGGAAGATCGTGAAGGGGCTAAAGGCGATGAAATTAAACGGGATATTGCTTATTACGAACAGTTGTTGGAAAATGCACAAAGGATTCAGGAAACAGAACTTGAATCCATGCAGAAGTTGATTGAGTCAAAAGAGGCCAAATGGGAATTATATCAAAAGTGGATTGAACTGTACGGGGAAGATTCCGCTACTGAAATGATGGGTGATATGCTGAAAGATGCAGAAGCCTACCTGAATGAACTAAGGGATGGCATTTCCGGATTACAAGCTAAGGTAACCGCTGGTACTGCAACAGACGAGGATATATCCCAGTTAACGGCATGGGAACAGCAATATGCTGACATACAGAATGCTGCTGCACAGGCAGCCGAAGAAGCGGCTCAACGTTCTTACGACGCATGGAATGAATCATTGCAAAATCAGATTGAAGGTGCACGCACCGATTATGAAAAGTTAGGGATCTTATGGCAGGAGTGGGCTTCTGTTAATAGTCAATATGCTGAGGGTGTCGAAGGAGAATATCTCAGACAGTATGAAGATGAGCTGACAAAGGAGATTGAAAAGTTGAGCAGAGAGATTGAGAAAGGTCTTAGAGATAAGTACAAAACCGATGATCAGAGAAAAGCGGAAACCCTTGAAGATTACCGTCAGGACATCGAATATGCCGAGCAGATACTTCAGGACATGGATCTGGTGGATGAGATCCGGAAACAAAGGGATGAATACCTGTCAGAACTTGCAAATGTTGCAATCGAATCTTCTGAAGAATACCAACTGATCTTCGGGGATTTGCAGGAGGTAAGTGCCGATGCTTTCAATGCGGCTATGGACAATATCCGGAAATCTGTTGAAGAATCAACCGAACTCACCGAAGAAGCCAAGACTGCTCTTCTGAATCTGTTGGATGAAACGCAGAAAAAGTGGGATGATCTTCAGGCTGAAAAGGAAGTTGAAAAGGTAAAGGAAAAATTCTCAGACCTTCAGTCTGTAATGGGTGATGTATCTGGTCTGTTGAATGAAATGGGTGTCAGCGATACGTTCTCACAAATGTTTAGCGGCTTACAGATGATTATTGATGGCTACGGACAGTTGCAGATCGCTATCGAAACGGCAAAGGCGGCCCAAACGGCAATGAACATGGCAACGGCTTTCGGAGCTATTGCCACTATGATAACGGGCCTGATACGCTCTGTCGGTACATTGGTAGACCGGATCTTTACTATAACCGATATAGAAGGGCCACTCCAGGGGCTTGTCGATACATACGATAAACTTACAAGGGCGATTGATCGTTCTGTAGGGGCTCAGAAAAAAGCAAGGCAGGAAGAAGCGGCACAGAATCTGAAAAACCAGAAAGAAGAGCTGGAAAGGGAATATGCGAAGGAAGCGTCTAAGTGGGGATTCAGCTTTACCATACTTGGGAAGAAGATACAAATCCTCGGTCCCGATCAGGGTGTACTTGATGAATTGACCTCCCAGATCAATGAAGTGGAGACTGCAATGCAGCAGCTTGGAGATACGATGAAAAGCGACTTTCTTCAGACCGATTATGAAAGCTTTTCCGATGCCCTCTCCGAGATTCTGACAAGTCCCTGGGATTCTTTTGAAGATATGATGGGTGCAGTTGATGATCTTGTGGACACTACGCTTGACCGGATTACAAACAAATGGCTGACAACGAAATTCCTTCAGGGAAAAATCGATGCTGCTCTTGAAAATCTATATGCAGCAGGGGATCCAACGGAAGAGGCATATGATAAATTCCGTGAGGCGGTAAAAGAAGCTTCTGCCTACTATTTGCAGGAAGCGGATAAGTTAGGGATCGGCAATTATTCTTCGGGCTCTTCGAATTCAGATTACGATACCATCAGGCGTATTTCTGCTGAAGATTTTTCAAAATGGCTCGGAGAATGGCGGGCCCAACGAATTGCCCTTGTTGACAATGGCAATATGCTGAAGAACATTTATGCACAATTGAAATCCCTGGCAGAATCTCCTACCGCAGATCCGGAATTACTTGATTTAACACGCAGAATTGAGGTAAATACAGCCATACTGCCTGTATTGCTCCCTCAAATACTTGATACATTAAAAAGCAACCAAAACGGCTTAAAACCTTACGGGTATTGATATGGCAAAGGCAATTTATAAAATCAACGGGAAGGACTTCAGGGAGACACTTTATGCTATTGTTAGCGGAGCCGAGGGTCTTTTCGACAATTTGCAGATTAAGGATGTTCAGATAGATGACAACCCGGGACAACACGGATCGTTGGCCGACTTATCCGGAGTGAGATATGAGGCCAGGCAGATAACGCTTCACATCTATTTCTATGTATTATCTGGAACGGCACGGTCAAAACGGGAATCTTTCATTGCCGAGTTTGTTGGAACAACACCAAAACGGCTTGAACGTATGGAAGGATCTGAAGTAAGGGTTTGGGATGTTATTCTTTCCAATGGGGCTTCTCTGAATACTATAAAGACCAAGCTTGAAGAATTGACATTGAAGCTCATAGAACTGGCCCCGATAAAGGTTGTTT
>Ga0334900_1003549_pt1 | contig 12018 bp, 11 predicted proteins | sample GraSluR3_MG_2_FD_207231 | JGI IMG/M metagenome (GOLD analysis project Ga0334900, IMG submission 207231) | Sludge microbial communities from methane-producing bioreactor in Wageningen University, Netherlands - Granular Sludge_31_08-R3 | ecosystem: Engineered > Bioreactor > Anaerobic >...
ATCGCAACTAAATTAGCAAACATATCCTCTAATCATCAGGTTATTGCAGTTACACATTTACCTCAGATTGCCTGTAAGGCACACAGGCATCTTTATATAAATAAATGTGTTGAGAAAAACAAGACAAATATACAGTTAAAATCTTTAAATGGAAATGAGCAGCTTGACGAGATAGCAAGGATGATAGATGGTGAGCAGTATGGGGCGATAAGTCTTGAACATGCCCGAGAAATGCTTTACGGGAAGGAAGCTTTAAAAAATGGGAAACAAGAGTGAAAAAATCAACAGTGAGCTTCTTGCTGTAATAAAAAAGCAAAAAGAGATACTTAGCACTCTTAAGGCTATCATTAATTCCACTGATGATGCCATATCTGTTGTTAATGAAAAAGGGCTCCACACTTTAGTTAATGATGCCTATACCAGGTTAATCGGATTAACAGAACAGGATGTATTGGGAAAATCCTCCAGCATAGATATTGCTGAGGGAGAAAGCATGCATATGAAAGTATTGAGAACTAAAAAGCCAGTTCATGGTGTCAGGATGAAAGTTGGTCCTAAAAAAAGGGATGTTCTGGTAAATGTAGCACCTGTTATTGTAGATGGAGAATTAAGGGGCAGCGTTGCTGTTATTCATGATTTATCAGAAATAAGGAATCTTACAGACGAATTAAATCGCTTTAAAAAAAGAGTTCGTCATCTGGAAGCAAAATATACTTTTGATGACATAGTTGGTAAAAGCAGAGCAATGATTATAGCTAAAGAACAGGCAATTAAAGCTGCTTCGACTCCAGCAACTGTTTTGCTGCATGGTGAAAGCGGTACGGGAAAAGAGTTATTTGCTCACGCAATTCATAATAAAAGTGAAAGAAGGAACAGACAGTTTATACGTGTTAATTGTTCTGCTTTGACTGAAACTCTCCTGGAGAGTGAGCTTTTTGGTTATGAAGGTGGAGCCTTCACCGGAGCCAGCAAGAAAGGCAGGAAAGGACTTTTTGAGGAAGCAGACCGCGGAACTATATTTTTAGATGAAATTGGAATGATGAGCATGAATCTGCAGGCAAAATTATTGCGAGTTTTGCAGGAGAAAGAAATTGTAAGAGTTGGCGGGAATGAGCCTATTGATATAGATGTGAGGATTATTTCCGCTACCAATATTAATTTGGAGGATGCAGTTAAAAACGGAAAGTTCCGTGAAGATTTATACTATAGATTGTACGTTATCCCGATATTTATTCCACCATTAAGAAATAGAAAAGAAGACTTAAGCCTTTTAGTCAAAAATATTATTAGAAAATGCAATCAGGAATTTGGGCGGAATATCAAAGGAGTTTCGCCTGAAGTTATAAAAATATTATCAAATTACTCATGGCCGGGTAATATTAGAGAATTGGAAAATGTTATTGAAAGAGCGGTTATTAATATGAGATTAACTGAAGATATTTTAAACCCGATACATATTCCCGAATTTATTAGCCTGACAAAACAAAAAATGTCAGTAGATAAAACAAACACGCAGGTAAAGGGCAATGTCTATACTCTTAGGCAAGAAAAAAAGAGTTTGCAAAGTCTAAAAAAAGAAGCAGAAAAAGATGCCATTATAACGGTATTAAAAAATTTCAATGGAGACTGCCAAAAAAGTGCTGAAAATTTGGGGATAAGTATCAGGACGCTATATTATAAAATGCGTAAATATGAAATTAAAAAACATTATGATTTTCAATCAGATTAAGAATGTTAGATTTTAAATAAAATAAATCTGTTTTTTATCTGTTGAGCAAAACAGTAAATATCGCACCCGCATAGCGGGTGGCTTTAATAACCTCTAAAGAGGTTTGACTTTTTTGCTCTTTTTCTTTCGATTTTTTATTTATATCTTTAGCCATAATCTTTCTTAAGCAATAGTATTTCCAATTTTGGACTTCAGATGAATTATTATCACCTGGCTTATTTTAATCTTTTTATGGTAAAACCTGTTTATTTAAACATTACCACCTTCTTAGAAGGTGGTTTTTTATGGTTATATGGTTAAATAAACAGTTAATGTCTATTGCTTTTTATGTAAATATTTGCAAACTATTGCAATAATATGCAAAATAAATAACTAATTAGAAAAATATCTTTCTCTATTCGAAATAAAAATTTTAAAAATCCAACCATCAAATAATAATGATATATAAGAAAATGTTTATTATTGAAAGACCTTTCCCAAAGAGAGGTCTTTTTTATTTTTTAGTAAAATACATTTTTAATATTATGGCATAAAAATTGCTTAATATTTTAAGTAGAAACAATAGATGAAATATCAGGAGGAAACTATGAGCAAGGGAAAAAGAAAATATAAAGTACTGGTTATTAATCCTGGCTCTACATCAACAGCCATAGCAGTATATGAAGATGAAAAAGAAATGTTCTCTAAAACTGTTCGTCATAGTACAGATGAATTAAAAGGATATGAACACTTAATTGAACAGAATCAGTTTAGGGAAGATGTTATCCTCCATATTTTAAACGAAGAAGACTTAGATATTAAAGATTTTGATGCTATTGTTGGCCGAGGAGGAGTATTAAGTCCCCTGCAGAGCGGAACTTACAAAATAAATAAATTAATGTTGGAGGAGCTGAGAGAAAGACCAAGGATAGAACATGCATCTAATCTGGGAGCAAAAATAGCCCATGATTTAGCACAGAAAATTAATGTTCCGTCATTTATAGTTGACCCGGTAGCTGTTGATGAACTGGAACCCATTGCCAGAATATCCGGAATGCCTGAAATCGAAAGAGAAAGCCTATCACATGCCCTTAGTGTGAAGGCTGCAGCTAAAAGGTTGGCTAAAGAGGTTAAAAAACCATATGAAAACCTGAATCTCATAGTAATTCACCTGGGTGGAGGGATTACTGTAAGTGCTCATAGATGTGGAAAGATGATAGATGTGAATAATGCAAGCAGTGAAGGCCCATTTTCTCCCGAGCGCACTGGTACACTGCCAGTAAAAGCAATAATCGATATCTGTTATTCAGGAAAATATACCATAAAAGAAATGTATAAAAAAATTATAGGAGGAGGAGGCATAGTAGCTTATCTTGGGACCAACAACACTTTGGAAGTAGAGAAAGCTGTTTATGAAGGTGACAAGAAGGCTGAGTTGATTTATCAGGCAATGGCCTATCAAATTGCCAAATGCATTGGTGAGATGGCAACAGTTCTTAAGGGTGTAGTGGACTATATTGTAATCACCGGAAATGGTGCTGGAGATAAGGGGGCATTAGGGCAAACCTTTGTGAATTGGATAAAAGACAGAGTTAAATTTATTGCCCCGATAATTATCTATCCAGGCAGTGAAGAAATGAAGGCACTTGCTCAGGGCGCTATCCGTGTTCTTAATGGAGAGGAAGAAGCAAAAGAATATCAAGTCTAATATAAAAAGTACCTTTTTAATATATATGTGAGGTGAGTGAAAATGCTGAAAACATTTGATGAAGTTATGGAAAGGGCTTGCCAATACGGTCCCAAAAAACTTTCTGTTGCAGTAGCACAGGCTGAAGATGTGATGGATGCAGTAGAACAGGCCAGGCAAAAAGGTTTAATTGATGGTATTCTAGTTGGCAATAAAAAGGAGACAATAGAGGTATGCAAAAAGTTAACTATTAACTTTGAAAAATACGAATTTATTGACGAAAAAGATAAAACTGAAGCTGCCAGAACAGCAGTTAAGCTTGTCAGGGAGAAAAAAGCAGATTTATTAATGAAAGGAATGTTGGGAACTGCAAGAATATTAAAGGCGGTTTTAGATAAAGAAATTGGCCTTAGAACACAGCGCTTATTGAGTCATGCTTATGTATTAAAATTAAAAAATTATGACAAGCTCCTTACTATGACTGATGGTGCTATGAATATTGCTCCAACTATAGAACAAAAAGTACAAATCGTACAAAATGTTATTGATTTTTGTCAGTCTCTGGAAATTAATGAACCCAAAATTGCAGCCTTAGCGGCAGTAGAAGTGGTAAATCCTAATATGCAGGCTACTGTTGATGCCGCATGTTTATCAAAGATGTCCCAGAGAGGACAGATTACCGGTGGGATAATAGATGGGCCACTGGCATTTGATAATGCCATATCAAAAAAGGCAGCACTGCACAAGGGAATTTCTTCAGAGGTAAGCGGGGAGGTAGATGCGGTTTTGGTTCCGGAAATAGAATCAGGTAATATCTTCGCAAAAAGCCTGGTCTACCTGGCTGATGCTGAACCGGCTGGAGTATTGCTGGGAACAACCTCACCGGTGGTTCTGGTTTCCCGTTCTGACACAGCAATTTCCAAGGTGAGATCTATTGCACTGGGCATATTAATGAGTGTGAATCAGAATAGCTAAAAATATAATAATGTTGGGAGGAGATATCTTTGAATAGTGTTTTTCATATCCTGGTTATTAACCCGGGTTCAACTTCCACAAAAATATCTCTATTTAAAAACGAAGAAACATTATTTCAGGAAACAATATACCATTCCAGTCAAATGCTTTCTTCTTTTAAAAACATAATTAACCAGTACGAGTTTAGATTAAATATAATATTAGAATTTTTAAAAAAGAAAAAAATTGAGTTAAAAAGCATCGATGCTATTGTCGGTAGGGGAGGCCTGTTGAGGCCATTAGAAAGCGGAACATATCGCGTCAATGAGAAAATGTTGAACCATTTAAAAAAGGGGAAATATGGTGAACATGCCTCAAATTTAGGAGCGGTTCTGGCCAGTAAAATTGCTAAGAAAATATCTATTCCCGCCTATATAGTTGACCCGGTAGTGGTGGACGAAATGGAAGATATTGCCCGGATATCAGGCATTCCGGAATTACCGAGAAAAAGTATTTTTCATGCTTTAAATCAAAAGGCAGTTGCTCGAAAGGCAGCCCAGGATTTGGGAAAATCCTATCAGAATTCCAACCTAATAATTGTACATATGGGAGGCGGCATATCTGTTGGAGTCCACTCTTATGGAAGAGTGATTGATGTAAATAATGCCTTAAACGGAGAAGGACCATTTTCACCTGAAAGAAGTGGTACAGTTCCAGTAGGTGATCTGGTAAAATTATGTTTTTCCGGAAAATATTCCCAAAATAATATATTGACCATGATTAAAGGAAAAGGTGGATTGGTTGCTTATCTTAATACTAATAATGTTGAAAAGGTAGTGAAAAAAGCCGATAGTGGTGATAGTAAATCAAAACTATTATTAGAAGCGATGGCCTATCAGATTGCTAAAGAAATCGGGCAGGGAGCAACTGTTCTCAAAGGAAATGTAGACGCAATTGTTTTAACTGGCGGAATTTCCCATTCTAATAAATTTGTAGAAATGATAAAAGACAGGGTTAGTTTTATTTCTCTGGTCATGGTTTACCCTGGAGAGGAAGAAATGTTTTCACTATCCCAGGGAGCTCTTCGCGTTCTCTCAGGAGAGGAGGAGGAAAAAGTCTATTGAATAACGAGATTATCATTTATACTGGAAGTTTTGGTAGTGGAAAAACAGAAATAGCAATTAATCATTCTCTAAAAGAAGCAAAGAAAAACAATCAAGCTGTAATTGTAGATCTTGATATCGTAAATCCTTATTTCCGCTCCAGAGAAATGAGGGAAGAATTAAAGAAACATGGTATCAAAGTAATTACTCCACCTGGAAAATTTGCCATGGCTGATATACCCCTAATTTCTCCGGAAATAAAAGGAGTAATCCAGAATACTAACAGAATGTTAATCCTGGATGTAGGTGGAGATGATGTTGGAGCCAGGTCTTTGGCAAGCTTTAATACTGTTTTAAAAAATACTAATTATCAGATGAATTTAGTAATTAATCCTTACCGACCGTTTACCAGAACCTTTAAAGAAATAAAAACAATGTTAAGAGAAATTGAACTTTCCTCTCGCTTAAAGGTGAATGGCCTGGTCAGTAATCCCTACCTTGGTTTGAAAACAGATTTAGATTTGCTTATCAAAGGCCACGAGATAGCAAGAGAAGTATCAGAAAAATTAAGCTTGCCAGTAAGGTTTTTAGTCATAGAAAAAACAATATTTCGTAAAATAAAAGATTCTCAGGGGAGCAAAAGTAATATCTTAAACAACGATATATTTATTATAAAAAGATTTATGGAATTACCCTGGGATAAAGCTGCTGGTCAGAACTCTATTTAGATTAGATAAGAAGCGGTAATTAAAATATATAGGAGGTTTTTATGGCGAAAGTCGTGATTGACAGTGAAAAATGTAAGGGTTGTGAATTATGTACACTGGTATGCCCCCAGAAAATATTGGTCATGTCCAAGTCTTTTAATAAGAAAAGCTATCATCCGGCCGAACAGATAAATCCGGAAAAGTGTACCGGGTGTGCCTTCTGTGCTATGACTTGCCCGGATGTAGCTATCGAGGTTTACAAGGAATAAAAAAAATATTTTGGACTTTAAAATCAAGGAGGATTATCAATGGCAGAAAGATTATTAATGAAAGGCAATGAGGCAATCGGTGAAGCTGCAATCCATGCCGGTTGTCACTATTATTATGGATATCCTATAACTCCCCAGAGTGAGTTAACAGCCTATATGGCAAAAAGACTGCTAAAAATTGATGGAGCTGCTTTTGTGCAGGCGGAAAGTGAGGTTGCTGCAATTAATATGGTTTATGGCACAGCAGCCACTGGTGGCAGAGTAATGACCTCGTCATCAAGTCCTGGAATCAGCCTTAAACAGGAGGGCATTTCCTATATTGCCTGTGCAGAACTGCCCTGTGTAATAGTTAATATGCAGAGAGGTGGACCTGGTTTGGGTTCAATTCAGCCTGCCCAGGGAGATTATTTTCAGGCTACCAAAGGAGGAGGACATGGGGACTATCATCTTATTGTGCTGGCACCTTCCTCGGTTCAGGAATTAGTTGATTTAACAATTAAGGCTTTTGACCTGGCAGATAAATACAGGAATCCTGCTATGGTATTAGGTGATGGGTTATTAGGGCAAATGATGGAACCAGTTGAATTTAAAGATCAAGAGGTTGATGTTCCTTCAAAAGAAGACTGGGCTTTAAGTTCTTGCAGGGGTAGAGAACCTAGAAAAGTAGTGCCTTTTAACCTTGATCCTAGCGAATTGGAAAAACTGGTTAATAAAATTGGTAAAAAATATGAGAAAATGCAAGATGATGTTGAATACGAGCTGGTAAATATGGAAAACCCGGATATAGTTATCGTTGCCTATGGAACTGTGGCCAGGATAGTCAAAACAACTATTCAAAAGGGCAAACAGGAAGGCATTAATATAGGATTGATAAGGCCAATAACATTGTACCCATTTCCTTCTAAAGTTATCAATCAATATGCCGATAAGGTAAACCATATTCTGGTGAGTGAAATGAGCTTGGGACAGATGGTCGAAGATGTAAGGTTAGCCGTAGAAGGTAAGGCAAAGGTAAGCTTTTACGGAAGAACCGGAGGTGTTGTGATGTCTCCTTCAGAGGTACTTGAGAAAGTGAAAAAAATTTTAAAGTGATATATAAGGATTGTTCAACAGAATAAAGAAAGTTTATGAGGATGAAAAAATTTGGAGGTGAAAAGAGTTTATGAATAAAGTATTTTCCAGACCAAAATCTTTAGTTGATATACCTTTTACTTATTGTCCGGGATGTCATCACGGCATTATACATCGCTTGATTGCTGAGGTAATGGACGAATTAGATATTAAAGAAGATACCATTGGTATTGCCCCGGTAGGCTGTTCTGTCTTTGCTTATTTATTTTTTGATTGTGATATGATTGTGGCTGCACATGGTAGAGCGCCGGCGACTGCAACCGGAATTAAAAGAGCCAAACCGGATAATATTGTTTTTTCCTATCAGGGCGATGGTGACCTGGCCTCAATTGGGACTGCTGAAATAGTACATGCTGCCAATAGAGGTGAAAAAATTACAGTTATATTTGTTAATAATGCTATTTATGGAATGACAGGAGGACAGATGGCTCCTACTACGCTTGAGGGGCAAATTACACAGACATCACCCTATGGACGAGATTCAAAAACGATGGGAATGCCGATTCGGATGTGTGAATTGCTTTCCACATTACAATCTCCAGGCTATATTGCCAGGGTAGCTTTAACAAAACCTGCTTATATCATAAGAGCTAAAAAGGCAATTAAAAAGGCATTCCAATTCCAGATAGATGGTAAGGGTTTTTCGATGGTAGAAATCTTATCCACATGCCCAACTAACTGGGGACTAAATCCAAAAGAAGCAAATGAATGGTTGGACCAAAAGATGATATCTTATTACCCCCTGGGAGAATATAAAAATTCAGAGGAGGTATCATAAATGTTAGATGAAATTATAATCGCTGGATTTGGTGGTCAGGGTGTCCTTCTGATGGGACGTCTTATTGCTTATGCAGGAATGCTGGAAGGAAAAAAAGTTGCCTGGATGCCTTCATATGGACCGGAAATGCGTGGAGGTACTGCAAACTGTACAGTTATTGTTTCTTCTGATGAAGTAGCTTCACCCGTAGTCCCTAATCCAATAACTTTAATAGCTATGAATAAACCTTCTTTGGATAAATTTGAGTCAGAGGTTGAAAAGGGTGGTACAATCATATTAAATGAATCCCTGATAACCCAGGATGTTAAACGTAGTGATTTGCAGGTCTTTAAGGTTCCAGCTAATGAAATTGCCAATGAACTGGGGAATCTAAGAGTGGCCAACATGGTAGCTCTGGGTGCTTATGTAGCTGCAAGAAAAACTGTAAAAATCGAAACAATATTACGGGCACTGGAAGAAACCCTGGGGAAAAAATCAGAAAAAATAGTTGAATTAAATAAAAAGGCAATAAAAAGAGGAGAAAAAATAGTTACCCAAAAATAATAAAAAAATGAATACAGAATACCTAAGAGAAAAAACAATAAGAACTGAACGAATTTATAGCGGGAGAGTAATTAATCTCAGGAAAGATGAAGTTACTCTCCCAAATGGGAAAAAATCCACTCGAGAGATTATTGACCATCCAGGAGCAGTAGTTATACTGGCACAGAATAGCAAAGAAAAAGTTATCATGGTTAAACAATTTAGAAAGGCGATTGAAGATGTGCTGCTGGAGCTCCCGGCTGGAACTCTTGAGCCTAATGAAGAAATAATTAATTGCGCCAAGCGTGAATTGGAAGAAGAAACAGGTTACCAGGCACAAAACTGGGAAAAGATATATGATTTTTATTCAGCTCCTGGATTTTGCAGTGAAAAATTGATCCTTTTTTATGCCTGTAACTTAAAAAAAACAAAAACTAACACTGACCATGATGAATTTATCGAAGTAATGGAGTATGATAAAAAAAGAATTACTTCGTTATTAAACAATAATCAAGTAAAAGATGCTAAAACTTTGGTTGGAATATTGTGGTGGTTAAATAGATGAACCAGAATAAGAAGCAAAAACAATATTTTGTCGACCTTCATGTTCATATTGGCAGGGATAGCAAAGATTTGCCAGTTAAGGTGACTGCTTCCCGAAGACTGACTTTTTCCAATATTGCCAGAGAATGCCTTAACAGAAAAGGCATAGATATAGTTGGAATTGTAGATTGCGCATCCCCAAGAGTCATTGAAGATATTGGGAAACTAATGAATAGCGGAGAAATGAGAGAACTGCAGGACGGTGGATTGCGCTATAGAGATAATGTTACAATTATACTTGGGTCAGAAATCGAAACCAGAGAAAAAAAAGGAGGATTATCCCACCAAATAGCTTTTTTCCCTTTTTTTGCCGATATCAGGGAATTTAGCAAAAAGATGAAAGGGGTAGTAACTAATCTTAATTTAAGTTCCCAGAATAGTGGAATAACTGCCCAGGAATTTTTTAATGTGGTCAATAGCTTCGGAGGCGTGGTTATTCCTGCACATATCTTTACACCGCATAAAAGTGTATTTGGCAGTTGTGTTTCTCATTTAAGAGAAATGTTTACACCTGCTACAATTGAGAGAATACCGGCTGTTGAGCTGGGATTAAGTGCAGATACTTTTTTAGCAGACTATTTAAAGGATTTGGAAAAATTTACTTTTTTAACAAATTCTGATGCCCATTCACTGCCAAAGATTGGTCGTGAATACAATGTAATAAATATTGAAGAACCATCTTTTAAAGAATTGATAATGGCCTTAAGAAGAGAAAATGGTAGAAAAGTAGCTGAAAATTATGGTCTTGATCCCAAGCTGGGTAAATATCATCGTACTTTTTGTGAAGAGTGTAATAGCACAGCCAGCAGCCCTCCACCAGTTTTTCATTGTGATAAATGTGGAAGCAATAAGGTTACCAGGGGTGTGCTTGATAGAATAATTGATATATCTGATGGTCGGGATTCTATTTCTCCTGCACATCGTGCTTCATATTGTCATCAAGTTGCCCTGGATTTTGTTCCAGGGGTTGGAAAAAAGACATTAGAAAAACTATTTGGTTATTTTGGTACAGAAATGAACATTTTGCACAAAGCAACTTATCAGGAGATAAGCCAGGCAGTTGGTTTTAAAATTGCCAAAGACATCATTGCAGCCAGAGAAGGGAAATTATCTTTACTGGCAGGTGGTGGCGGAAAATATGGAAGAGTAGACAGAACGTTACAGAGCAAAAGCGTTTATGATTCCCTCTTTTAATTTTTTTAAACTTTTATTTAACCACGAAAAACTACCTTCTAAGAAAATGGTAAGGGGTAAATAAAATAGTTTTACCATAAAAAATTAAACCCCTTTCAGGGGTTCTTAAAGCCAACCGCTATGCTGGTGTAATATTTATTGCAATATTTACTTTTGAAAATACTGGCAAAGATTTAAATCATTCTATCAGAATGCCCAAAGAATATTCTGATATGGATGATTTTTTTAAAAATATTAAATAAAAAAAGGGTATTTAGGTTATTCTGTTGTAATTAAGTATAACGGGGAAGTTGATAAATATTTAACCAGAAATCAACCCAAAAACATACATATTTAAAAAATTATACAATTCAAGATAAAAAGGACTGTTTATTGTGAAATATTCTGAAGAAATATTAGATGAAATAAGGAATAGAGTTGATATAGTGGGGATAATTTCAGAATATGTGCCTTTAAAACCCAGCGGAAAGGGACATAAAGGCTTATGCCCATTTCACCAGGAAAAGACCCCTTCTTTTATGGTAGATAGCGACAAACAAATATTTCATTGTTTTGGCTGTGGGGAAGGTGGTAATGTTTTTAGCTTTATTATGAAAATGGAAAAGATAAATTTTCCAGAGGCAGTTAAGATGTTAGCAGAGAAAGCCGGCGTACAGTTACCAACTCCTAAAAATCAGGATAGCCAATATTACCAAGAACGGGAGACTATAATGCGCTTGAATGAAATTGCAGCAAGTTATTACCAGAAAAATTTATACGGTCAAAATGGTAAAATAGCACTTAAGTATTTATTTGAACGCAATTTTAAAAAAGAAATAGTTCAAAAATTTAATCTTGGCTATGCTTTACCAGGCTATGAACATTTAATAAGAATACTAGTACAGAAAAAAATAAGGGTTGCTGATTTATTTAAGGCCGGCTTAGCAGTTAAAAGTAGAAAAACCGGAAATGTGATTGATTATTTTAGAAATAGAATTATATTTCCGATTATAAATTTACAGGGAAAGATTATTGCTTTCGGTGGAAGAGTGCTGGATGATTCTTTGCCAAAATACATCAATTCCCCGGAAACTCCCATTTACAGCAAGGGGAAAAATTTATATGGGTTATACCAGGCAAAAATGGGTATAAGGCAAAAAAATCAGATTATTATTATGGAAGGGTATACAGATGTATTAATGGCTCATCAATATGGTTTCGATAATGCAGTTGGCTCATTGGGAACAGCCTTAACTGTCCAGCAGATTGATTTAATAAAAAGATATGCAGATGAGGCTATAATTTCCTTTGATTCTGATACAGCTGGCAAGAATGCCACGCTTAGGAGTCTTAATTTAATAAAAAAGGCGGGAATAAAAATTA
>Ga0334900_1003556_pt1 | contig 11997 bp, 16 predicted proteins | sample GraSluR3_MG_2_FD_207231 | JGI IMG/M metagenome (GOLD analysis project Ga0334900, IMG submission 207231) | Sludge microbial communities from methane-producing bioreactor in Wageningen University, Netherlands - Granular Sludge_31_08-R3 | ecosystem: Engineered > Bioreactor > Anaerobic >...
TGTCATCTGTGATGTTCATTTTAGTATATCTCCTTAGGATAATAACCATATGTATGGGATAAAGTGAGGGTATAGTATATGTTAAGTATGAAGAAAACATCTCCTGTAAATCAAAAGATGGCTGTGACAAAAAGTAATACGTCATACTAATGGGAATATACTTGGGGAATATACTTGGGGGAAAATATACTTAAGGGGGATATACCTGTAAATTGATGTTTAATAAAATAAAAAAAAGTGATAAAATGAGTATTTACCTATTTTGACCATTTTGATTGGCAGATTGATAGGCGCTCTGGGATTGTTGAGCTGAACCTTCAGATTGCAATGAATTCATTTCTGTAAACCTGTATTGGTAACTGTTTCCAGAAGAATTTTCACAAGACTGGTTCATAGTTTGGTTCATAGTTTGATTTTGATCCTGGGTTTGGTTTTGTGTTTGAAGTTGATCTTGATCTTGATCCTGAGTTTGGTTTTGTGTGGACTGTCCTTGACCATAAAAAGAATAACCAGCAGCTGAAACGCCTACAAATACACATAGAATTACTACAAGAACTACAATTTTATCCATAGTTATAAACCTCCATCAAATTTTCATATTTACCATTTTATATTCTATTTTAAAGAATTTAAATATTATTACTGGGTTAAGTAATTGATAACTTAGTTAAGGTTGTTGGGTTAATTAAATGGCCTGAACAATAACAGTATAACAACTTGTTTGGTCTTAGCCATGACCTTAAACATTTTACGCTACTGGAAGACCACTCTGCCAACTCTCCAGATGAAAAGTTATTCCGAAACCAAGATAATGGGCCCTGGAAGATTCCGTATTCAGCAGATACTTCACCAGAGTTAATAATCAATGCAAATTCTGGAAACTAGGCCGTTACATCTATTTCCGAAGCCACAATTTAAGGAAATTCTTTGGGAACATGATGGACCCAGTCCTGGGAAGATGTGACCCCGACTACCTAATGGGCCACCAAAGAAAAAAAGACATGGTAATCCGTTCTTACTACCAACCAGACATGCAAGCTTTACGTATTCTTTATAAGCAGCACATGAGCCTGGTGACCATTACTGAACAAATCAAATTCCAGGCTGTTACCGATGATCGGTTGATGGAGTTAGAACAGAAAATATTACAGTTACGAAATGATCTAGACCATGCCACTGGAATTAAGCAAATGGAAGATGATTCACAAAATAATAAAAAATAGTAGATATTTTCATTGATCTTCGCAGTATTAAATTAAAGAAAATAAAAAAGAACTATATTTGTTGAATTTTTTTTCTAGCCCCTGATTTTTACCTTAAAAATAATTGTTTCTAAATTTAATTAGTACTTTCAGGTTAATTTGATATTAAAATAGTAGTTGTTTCTATAAATTAACTTATGGAAAAGTTACTCTGGTGGCTAATAGCCGGTAAAAGAGGAGGTAAAAATAGGGCTAGAATTCTCAAATTGATTTCTGAAAGACCTTATAATGCTCATCAGATTTCAGAGGAACTATGTTTAGATTATAAGACCGTAAGGCATCATATAAAAATTTTAGAGAAAAATAATTTGATTCAACCTATTGGAGATACTTATGGTAAATTATATTTTCTTTCTCCGAAAATGGAAGAAAATTATGAAATTTTCGAAGAAATCTGGAGTAAACTGAATATTAAATGAAAGGGTGAGGAATAAAAATGATACTTGAAACTGGTTTACTTTATACTATCAAATACGTGGCTATTGGGGTGGGTGTAGCTAATGTATGTCTGTTATTTGGTTTGTTTTATATTTATTGGAATAGTTACAAGGATATGAAGTCTGAATTCACTATAGGCCTTTTATATTTTACTCTGGTTCTTTTTGTGCAGAATATTGCTGCAACAACCTTTTTAATTCTGCTAAATTTCGCAGGACCAGAACCAAGTGAAACTTTAGAGGCTATCAAGCACTTGTTTGAGTTATTCTTCATTAACATAATTCAATTACTGGCTTTAAGCATCCTATTTAAAATAACATACTAATATTATTTCTAATTTTTAAATAGGAATATTTTTTTTTCATTTTTTAACAGGTTATCCTCCACTTTATGATCAAAGACTGGGGAAAGATTGGGGTGTAATTCTGGAAAAAGTACTTTATAATTACTTCCAAAATTCATGTAAACAAGTAAAATCTTGAATTAATCTGTTAATTCAGATAAATAAGGAGTAATTTTTCATGTATAATTTTATATTAACTGAAATATTTAATCAAAATGTAATGCTATTTTATATGATTAATCATGGACTGGATAACAATTTATTTGATTTTATAATGCCCCTGATCACCAATTTTGGTAGTGTTATTGCTTGGGCAGGAATTTGTGGATTATTGTTTATCTTCGGAGGGGAAAAAGGAAAAAAAGTAGCAATACTGGGTTTAGCTGCATTATTTATTAGTAATGTAATTGTTTATTTACTGAAATTCATCATTGCTGAACCCAGACCTTTCCTTGCTTTGCATAATGTTGATCTTCTAGTTACAGAAAGTGAAGCTTATTCTTTTCCTTCTGGCCATACAGCATCATCTTTTGCAGCAGCTACAATCATCGGTTTAAAATACAAATTTAATTTCAAAGAAAAAAGTTATCGTTTAATATATCCATTATTAGCTTTCGCAGGAGTAATAGGGTTTTCAAGAATATACATAGGTGTTCATTATCCCCTAGATGTTCTATTCGGAGCAATTGTAGGAATTGTATCAGCACTACTGGCATTAAAGGTCGAAGATAATATCTTTGTCGATAAATTGACCCACACTTGTTTATTAGATGAACTAAACCAGGAGAAAATTTAGAAATACTATTATTTTTTTTTAATGGATTGTTTTGATGAGGTAGATTTCAATGATTAGCATCGTCGAATATGTAAGTACTTTAATAATTCATTTAATTGAAAATTTAGGTTACTGGGGAATTTTTATTGGTATGACACTGGAAAGTGCATGCATCCCTCTTCCCAGTGAAGTTATAATGCCTTTTGCAGGTTTTGTAGTATATGAAGGCAAAATGAGTTTAATTGGAATAACAATTGTTGGTGCTTTAGGAAATCTGTTCGGGTCATTAATTGCCTATTTTGTAGGTTTAAAGGGTGGAAGGCCTTTACTAGAAAAATATGGGAAATATATTCTAATCACTCACAACCGACTGGAAATGGCAGATGAATGGTTCAATAAATATGGACATGAAGCCGTGCTCATCAGCCGAGTACTACCCGGAATACGCACATTTATCTCACTTCCTGCAGGGATCTCACACATGGATCTGAAAAGATTCATAATATACACTTTACTAGGTTCATTACCTTGGTGTTTTATATTGGGATACATTGGCGTTCAATTAGGACCTAAATGGAATATGATTAAAGGATATTTCCACATACTGGACATAATAGTTATTATAGGGATAATTGGGTTTTTCACGTATTTAATTTACAAACACAAGAAAAAATAAATTAGAAATAAAAGAGGGGGAAATGTATTATGTTCTCACCATACTTTCAACCCTTACTTTGAGCTTATCGGAATATTTGTAGATATCTTTAACTTGTTCAATAAGGGATTTTTTCTTCGTTTTTATGTTCATCAAAGACTCCAATAATTATAGTTTTCATTATCATAACGCCACAAAACAGGAGTATTGTATTAGTAAAAAACATGGCCAGAAAGAATAAGTTAGGATCTTCAGTCACCATCTGCAAACATCCCAAAAGAGTAGTGAATATTTAGTTTCTAGCAACTTAAGTATTGGTAAACAAGGATCCAGTACTATACTTTTAATATTATTATTTAAATGTTTAATACATGAGTGGAGAGACAACACATTTATAAGGAAACCTATGCAAAATTATTTAATTGTGGGAATATTTTTAATACAACAGAATCGTTATTATTTGACATACTTAAAATTAAGAATATACTGTCAAAATTGATTACACACTTACCAAAATTCTAGCTGTGTAATTACACATGGTGGATACATGCCCAAACATATTGCATCTGGATTGAAGTACCTGGCAGCAGTGAAGCTCAGAAAAAATGGTTATTTCCAAAAAGACATTGCTGATAAATTGGGAATGGATCGGTCAACTGTTTCTCATTATTTAAACGGAAGAAACCTTTCATGGGGATCTATTGAAGTTGCTGAAGCTGTCACTAACTGCTGTAACCGAGATTTTTTGTACATGACCTACGCTCTCACTGGAGATCTGAATAACACCAGAACTATTGTGCATATTCTAATTGAACAAAAATTTGAAGCCATGGTAGGAGATACCTGTATTGGCTGCGGAGTTTGCACAGATATCTGCCTCATGGGTGCCATTAATATTGTGGATTTAAAGTGCCAGATAAACACAGAACAGTGCTGCGGCTGCCTTGATTGCCAGATGAACTGTCCCACTAACTCTATAGAGATCTTGGAAGTTCAAAATCCTAACAATAAATAAATTCTAACTGGATCTATTCATTTCCCTGTTATTTTACTGTCTTATTAGTTTACTTCCTATTATTTACTGCTTATTAGCTTACTTCCTATTATTTTACTATTCTGAATTATTGTGAACTATTATTCTACTATTCTGGATTACTGTGAACTGTCAAAAAGTTATTTTTCCCGGGCCTCCCGCTAATAATATGAATAAACATAAATATCCTGAATTATAAATAATTATAATTAGTTGAGTCATGATAGCTGTTTTTAACTAAAAAATGGTGAATGAGAATGATTTGCCCCAAATGTCGACATGAAAATCCAGACGATGCTGTGATCTGCGAATTTTGTGGTGAACCTTTAAATCTTGAAAAACCCCCTAACCCATCAAAAGATAAAGAAAAAGGTAGGGATGGAGGTTTTTCCACTGCAAACCTTAAAATTTTAGGGATGGGTATTCTGATTTTGTTTATACTTACAGTTGCCATCCTATGGCCCCATACTCCTATTACTGTAAATGATAATGATTCTTATATTTCTGGACAGGCCACTTGGAATCAGATCGCCATTTACAATGGAACTTCTGATGATTTAAGACCCTTCCATATTCAAGGGAACAAGATGAGAGTATACATCACTGCCCAACCCTTAACTGCTGATACTGAACTTAAATGCCAGATCTATGGATCTGATGGTGCTACATCCTCAGATGATCTGACCTGGAATGGTGATGATATGTCTGTGAAGACCATGAGTTTACAGATTAAAACTCAGCCTGGGAGTTACTCAGTTAACATTGATGTTCCTGATACTCCTGTTAATCAGGTGCAATGGACTGTTCAGGTCTTTGATTATTACTGATGAAATCATGGCCAGCATACAATCAGTACGTATAAAATCAGCACCACGATACCAATGATCACTTATTGTTGGTGTGTCGGTTCACTATATGAAAAACTGGATCTTCATTTCCTCTATTTTACACTCACCTACGATCAACCAAACGTCTAGGACGACCCTTGATCTTATAAAATTCAAGACCCTCGGGTCCAGTAAAATTGAAGAGAATGTTAAAACTTCCATCTTGATATGCTTCATATAGTGCAACTTTGTATTCTAGGAAAGATTTCAAAAAGTTTTCCTGAACTAGTTCATGCTCACATTTTTTAGGATCATAACATTCCATACTAACCCTGAGGGTAACTTCTTCCCCATCACCATAAAGGAAGGCCTCATACTCGCCAGTGATATAATCCATATTTTCAGGCTGAAAAACCCCTTTCTCAACATCCACACGGTTAAATGGTGACCCCAACACCCACACTGTTTCCGCCTCCCTCTGGGGGTTCATGATCCTCATATGAGTCCGACCACATGGACATTTCTCCCGGCTAACCACCACGGTAGTGTCTTCTGTATCATAATTCAAGAGAATAGTACCTGTTTTACCACCCGGAGGTAGTAATGTGGTGAGAACCATCCTCCCACAATCTCCTTCTGCCACAAAATCTTCCATCTGTGGATCGTAAACATCCAGGTGTACCAGATCCTCTGGTACGTGTAAACCCACCTTCTCGTGGCACTCTCCACACATAGTTCCCTCTGTACTACCATAGGTGTTGTAAACTGGCACTCCCCATAATTTCTCAACATAGGCCCGTGATTCCTCGGTAAAACTCTCTCCACCCGTAATTAATCTTTTAATACTGGATTCCTGAGGATTTATACCTTCTTTTTCCATTCTTCTGGCCAGGCGGATAAGCTTAAAGATGCTACCCACAATTCCAGTGGGCTGGTAATTCTTGATGATGCGCACTGGAAAGGTGCATTTACCCTCAGGAATTATGGTTATTCCTATTTTTTGGGCTGCTAAAGTCATGGTATTGGCCCCCACATTCATACCATAGGAGGCACAGACCACCACCTTATCATCAGTGCCAAAGTTCTGGCTGACGAATGATCGGGCATACTTTTCAGCATAGCGATTCCAATCATCCCAGGTTAAAAAGAAAGATTTAGGCGTTCCACTGGTACCACTGGTTTCATGGATGGTGAAAATCTCATCCCAATCAACACATCTAAATTCGAATTCTTCAGTCTCAGGAGGTTGCCTTTCTCTGACTGTTTTCCCTGATATAATAGGTAATTCCCGTAGATCTTCATGTTCACGAATATCTGCCGGGTTTATATTATGCTCCTGGAACCATTTACGGTAAAAAAAAGAGTTTTCAGCAGCATATCCCACGGTGTAACGTATACGCTCATCCACAATAGAATCAAGTTCGTCTCGAGGCATAGTTTCCATCTCTGCCCTGAAATAAGTCATGTTTTAATCCCCCCTCATTAAAACAATACACTCAACTGTCTCTAATTAAAATATGATCCTGAAGATTAATAATAGTTGTTTGAAATTAGTTCTATAGTGCAAAGTTTACACATACCCTAAGAAATTATTTAATTCTTTATTAAATCATAAACTAATTAGAGCATTTACTCGTTTATATTGAAATTTAAGGGATTTAAAGGCAAAATAAGAGATGAAAAGAGTAATGAAAATGGAAAAATTGTATTTTAATACTGATTCTGGGTCAAATGTATTAATGAGGGAAGAAACTAGAATTATAATAAGTTTAGGATGCTGTTTTAAATTTTATTGAGTATTTAATATTTTAATTAGCTTTAATAAATCCAATTAACCATTAATCAGTGCTTTAGTGGATTTGATCAGTTTTTGTGAAGAATTAACTCCCACTTTGTATGTTTTAATAAATCCAGTTTATATCACAAAGAGTGAACACAGAACCACAAATAGCAATATTTAAATAGTGTTTCATTCTATTTAATAATTGAGAGAGAAACTGCCCACAAAGAATAAGAGGTGCACCTCGATGTTTTTCTCAGTTAAAAAGAAAAAGAGGCATTATATGGAAAGAAAAAACCTGATTGAACTTTCCGAAATGCAACGCTATAAAGAAGAGAATAAGAACTACCAGAAAGAGAATGAACGATTAAGAGAATTCTCTTTAGAGCTTTTTAAGGAAGGTTTTAAGTTAGGGTTTAAAAAGGGATACAGTGAAGCCATTGAAAAGGTTGGAAAAGATTAATCTAGTTTTTTGTTAACTGATCAAAGCCAATTTAATTACACTTATAATCATTTCCCTATCCCCTTCTTCCTGAAGGACCTGACAACTTCTACCTCTTAACTTCTACCTCTTAACTTCTACCTCTTAACTTCTACCTCTTAACTTCTACCTCTTAACTTCTACCTCTTAACTTCTACCTCTTAACTTCTATCTCTTTATAATCAACTTCTATCTTTATAATATACAATATTAGCCAGTATGATTCTAAATAAGTAAAAAATAGAAAAATCTTAACTAATTCTTTGATTTAAATTCTCTATTTAACTTATATCCCCAAAATTCCCCTGACTCTTTTAATATCTTCTAAACTTTCCAGAACAAAATCTGCCCCGGTTTTTTCCAGTTCAGTGGTGGAGTATCTGCCTGTGGCTACGGCTATGGTGTGAAGATGGAAGGGTTTAGCTGCATCCACATCCCGAGGAGTATCTCCAATAATGAATATTTCATCACCTTTGAATCCATGTATTTTTCGGGCACGTTCCAGGGCTTTTTCCACTAGACAAGGCCTTTTTGCACTGTCACTACCAAATCCTCCAAAAGAAAAGTAATTATCTATTCCAGCCCTTCCCAGTTTAGCGTAAGCAATTGGTTCCAAATTACCAGTTGTAAGGCCTAATAAAACATTTTCATTTTTTAATTCATTTAAAAGGTCATGGACACCACCCAGTGCCATGACATTCTCCCGGTGCACATTGGCCAGGTAGTCCTGAATCATATAATTCAAACAATCCTGGAAGTTATCTTCAATAACTTTATCAGGGATTCCCCCTATTTCCAGGACTTCTCTGAGTATCTGAGGGTCGGTTTTGCCAGCATAGTTTACACCACTGATATCCTCTTCCATTCCATAGAACTTACTTACCGCATGTACAAAGGCCATGTAATGACATCGGGCCCCTCTTACCAGGGTCCCGTCAATATCAAAAAGGGTTAAAATTCCGTTATGAACCATTATTATCGCCTGATTATGAACTCCTTTTTTTAGAATTATTTCATGATTTTTTTGGTATTATCCGTGTGAGTGCAATCCTTAAATCTGGAATTAATACATAAGTAACTGAAGTTGAACCCATAATTAACTCCGTGATATGAGATCCTCGGCAGCACTCTGGGCTATGTTCATAACTTCCATCTCATCCAGGGTTAAAACTTCCCTATTTCTCATCAGGATCTCACCATTACAGATCACTGTATTTACATCTGCCCCTTCAGCAGAGTAGACCAGATGAGAAATGGGATTTCTGTATGGAGTTAAATGAGGAGCATTCATATCCACCAGAACCAGGTCTGCTTTTTTCCCTACTTCAATGGTTCCTATTTCTTTTTCCATACCCAGGGTATTTGCACCATTAATTGTGGCCATTTCAAGGACTTTATCTGCAGGTAAAAGTGTGGGATCAAGTTTACGCACTTTTTGAAGGAGACTGGACATTTTCATCTCCTGGAAAAGATCAAGGTTATTATTAGATGCAACTCCATCAGTTCCCAGAGATACACACACATCATTGGCCAACAAATCCGAGACTGGAGATATTCCAGAAGCCAATTTCATATTGCTCAAAGGATTATGAGATATTTTAACATTATTTTCTTTGATTAAAGCTATTTCTGCCCCAGATAGCCATACGGAGTGAGCTGCTATGACATCTGGCCCTAAAAATTTAATATCTTCCAAGTATTCAAAGGGCCTTTTTTTCTTGTCATTTAAACTGTCTACAACTTCTTTTTCGGTTTCAGACACATGTATGTGGATTTTAAGACCAGTTTCATCTGCTTTTTTCCGTGTCCATCGTAGAAGTTCCTCTGAACAAGTATAAGGAGAATGAGAGCTGATTGCCACTTTTATTCTGCCCTGGGCTGTGTCGTGGTGTTTTTTTATGATGTGTTCTGTTTCCTTAATTTCCTGGTTCCGCTTTTCTTCATCACCGGCATCGAGCATGCAATGGGTGATCAAACCTCTGAGTCCAGACTCATCAATGGCCCTGGCCACATCATCCATATGGAAGTACATATCATTACAGGTGGTGGTTCCAGATTTGATCATCTCCAGTGCTGCTAGAAGAGCTCCAGCATAGCAGTGTTTTCCTTCTAGATGTGCTTCCACTGGCCAGATATGATCATTTAACCAGACATCCAGGGGTAAGTCATCAGCAAGTCCCCTCATAAGGTTCATGGAAAGATGAGTGTGGGTGTTCACCAGGCCAGGGATTAAAACCTGACCTTCACCATTTATAATTTCATCCGCACCGTTGTTACCTTTATCAGCAGTTATATCAATGATTTTATCGTCTTCTATTAGTACTGATCCTTTTTTAATTTCATTAGCAATGATAGTAGTGTTTTTTATTAGAATAGTCTGGGTTTCCATGGGACCACCTACCTATATAAGATTGAGGAAAATAACATAAATAATCTACATTATACCAATGTAATTCTATAGTACACGGTGAAATTTCATCAGTGCACCAAGTTACAATATTACTAGCAGTTACCATCATTTTTACAAGATACATGTTTCAACTCACCTATTAAAGTTTTTAACTAAAGTTTCTTGAGAGGAGGATTTTTAAATGGAGATAAAAATAGCCCTTCCATCCAAGGGAAGGATAAGCGACCCTGCAGTGAAGCTCTTATCCAAGGCAGGGATTGGATTAAAGGATACTGTTAATCGTCGGCTTTTTGCCGAGACCTATGATGACCAGATTAGTGTTATGTTCACCAGGGCTGCGGACATTCCCGAATTCGTGGCTGATGGTGCTGCAGACCTGGGAATGACTGGTATGGATTTGATTGAAGAGAAAGAAGCCCATGTGAAGATCTTAGAAAATCTGAACTTCGGAAGATCTAAACTGGTGCTGGCTGCCCCTGAAGAATCAGAGATTAAAAAACTTTCTGATATCAAGCCAGGTTCTATTGTCGCCACTGAATTCCCTAACCTCACAGAAAAATACCTTAAAACCAATGGAATTCCAGTTAAAATTGTTGAACTCAGTGGCTCCACTGAAATAGCTCCTTTCATTGGGGTTTCAGATCTTATCGCTGATCTAACCAGTACTGGTACTACCTTGAAGATGAATCATCTGCAGATAGTGGACACCATACTGGAAAGCTCAGTGCATCTTATAACCAACCCAGATAGCTACCAGAAGAAGAATGAGAAAATAGAAGAAATCCGTACCGGAGTACGGGGTGTTCTGGATGCTGAGGGGAAGAAACTGGTGATGATGAATGTGGACGAGGAAGCCTTAGATGAGGTTAAACATGCCATGCCAGGGATGACTGGACCCACAGTCTCACAGGTTTTATCCAATACTGGTGTGGTGGCTGTACATGCAGTGGTGAATGAAGATGAAGTCTTCCAGGTGGTTAATCGTTTGAAAAAGATCGGTGCCAGGGATATTCTGGTGGTTCCCATTGAAAGAATCATTTAAATTAATTTTTAGTTTATTCAAAAACATGAAAACAATTAATGATTGTAAAAAGGGATTAAATGAAACTTGTAAGATTCAGAACCAATGATAAGGATAAAAATGGTGTGGTTATCAATGGTGGGCTGGTTGAAATCAACCCTTCCTTGCTGGATGCCGCCCAATCACCCTTTGATGATCTGGAAAGGAAGGAGTTTTACCACTTAGATGAGGTTAAGATTCTTCCTCCTGTCCATCCCAGTAAAGTGGTCTGTGTGGGTTTGAATTACCGGGACCATGCCGAAGAATTGAACATGACCCTCCCTGAAGAGCCCATATTGTTCATAAAACCATCTTCCACTGTAATTGGACATGAGGATAACATATTATACCCTCCTCAATCCCACCAGGTTGATTATGAAGCAGAACTGGCTGTTGTTATTGGCTGTGAATCCCGTTTGGTTAACCAGGAGAATGCTCTTGATTATGTGGCTGGTTACACCATTCTCAACGATGTTACCGCCAGGGATCTCCAGCAAAAAGATGGTCAATGGACCCGTGCCAAGAGTTTCGATACTTTCTGCCCCATCGGGCCATGGATAGAAACGGATTTGGATCCTTCCAACCAAAAGATAGGTATGAAGATCAATGGTCAGGTAAAACAGGATTCCAATACTAAAAACATGATCTTCTCTGTAGAAGAATTAGTGGAATTCATATCCAGTATAATGACCCTAAATCCAGGGGATGTTATTGCTACCGGTACTCCTCCAGGTGTGGGACCTCTACAAGTTGGTGATGTGGCTGAAGTTAGTGTAGAAGGAATTGGGATCCTTAAAAATGAGGTAAGTCACATTTAACAAATTTTATTCAGATCTATGTAATCCTACATACTCCCAGATACAGTTAAGCATGCCAGACCCTCATTACAAAATCAGGACTGTTTTCTAGGTATTTCCCCTCATAATCCTCTAA
>Ga0334900_1003559_pt1 | contig 11988 bp, 6 predicted proteins | sample GraSluR3_MG_2_FD_207231 | JGI IMG/M metagenome (GOLD analysis project Ga0334900, IMG submission 207231) | Sludge microbial communities from methane-producing bioreactor in Wageningen University, Netherlands - Granular Sludge_31_08-R3 | ecosystem: Engineered > Bioreactor > Anaerobic > Unclassified...
TATTCTAATAATTAATTAATAATTTTATCATATTTTTTATATCAAAAACAGCCTTAAAGGTGGCACATTTATTACAATTTATAATTATCATTAATTATCATCCATAATTAAATATTTATCTATATGTCTGCAATGCAAAATTAAAAAATCAACCTTCAAGCAATAACTCATTTTAAGAATTTCCATCCTTTTTATCTGTTTAAACTGTGAATAAAACTTTTTCAATCAAATCTTAAAAATAAAATAATTTTAGAAAAACTTCAAAAGATGAATAAGAAAAGATAAAAAAAATCTTTTTTTCAAATATTAAGGGTTTTAATTAATTAACATTATATTTATGCACTGTTAAGTACCATAAATAGCAAAAGATTATTTATCATCCTTTGTCTCCATTAATTTTTTTCAGATTTTATTTCACTTTCAAAAATCAAACCAAAAAGTGGCACATTTATTACAATTTACAATTCTCAATACTATTTATCCACAATTAAATATTTAACCATGCTCGTATTGAATTCAAGAATTAATATCAAAGCCAGACAGCATTTTTTTACTAACTTAAATCCTTAAAAACAGATTTAAAAGCCAAATATGGATCTTTGAGTTAATAAATAATTAAGTTTTGGTTTATAATAATAATTTAATCCGATCAAATAAACCACATGTAATGAACGTTTTAGACCAAATAATTCTCATTTTGAGGTTGTGTCGTGGATCTGTTTTTGATCCTTCTTTTAATTTTCTAAATACTTTTTTTTAAAAATCTAAACGGATTTTCCAGTTGTAATTTTTATATATTTCTCTCATATTTTTCTTTGGTTTCGAGAAAATGATTTTGGATCCTTTTGATGTTGTGGGAAAAGACTAATAGGTTTTTTTCTGTTTCTGTTTGTGCTAAACCACACGTGTAGAACTCTTTGAACTTTAAATTTTGTTTAATATTTCCAAATGGCCATTCAGCTGCTTCTTTTCTTTTGGCAAACTCTAATTTAGCTTCAGGTGTTTCCATTTTCAGTTCCATACGTTTAGCTAAAACACCACCATAATCCGTTATAATCCTAACTCTACTTTTACCAGCACATTTAACTCTATCCGGGCATTTATTACAATCACTACAATAATATTGGCGGCGAATCTTGTTTTTATATCTGTATGTCTTTCGATAAGGTAGTTTTTTGTTATTAGGACAGATATATGCATCAATTATGGGATCGTATTTGAATTTATGTTTTGAAAATGGTTTTACATTTTTTAAACCTTTTTTAGTTTCTGTGGCTTGTTTTTTACTGGGTATATAAGCATCTATTTGGTTTTCTTCTATATATTCCAGGTTTTCTTGTGTGGAATATCCGTTATCAGCACTAAGACACAGGTCATCAGGTAATTGTCCTAAATTTTGTTCTATTTGTTCTATTTGTGGTATTAGTTGATAATGGTCTGTTGGGTCTTGTGTTATGTTGCTTGCGAGTATTATTCCATGATCATGGTCCACTGCGATTTGTATATTGTATGATAGTTCCCATTGGTGCTTTTTATTTTTCATCCAACGTGATTCAGGGTCTGTTAGACTAACAGTCTGTTGTGGTGTTTTTTCCAATTCCTTTTCCGCGTGTTCTAATTTTTCTAGAACTCGCTGTTTCCCCCGGGGACCGGAACATGCTTCTTCTAAGAGTTTAAAGGAGGATCTGCGTATTTTTTTCTCATTTTTAGTGTCAGAATTTTCTTTTTTAACTTCTTTTATTATTTTGTTGACTTTTTCACGGTCAGTTAACTCAGATGGTACTTCATCACCACGTTTATCGCCATAAATTTCGTCTTCTTCTTTGTCAGTTAATATTCCTTTTTTGAGAATCTTTCGGATCCATTTAATTTCTTCTGTGTTGATTAAATTAGCATTAGACGCGTTTGCTTTTAATTTAGTGCCATCGATCGCTACATGGTTTAATTTAACCATTCCCATCTTGTGAGCAACTTTAATAGTCATTTTAAACGCTTCTTCGATTTCCTTGTTGCATTCGATTTTAAATCGGCAAATTGTTCTGAAATCTGGTTTATCCATCCCTGAAAGATACATATAAACCACATTTTCTTCTGCTAGCCTTGCTATCCGCCTGGATGAGAACACACCATCAACCGAAGCCATTAAAACCATCCGTAGTAACATCCGACGAGAATATGCAGGTTCACCCTTAGTGTGCCTGTATTTTTGGTTGATTTTTTCAAAATTCATATTTTCTGCAATGTTAGCGATAAAATAACGAACGTGATTTTCTGGAATGAAATCTGTCACACGCTTAGGCACCAACCAAGTCTGACCAATACGATCTTCCCTCAAAGCCATAAAAAACACCACATAAAAACTATAAATTACTTAATATTATATAAAAGTTCTTTAAATATAAATTTAACCCTTTATAGGTAAAATATTTTAAAAAATCAAAAAAAGTTAATCATGACAGCCTCAAATTAGGAAAAAAATCCCAAAAAAAGTGATATTACATGTTATCTAAAAATTCCATTAGAAAAATAGAAATTAGTAAATATAATGAATATTGTAATTAATCATGGTAATACGTTACTTATAATAACATTAGTTAATTATAGTAATATTATGTTCTCATAGTAACCAGATTAAATGGAGGCTATGAAATGGTTGAAAGCAATGAAAAAAGGAGTAAAAAAGGTTTCTTAATCCACATATTGATTTATAATTAGCGTTCAAAAAGTGGTGAACAAACTCAACACCGATTAACTTTACAGCCATTTACATTTATATTCAAAATGATTTATTTTTTAAGGTGTATAATTATGAAACGAATAAAAAATTCAACAATGAGATCATTTGTGGCTTTATTCCTTGTTACAGCTTTATTTTTGGGTTTTAGTCCTGTATCGGCCGCTATATTGGAAGTTGGCTCTAATCAAACTTACACTACTATCCAATCAGCAATTGATAACGCTACCAATGATGATGTTATCAATGTACATGGTGGAACGTATAAAGAAGATGTTATTGTAAATAAAAGTCTTACTATACAGGCCAATACCGGTGATGATGTAAATTTACAAGCTACAAATACAGGATTTACAGTATTAAGCACGGGTAATCAAAGCATCATAAATGGGTTCAAAATAACTAACTCCCCCACAGGAACCGGTATTAATATTAATGCTAACAACTGTACTATCATAAATAACCTAATCACAGGTGGATCAACCGGAATATCACTTTTTAGCGGCCTTTACCCAACTATTTCTGGAAACACAATACGAGACATGGTTGGTACTGGATCAAAGGCAGGAATTCAGATAGCCACCATTAACTTAACTGGTTCAACTGGCCTAACAATCACTGAAAACACATTATTTAACATTAACAGTACCAATGATACCGCTCTGGGAATTTCTGCATTTGCAATGACCATGAATTCAACAGTGGACAGTATCCTAATATTTGGAAATACAATTTCCAACATCTATGGTATAGGACAAGCAACAGCCCTTTCAGTAGAAGCCCTGGCATTAAACGGACCCCTTACCACCATAGAAATTATAGAAAACACCATTGGCAATGTTGCTAGTCAAGGAGTTAACTGCACCAGTACAGCCATTTCTGTAGTTGCTATGGGATTTAAGAATGATACTGGAACTTACAATAACACCACAACCGCTGATAAGTTAACCATCTCTAAAAATAAAATTACCAACATCAACAGCGAAGATGAGAATGGCACCAGTAAAGGAATTTCATTCACCCAATTATTCACAGGAAATTCATCGATTTCTCAAAATGACTTATCTAACTTCAAATCTGACATGACGGCAGTTGGAATTTCATCTTTATGCTTGGACTTCACTACTTTCCAGTCCAACATAACAATAGATAAAAATACAATCTCCGGTCTTACTGCCACAAACACTACATCCGGGATTGAATCTATATCCCTGGGAAATACTAACATTCTACATAATAACATAAACCAACTGAACAGTGAGAAAACTAAGTATCTGCTTGATTTTGGTTTGGCTAACAACGTAATTAAAGGGAACAACCTTGAAGGAACAGGAATAGGGGAAGGTATTGCGATTAAAGGGAACACAACGATTAACTATAACCGCATTGTAAACTTCGAGCATAACATTCAAAACATTGCTTTCGGTGAATTAATTGAGTTCAATTATGGTATTTCCATTGATGATTATATCCGGGAGATGCTCAAGTCAAGCAACTTGACAGAGGAACAAAAAACTGAGGTAATACCATTAATTCATAAAAGCTTAGATTATATGGATACAATGTTCCCAAGCAACACCACCGCTCCTTATAACTGGTATGGAACCAATAGCGACCCTGGTAGTGATAAATTCTTAAAAGGCAATGGAACTCTTGAGTACTCTCCATGGCTGGTTTTGAATATCAATGCGGATCCATCCACAATCAACACAGGGCAAAGTTCTACCATAACTACAGATGTTTATCAGGATTCAGCTGGTGGTGATCATAGTGCAGATGCAGCTATGTTCTTCAGCGGACCCCAAGTAACATTCACAACTAACCTTGGTAACGTGGGAAGTAAATCAGTAGTAGTCCAATGGGCCAATGGCCTTGCTACAGCAATCTTAAGAGCCGATGAAGGTGTTGGAATTGCCACTTTAGCCGCCGGCGATTATCAAACAGTTCAAACCACTGTAACCATCCTGGGAGCACCAGCCACGCTAACATCAATAAACGCAGCAAACACAATAGGAATGCAAGGAACCGGGACACCAATAAACTACCTAATAATGGCTCTTTTAATAGTTACGAGTGGATTATTAGTGTCCAAAAGGAGATAAACCCCCCATATCCTTTTTTTATTTTTATTAAAGATTGAGGCTGTCCCCTGATTAACTTTTTTATTATATTTTTTTAAAAATCTTAGCTATAAAGGGTTAAATTAATATTTAAAGAACTTTAATATAATATTTATCTATTTATAGTTTTTTAGTCTTGTTTTTTATGGCTTTGAGGGAAGATCGTATTGGTCAGACTTGCTTAGTGCCTAAGGGTCAGACAGATTTCATTCCAGAAAATCACGTTCGTTATTTTATCACAAACATTACGGAAAAAGTAAATTTTTGAAAAAATCAACCCAAAATACAGGAACAATACAGGAACAATAAGGGTGAACCTGCGTATTCACGTCGAATGTTACTACGGATAGTTTTAAGGGCTTCAGTTAATGGTGTTCTCATCCTGGCGCATAGCAAGGCTAGCAGAAGAAAATGTGGTTTATATGTATCTTTCAGGGATGGATAAACCAGATTTAAGGACAATTTGCCGATTCAAAAAAAGGGAATGCTCAAAAGAAATCGCATAAACGTTTAAAATGAATATTAAGTTGCTCGCAAGATGGGAATGGTTAAATTAAACCATGTAGCGATCGATGGCACTAAATTAAAAGCAAACACTTCTAATACTAATTTAGTCAACCAGGAAGAAATAAAATGGATTCGAGAGATTCTCAAAAAAAGGAATATTAACGGACAGGGAAGAAGACAAGATTTAATACATTTGTCCTAATAGTAAAAAATTACCTTACCAGAAGACATATGAATACAATAAGAAGACTCGACGCTATTACTAGTGTAATAAATGCATTAATTGTCTTGATAGACTTATATGTGATGGGAAAAACAGGGTTAGGATTATAACAGATTATGGTGGTGTTTTTGTAAAATGTATGGAACTAAAAATGGAAACACCTGAAGCTAAGTTAGAGTTCGCCAAACGAAAATAAGCAGCAGAATGGCCATTTGGAAATATAAAACAAAATTTAAAGTTCAAAGAGTTCTACACGTGTGGTTTAGCACAAACAGAAACAGGAAAAAAACCTATTAGTCATTTCTCATAATATAAAATGAATTTACAATGAAATTCAAAGAAAATGTCAAGAAAATACATAAAATAAACTGAAAAGACTACTTGATTTGATAAAAAAAATAATGAACAAATTACTAAGAAATTATAATCAGGTCCATGAGACAACCTCATTTTTAGTTAAAAAAACATAAAGATTGAAAAAGGATTTAAATAGATTTCAAAAAGGTAAAAAAGGAATCATACTTAGAAATAAAAAAAAAGGGGTGAAAAAAGGGGATAGTTATGTCCCCTTATTTGTTTTTCCGACTGGATACTATTCCACCCAGTATGCCGAGTATGGCTAAGGCCAATGGCACGATAGGTGCACCAGTTTCCTGCATCCCCACAGTCTGAGCATGCACAGTTTCAGATGATCCACCAGCTGCCTGGACATTCACAGTCACTGATTGGATGTTGCTTTCAATGTTAGGATCATCAGTGTCAGTGGTGAGTGTGGGTCTGAATATGAAACTTCCCACATTCAATGCTCTCACACGAACCCAAGCATAGGGATCTCCAACAACCACATCACCCAAAGTCCAAGTAATAGTCCTGGTAGCAGGATCGTAGCTGGTTGTTCCCTGGTCCACTTTTACATCTACATATTCCACACCATCAGGCAGTGGCAATGTAAATACCACGTTTTCGGCAGTGTCAGGTCCCCTATTACCCAATTTAAAGGTTAAGGTGAATATTTCACCCACAAGGGGGTTACTTTTACTGGACCAACTGTTAATGTAGAGATCAGCCTGCTTTGTTTCAGGGTTAACTGTGATGCTGGCTGTTGCCGTTTGTGTTTCCTGGTTCAGTTCATCCTGAGATTCGGTAACTGTGTTGGTGATAGTAGTACCCGCCATTGCAGTGATAACTAATCCACTAATGGTTAGGGTTGCACTGTCACCGTTATTGAGTGTTCCCACATTCCAGGTATTGGTGTTGGAGTCCCATGATCCCACAGAAGGAGTCACAATCCAACCAGTTGGAACATCTATATCGGTAACTGCCACGTTATGAGCAGCATCAGGCCCATTATTATGCAGAGAAACTGTAAAAGTACCAGTATCTCCAACATTCAAAGGACCATTACCAGTCTTAGTAACAGTCACATTAGCCATAGGATTAACTGTGATACTGGCTGTTGCAGATTGTGTTTCCTGGTTCAGTTCATCCTGAGATTCGGTCACTGTGTTGGTGATAGTAGTACCCGCCATTGCAGCGGTAACTAATCCACTGATGGTCAGCGTTGCACTAGCACCGTCAATGAGTGTTCCCACATTCCAAGTATTGGTGTTGGAGTCCCATGAACCCACAGAAGGAGTCACAATCCAACCAGCAGGAACATCCACATCGGTAACTGCCACATTATGAGCAGCATCAGGCCCATTATTATGCAGAGAAACTGTAAAAGTACCAGTATCCCCCACATTCAAAGGACCATTACCAGTCTTAGAAACAGTCACATTCGCCAGATTAACTGTGCTAAACTTAGCCACAAAAGCATCATTGCTACCTGCATTGCTGTTTTGGTATGCTCCGGTTGTTGTTGGGAAATTCGTGGAATATGTGGATCCGGTGATGTAGGCGTTTCCAGCCCCATCCACAGCAACACCCCATCCATCATCATCGCTGGTTCCTCCGAAGTAGGTGGAGTATGCTAGTGCGGTGCCGGTAGGATTCAATTTAGTTACAAAAACATCACCGTCACCTGCATAGTTGGTTTGGTATGCTCCGGGTGTTGTTGGGAAATTCGTGGAAAGGGTGGTTCCGGTGATGTAGGCGTTTCCAGCCCCATCCACAGCAACACCAAATCCATAGTCATATTGGGTTCCTCCGAGGTAGGTGGAGTATGCTAGCCCGTTGCCTGTAGGATTCAATTTAGTTACAAAAACATCACCGTTACCTGCATAGCTGGTTCGGTATGCTCCGGGTGTTGTTGGGAAATTCGTGGAAGAGGTGCGTCCGGTGATGTAGGCGTTTCCAGCCCCATCCACAGCAACACCATATCCATAGTCATCGCTGGTTCCTCCTAGGTATGTGCTGTATACTAGCCCGTTGCCGGTAGGATTCAATTTTGTTATAAAAGCATCACCGTTACCTGCATTGCTGGTTTGGTATGCTCCGGGTGTTGTTGGGAAATTCGTTGAACTGGTGTATCCTGTGATGTAGGCGTTTCCAGCCCCATCCACAGCAACACCATATCCATAGTCAGTGTTGGTTCCTCCTAGGTAGGTGGAGTATACTAGTGCGGTGCCTGTAGGATTCAATTTAGTTACAAAAGCATCATAGTTACCTGCATAGTTGGGTTGGTATGCTCCAGGTGTTGTTGGGAAATCCGTGGAATAGGTGTATCCTGTGATGTAGGCGTTTCCAGCCCCATCCACAGCAACACCATATCCATAGTCATAGCTGGTTCCTCCTAGGTAGGTGGAGTATACTAGTGCGGTGCCTGTAGGATTCAATTTAGTTACAAAAGCATCATAGTTACCTTCATTGTTGGTTTGGTATGCTCCGGTTGTTGTTGGGAAATCCGTGGATTGCGTTTGTCCTGTGATGTATGCGTTTCCAGCCCCATCCACAGCAACACCAATTCCATAGTCATAGCTGGTTCCTCCTAGGTAGGTGGAGTATACTAGTGCGGTGCCTGTAGGATTCAATTTAGTTACAAAAGCATCAAGGTTACCTGCATAGTTGGGTTGGTATGCTCCGGTTGTTGTTGGGAAATCCGTGGAATAGGTGTATCCTGTGATGTATGCGTTTCCAGCCCCATCCACACTAATACCACGCACAAGGTCACCGTTGGTTCCTCCGAGGTAGGTGCTGTATTCTAGTGCTGGGTCGATGGTTAACGGTTTGTTTTGGTCGTAGTTGCCTATTTTGAATCCATAGGTGTTTTCTTTAACTTGGTATTGTGCTTCGATGTTGTTGTTTTCCTGTAAAGCTGTGGGTTGGGTCATGGACACATCTGGGAAGCCATCTGAATTTATTACAAGGTTTCCTTCCTCATCGATTACCAGTCCGTCTGCGCCGAGTACTCTGATTTGGATATCATTGGGGTTGGCGCCGGGGTTGACAAAGAAGAGTTTTTCAATGTTACTACCAGTAGCCCGTAGTTTCACCGTGATTCCAGGGTAGAGTTCACCCAAATTAATGAAATTGTAGGTGGGTAGATTGGTTTGCCAATTATCAGGGTTGTTGCCTGTGAAATAGGATACAACAGTAGCAGATGGTTCTTCACCCTGCGCCTGGAAAGTGATAGGGTTTCCCTGTTTGTCCAGGAACTGCTCTTTAACTACCAGGGTTTTATTATCTTCACCCATTATCTGGTGAGTAATTCCATCCTGGGTTACATAGCTGGTTCCGTAGAAGGTGTTGGCGTAATAGGATACCTCTGAGTCGATTTGGCCCTGATTCTCCACAAATGGAACACTAACATTCATCATTTGTGCTTCAACCTCTGAATCATCACTAGAGGAGTCTGCTGCCGATACTGCACCACATAAAATGAATGCCAGTACTAGAGAAGCGATTAATAGTTTGAGTTGTTGTTTCACGTTCTTTTTCACCTCCTTCATGCTTAATAATTCATAATATTATCCAAAAATAATTTTAAAAGAAAATATATAACATTCCTCAGTGGGAACAATATTTCCTTTACACTATAATATAAGCTATGAACATATTAATAAAATTTGCCAAAAAAAATACTGAAATTAATCATTCAAAAAAAAAATGTACATAAAAATTACTAAAACCAGATAGGATACTATACATACATTCAACAAAACACCAAAAAAACCCTAAAACCTAACTTCAAATCACCAAAACTTTTTTTCATCTCTACCCCCATTAATATGCATTTGATGATTGACTCAGTTTATTCTAATAATAAAGTAATAAATTCTTACTAATTTATATATCAAAAAAAGTCCAAAAGATGGCACATTTATTACAATTTATAATTATCATTAATTATCATCCATGATTAAATATTTATCTATATGTCTGCAATGCAAAATTAAATATTCAAGCTTCAAGCGATAACTCATTTTATGAATTTCCATTCTCTTTATCCGTTTAAACTGTGAATAAAACTTTTTAAATCAAATCTTTAAAATAAAATAATTTTAGAAAAACTTCAAAAGATGAATAAGAAAAGATAAAAAAAATCTTTTTTTCAAATATTATGGCTGTTAATTATTTACCTGCATATTTTTGCACTTTTAAGTGCCATAAATAGCAAAAAATTAGTTATTCTTCTTTGTCTCCTATAATTTTTTTCAGATTTTATTTCACTTTCAAAAATCAAACCAAAAAGTGACACATTTATTACAATTTACAATTCTCAATACTATTTATCCACAATTAAATATTTAACCATGCTTGTATTGAATTCAAAAATTAATATCAAAGCCAGACAGCATTTTTTACTAATTTAAATCATTTAACAGATTTAAAGGCCAAATATGGATCTTTGAGTTAATAAGTAATTAAGTTTTGGTTTATAATAATAATTTTATTCTATCAAATAAACCACATGTAATGAACGTTTTAAACCATATTCCACTTAGGAATAATTTAATTCCAGAATTAGCAAAGAATTATTTTACCAATTTCTTTTCCCTCGAGAAAAACATCCATTCCTTGCCTTTTTATCTTTCTAAGATTTTTATTGGCTTCCTTGTGAATAGGCTTTAAAAAGTCAAACTTCTGGCAGGTTTGAAATTCATCACATTCCCAGCATCCCTGGTAATTATCAAATTCCTTAAAAGGCATTATAATATGGATTGAATCTTTCTTAGTAAGTCAAATACCATTAATTAAAACTCCTGATTTTTCCTTTTAAGACAACAATTTAAAGTTCTGAATCCATCATTACAATAATAATTTTTGTGTGTGAAAATTCTATTTTCCAGATTAAGTTTAGGACATTTCTGATAATAATTCTCTATAATATCGGCAGTCTGCTTTTTAGTGTACATTAATCTAACCTCCTGATAATTAATCTGTTACGAGGTTTCTAAGCTTTAAAAAAAAAGAAAAAATTAAAAAAAAATGGTTATTCGATCTGGACTTTAGACATTCTTTCTTCAGGTTTAGGTTCTCTGAGCGGGACCTTAAGTTCAAGGAGTCCATTGTTCATTTTTGCCTTAACTTTCGATGGATCAACTTCTTTAGGGAAATTAATAGTTCTCTGGCATGATGCATATGCTCTTTCCCTATGGAGATAGTTTTCTGACTTCTCTTCTTCTTCTGACTTTTTTTCTGCATTGAGCACCAAAACATCTTTATTTAATTCAATGTTTACATCCTCTTTGTTAAACCCTGGCAGCTCAGTCTTAACTATATATTGATCGTCTTCTTCTATTAGATCAACTAATGGTGCTCGGATGGGAAGTCTGCTTAATGACTTTGGAAAAAAAGTCCTCATAGGTAAAAAAGGCGCCATTAAATCGTCCATAGATCTTCTAAAGTCTTCAAATATAGAATCAAATCCACTTGCTATTTCTACTTCTCTGGTTGGTTGTTTTACCAAAGATTCCCCCTTTGAAGGAGATTCAACAGTTTCTTTCTTTTCAGTCACCATTTTATCTACCTCCTTAGTTTAGAACTATGGTTTTGCATATTACATGCATTAATCACTATATTAGCAATTATATAAATACTTTTCGTTTAGCTGGGAAGTTCAATCAGAACCGAAATATAATTCTTATCCCATTTTAGATTAATTAAACTTTCAAGAATCTTGTATAACTCACCATAAAGTGATATATCCATGTATTATGTTTATATACTAACAAAGAAGTGTAATGATTGATAAATCATAAAGAACATTAATAAACCCAATTACCAATTTCTTTTCCCTTCGAGAAAACCATCCATTCCTTGCCTTTTTATCTTTCTAAGATTTTTTATATTAGCTTCCTTGTGAATAGGCTTTAGGAAATCGAATTTCGTGCAGGTTTGAAATTCATCACATTCCCAGCATCCCTGGTATTCTCTCTTCTGGGCGCATTTGGCAATTTTACAAAATTTAGATCTAAAACCATCCCTGCAACCTTTACACCTTAACTTTACCATAGCCCCCA
>Ga0334900_1003563_pt1 | contig 11985 bp, 13 predicted proteins | sample GraSluR3_MG_2_FD_207231 | JGI IMG/M metagenome (GOLD analysis project Ga0334900, IMG submission 207231) | Sludge microbial communities from methane-producing bioreactor in Wageningen University, Netherlands - Granular Sludge_31_08-R3 | ecosystem: Engineered > Bioreactor > Anaerobic >...
CCACAGCATGGTGCCAGAACTCATATTTCTTAGGGCCAAACCTGTGCAGCCATCTGGGTATTCCAGCCCGCTTTATCAAACGCTTAACTTTATTAATGAGTTTTGTTTTTTCTTTCATGGGGAGAAAATCCCTCCCCCCCTCAGACAGCCTTACGGCTGCCGAGGGTTATAAATCTTTAGATTTTGAACAGAGCCGGAAAAGAAAAAGAAAAAATCATCCCTTCCTGAACCTGCCGATAATGTCCGCTAAATCAGCATTTCCAAGAAAGACAGACCTGCAGCAGTACCTTTCAACGCCAAGCTCATCCATAGCCTTTTTAGGCGTCTTGCCTGCCTTGATATGGTCAAGGTAGTCCTGCCACAAGTGCGCTAATGGCTTTCCGCAGCTAAAGCATCTTATTGGTATTATCATCTTGAATCACCTGTAAGAGGTCTGCCTCTTTGCCCTTGCCTTGCTCCTGCCAGGCTTTCGGTTTTCCTTGTATCTCGTATCAGCAACAAGCAGGTGCCGGTCGTACTCAGAAAACCTCTCCTTTAGACTCTTATCCTTGGAGCATTCAACAAGTGCCCTTGCAATTGCAAGCCTTGAGGCTTCGGCCTGTGCGTTAACCCCGCCGCCGAATACGTTTACCGAGACATTAAGCTTAGCAGCAACATCATCAGCCAAAATCAACGGCTCCCTGACTTTAAGCGCATAAACCTCTGGAAAATAAATGTCAAGTGCTTTCCCGTTTATCCTTACTTCTCCTTTTCCCGGGGCCAGTGTCGCCCTGGCAATTGCCCTTTTTCTTCTTCCTGAAACATGAACCGGCTTCATTCTTTTCTTCCTCCGTTATGCCCAAGCTCACTGCAAATCCTGGAAACAGAAACCTGCTTTGAGGTCAGCAGCTTTGAAGAGTGGAAATGCTCCAGCTTCTCTGCAGGGGAGCCTTTGAGCTCTTCCGGAAAGCCAACATAGCACTTTAGCCTCTTAAAAGCTTCCCGGCCCCTTGGCTTTCTCCAGGGAAGCATCCCCCTGATAACCCTTCTTACAAAAAGGTCAGGCTTTCTGTGCCAGACAGGCCCATACCTTGGGTGCCCCATATCAAAAAGCCTCTTGTACTTTGAAATAACATTGCCCAGGCTCCCGGAAACCACTGCCTTTTCACAATTAACAATTATTACATCCTCCCCGTTCAGGGCCTGCTTGGCAGCAAAGCTTCCAAGCCTTCCAAGAATCAACCCATCTGCATCAATTATCATCAATCATCACCTCAGCCAATAACCTTAAGCTTATCCAGGTCTTTCGGAGCCTGCTTTATGTAATCTTTAATATTTATGGCCTTTGAGCCTGAGCCAGATATCTTTTTCAGCGCCTGCCTTGAAAAGCTTGGCGCAACCACAGTAACCTCATGGTCAAGGCTTCCCATGGAAAGCACTTTTCCAGGCACAACTGCAATATCTCCCTTCTTGGTGTGGGCGCTTATCCTTGAAAGATTAACCGCGCGGCTTATTCTGGATGGCCTCTCCAGCTCAAGCGCAATCTTTTTCCAGACCCTGCCCTTGCCTTCAGAGTTTAGCTTTTTCAGAAGGCAAATGGTTTCCCTTGTTTCCGGATTAGTAGGTCCTGTTCTCATATTAATTCACGCTCTTTTTTGCATTCTGCCCTGGCTGATGCGGGAGACGGGGTTTGAACCCGCGCAGGCACTACGCCACTAGGCCCTCAACCTAGCCCGTTTGACCACTCCGGCACCCCCGCATGCGCACATCATACTGCTTTAGACAGCTCCTTGAACTTGCTGTCAAGCACCTCCAAAGCCTTTTTGAAAATCTCGGCATCCTTAAGCTGGCCGAAATTGTCTACTGAAAATAAAAACTCGTCTTCCTTAAAAGACAGCTCAACAACATCTGGAAAAGCCTCAGCGCAGGCGCCGCAAAGGCTGCACTCAAAAAGCTTTTTCTCTTCAACAGTAAGCTTTCCTGAATCTAGCTTAAACAAGCCCTTTGGGCACGCTGCTGCTACTGCTGCTGCATTCTCTGCTTTTGGGTTTTTTACTGACAAAACCGGGACATTCTTGTAAAAAAGATGTGCAGGGCTCCATTTAGAGTGCTCTTTTCCAAAGCCCATTACAGCTATGCCCATAAACTCAAGCTCCTGGCCTTCCAGAAGGTTCACTATTGGGGTTTCAGGGTAAACCGGCTTAATCTTCGGGTCTGAGAATGTTAAGCCAGAAGCCTTAACCATGCCCGGGCCTTTTGCACTAAGCTTAAATGTAACATGGTACTTTGCAAACTCCCTTGGGTCAACGTCTTCAGGAGGGACTTCATAAGAGTCTATGTCTGTCTTAAGCGGAACCAGCCCGAGCCTGTGGGCAATAAACTCGTCATAAAGAGGAGAGGAATTCTTTACAAACTCAATCTCTTCAATTGCCAATGTCGGAACAAGAGACAACGCAGCCCTCCTGAGGCTATTCATAAATGCAGGGGTAAAGCCCCTGAAAAGGTATATACTGGTTGTGAATTTTTTTGATACAATCTCAACTTTCATTTTATACCCTTCTCCCTCTCTTTCCTCCCCTTTTCCTGCATCCATCATGCGGGACAGGGGTGAGGTCTTCTATAATGCCTATCCTAAGGCCTACTCTTGCAAGAGACCTTACTGCTGCTTGTGCCCCAGGCCCCGGGTTCTGCGGGCCGTTATGGCCTCCCTTTCCCCGAATCCTGACATGCACGGCATTGACTCCCTTGTCCATGGCTTCTATTGCTGCTTTTTTGGCTGCTATCATGGAAGCAGTGGGAGAGCCCTCAAGCCTTGGCGACTTGACAACCTGGCCGCCGGAGCTCCTTGCAATGGTTTCTTCACCTGTAATATCTGTAATATGAATAATAGTATCATTGTATGAAGCATAAATGTGGGCAACTCCCCATCTCTCTTTCTTCTTATCCATTCGTGACACCTCCCTTCTGTGCCCGCTCAGGGTGCATCTCTGATACAAAAGGAGACCTTACATTGAATGAAATGGCTTTTTCTTCGCTTACCTTAACCAGATAAGATGGCGCAGTTACAACCCTGTCCCCAACTGAAACATGGCCGTGGGTTATCATCTGCCTTGCCTGCGAGATTGTCCTGGCAAGCCCTTTCCTGAAGAGAATTGTCTGAAGCCTTCTCTCAAGGATATGCTTGATTTCCAAGTTAAGTATGTCTGTAAGCATGCTCCCCTCTGGCAGCAGCCCCAGGCTTACCAGCCTGTCCATGAGAAGCTTTCTTTCCTTTTCTGCCTGCTCCGTTCTTAATGGAATAAGCTTCTTTGCCTCATCGCTGGCTTTTTTTATAAAAGTCCTCATCATCCAGAGCTCTTTGTGGTTCTTGAGGCCAAATTCCCTGATAAGCAGCTTTTCCTCGGCAATCCTTTCCCTTTGCCATGGATGTGACGGCGTGATGTAGCTTTTCCTGATTTTCTTAGGGTCTCCCATTTAATTCACCTTTTGGCCTTCTTCTTGACTCCAAGCTTTTTGCCTGTCTTCCTGAAATGTGACCTTGTCCTTTGCCCTCTTACCGGCAAACCCTTTGAAAGCCTTAATCCCCTATAGGTCTTTAGCTTCTGCCATAGCTTTTGCGTCTGTGACTTGTAAACGCTTACATCAGGGCCAGTAATGTGCTGGTCCTTTCCTGTGAAAAGGTCCTTTCTAAGGTTAACCATCCAAACAGGGAATTTATGCTTAAGAGGGTCCTTGAGTATTTTTTCAATTTCTGCTATCTGCTCATCTGTAAGATCACCTGTCTTCATCTTCTTGTCTATACCCAGAACATTGCAGATTGCATTAGCAAAGGAAAAACTGATTCCCTTAATCTTGTTCAGGGAAACTATGACTGGCTTGTTTCCGTCGAGATCGCTTCCCCCAAGCCTGATAATGAGCCTGAATTCGTTCTCTTTCATTACAAAAACCTCCTAAAAGCTGCAAAGAAGAAGGATCTTCCGCAGCTCTCTGTTCGCCCCAGAAGGACTCGAGCAGGTATAGAGGGAAACCCGGATTATTTTTAAAGTTAACTGTTTTTATTTTTGATTTCAAAACTTTTATAAAAAACAGCATTTTTCGCTGAATGCATGCGGTAGTAGTTTAGTCTGGTAGAATGTTACCCTGCCACGGTAGCGACCCGGGTTCGAATCCCGGCTGCCGCAGTTTTTTTCTTTTTTTGGGCGTCAATTAGGCATCCCAACAGGTATTATATAAATAGGCTCATTATCCTTTGGCAGTGAAAGCACTCTCTTTACCTGGTTGTCATTAAATGCGCCTACAGGAACAGAGCCAAGCCCAAGTGAAACTGCCTGCAGGTGTATGTTCTGGGCTGCGTGGCCTGCTTCGATGTGAACATAGCGCTCTCCCCTTGCCCTGCCGTATCCTGAGGTTGTCCTTTCGTAAACTGCTGATATAATTATGGCTGCAGGTGCCTGGCTTATGAAATTCTGTCCTAATGCAGCAGAAGCTAAATCTGAGCGGTAATCTCCTTATTTAAGTGGCTTGAGCAGGTTTTCATGCGGATTGTACCTGTAAACGCCTTTGCTGTCAGTGTAATAGAGCTCAAGAGGTAGGTTGCGCCTGCTGAAGGGGCTGCCCGATAACCTGTCGCCTCATCAGTTATGCCCTGGGCTGCCCATAGAAGCTAGGACACCTGTGCATAATCAAGCTCGTCCGGCCTAAAGACTCTCACCGACCTTCTTGCAAGTATTGCTTCTTCAAGGAAAGCTCTCCTTTGGTGCCTGGGCTTGGGAGAATAATTGGCTCTTCATCAGTAACTCGAGATTCCTTTTGTTCTGGATCTTGAGAAGTATTCAAAAAAAGCACAACCAGAAACACTACAATTATTCCAAAAAACACGCCTAAGCCTATCTTGATAATTTCAGGAGGACTTTTTGAAGCCATAACTAATGTAAGCCGGCCAGGTTAATAAAACTTGTTGATAGAGAAAGCTTTTTAAACCATTGCTAAAAAAGTGATTTAATGAAAAGAAGCATTCTGTTTGTATGCAATGGGAATGTATTCAGGAGCATGGCTGCTGAGCTGGCATTCAAGAAATACTTAGCTGACAATAAGATTAATGGCTGGAAGGTAAGCTCTGCCGGGATTTTCGCAGGCAAAGAGCCTATTGACCCTAAAACGATTGAAGTGCTGAAAAAGAAAGGAGTAAAAAGCATAAGGCACAAGCGGAAAAAGCTAACCAAGGAGATGCTGAAACAGCATGACATTGTGGTTGCAATGGCTAAAGACCAGCTTGAGTACATAAAAAACAAGCTTAAGCATAAATATATGCTGCTGTTCAATGAGCTGGCTATTGATAAAAAAACCTCTGTTTTAGATGTTGAGGATGAAGTAAAGGACCACGCTGATAACAGAAAGGCTGTTGAAAGAAAGATAGAAAAAACAATTAACCACATTTTTAACAGCATGCCTTTGTTTTTTAAGAATGCCTCTGAAAGGTTTTACCTCTTTGAGGATTTTGCCAACGGCAGAAAAACCCACAGAAACGGTTACCCCCTAATCAGTCTATACGAAACAAAGAACACATTGTCTTTTATGTCCCTGGATGTTCCTGAAAAGTCAGATGGGCATATTTTAGTGGTGCCAAAAAAGAGGTATGCTGAGCTTTCTCAAATCCCGAATTCTGTTCTTAATGAGCTTATGCATTCAGTAAAAAAGATTGGCTCAGCCCTGAGTGAAAGCAACGGCGGCTATAATGTCCTCCTGAACAACGGCATTGATGCAGGCCAGACTTTCTTTCATGTGCACTTTCACATTGTGCCAAGAAAAAGCAATGACAGCATTAAGATAGAGGCATGGAACAGGGGAAAAATCCCGGTTGAAGAGTTTGTGAAGCTCAACAGGAAGATTAAGAGGAGGTTAAGCAAATAATCAGCAGAAAGGCCTGAACCCTTTGTCATCTAACTTAACCTGCATCTTGTACAGGCGCTTTTTGAAGCCTGCTTTCTCATATGCCTTTACTGCAGGCAGGTTTTCCACAAACACTTCTGTCTCAGAGATTATGCAGCCTTTTTTGAGAAAAACGTCCAGAATGCTTTGGATAAGGCTTGCCCCGATTCCTTTTCCTCTTTGGCTTGGCACAGATGCTCAAGGCAAAAGATATCGCCTATAGCCTGGTATTTGTCTGGGCTTATTCTGGCATTCTGATAAAACACACCAGCCCTGCAGGATTTGCAGGTCAGTTTCCTGGAATTATCACAACTGCAGTCATCTGCATTGTCTTGTTCATCGCATCTTCAGCATTCTTGCTTTACAAGAAAAAGAGCTAAGAAATCAGCTGCTTCCTTGATTCTATGTTGGCATTAATCTGGTCAAGCATTTCTTCCTTTGCTTTCTTAGACTTTGCCTTCACAAGCTTCTTCGCCTTCTTTATTAAATCAGACACCTCATCAAGCTTGTCTGTAGCAAGGTAAGTGTTGATTGTATTCATTACGTCTTCCACTGAAAGGTCTTCGGGGCTTTTCTGAGAAACATAAGTCTCTGAAGTTTTTTCTTCTTTTGGCTCCTGGCTGAACTGCTCAAGGGCTTTCTGGATTTCTTCTTTCTTTGGCATTTCCTGCTGCTCTGGCACTGCTTCTGCTTTCGGCTCTTCTGGCTTCTTTTGAGCTTTCTGCTCACTAATAGGCTCTTCCATCTCGGCCTTCGGCTCTGGCTTGTCTTCGCTTTTTTCTAAAAGCTTATCGAGCTCATTCAGTAAAGCGCTATCCAATTTCTGCTCTTTCTTATGCTCAGGCTTCTGCTCAGGGGGTGCAGGCACATTCTCCAAAATCTTCTCAAACTTAGAGGCTGATTCTTCCGCGGGCTTCTCCTCCTTATGAATTTCAGGAGGCTCTGGCTGTTTCTCAGGGGAATACTTTGCGACCTCTGCAAGGCTTTCCAGGACCTCTTCCTGTTTCCTGATAGCCCTGTTAAATCTTTCAAGGGCTTCCTTCTCTTTCTTAGCTTTCCCGCTCAGAATATCTCTCTTTTTTCTCACAAGCTCAAGCTCCTTTTCCAGGAGGCTAAGCTGCTCCCTTGTAATAGAATCCTCTTCTGTATGAGAAGGTGGCTCAGGCCTGGCCTGCTTTTCCTTAACAGAATTCTCAAGTGCATATGAATCATCAAATATTTCTGCAAGATCCGAAGGCTTTGCAAAGGGCGCATCACTGTGGATGTCGGGCCTTACCAGCTCAAACATCCTGTCTTTTGCCTCCTCTAAGCCAACCTTCTCCGGCGGAGGCAGGTCAACAATGGATTCATATTTAATGCCTCTCAGCTCCTGCTTAAGCTTTGATGCATCCTTAAAGAAAGCACCGTCTTCCTCTTCTTCGTTTTGGCTTTCCCTGGAGGAAATGGCCTTCTCTTTAGCCTTTTCCCGATTGAACAAAGCCCATTTTTTCTTTTTTTTGCCTAATGCTAGAGAATCGTCCTTAACGTGTGGCTCTGCTTCTTTCTCTCCGGCTTTCTCTTTCTTTGGCTCTTGAGTGGTTTCTTCTTCCGGCTTTTCCTTAGCCATGTCTAGTGCCTTGCCTTCTTTCTTTCGCTCTGTTTCTTGTTCTTTCACTCCTTCTGGCTCAGGCGGCTCTGGCTGCTCTTCACCAGCCTCTTCCTCACCAGGCATCTTATGCAATCCTTCATCAGAAACAGAAGCTGAAATATTAATTTTGTTTAGCTCCTTCTCAAATTCTGACCTGTTGTAAAGCATCTTTTCTAGCAGCTCAAGAAAGCGCTCTTTTGAATCCGCGTTCTTAAAAAGCTGTTCTTCCTTTTCATTCTCCCCTGAAGCCACAACAGAAACAAATTCAGCCTTTTTCTGCAAAAACTCTCCCTTATCAATTGAATGCAGCTTATCATAAATCGCAGCTGGGCTCAATACAACGGGCGCCTCCTCTTGCTCATTTTTCTTTTCCTCTTCCAGGATTTCCTTTTTTTTCTTAAATAAGCCTGGCCGTTTTTTCGGTTTTGGCTTTTCTTCCTCTGAAGTTTCCTGCTTCTCTGGCTCGGGTGAAGAAGGGATTGTTAAAGGCTTTTTGGCTTGCATGGGCTTCTCGCCAGGCTTTGGTTTTTCAGGCGGCACAAAAACCGGCTCTTCTTTTGCCTTAGCCGGAGCTTCTTCAGTTTTCGGCTCTTCTTCTGCTGGCTCCAGGCTTTTTGAGCCTACCCTTGCCTTTTGCTTAACTGAGGCAAAAGAATCAGTAACCAGCTCAACAATTTCTTTTCTCGTTGAGCAGTTAACAATCTTTCTGGCAAGCTCTTCATAGCCTACTACATGCTCAAGCCAGCTGGCAATGCCTTTTCTCTTAGGCATAGGAAGCAAATGAATATTGAAGTCGTGCTCAGGCATAGAGCTAACAAAAGCATAGAAGTCCTCAAAACCGGAGATTTCATGCTCTCCTATTTTAAGCTCGTGGCTCTCGGGAACAGGCTTTAGTACATTATTTGCCCAGTCAAAGCTCCTGGGCTTCTCTTCAGGCTCATTATCCTTCTGATTTGGCTCTGGCTCTTTTTCATCCTTTGAACTTTGTGCGAGTTTTTTTCCTTGGCTGCGGCTTTCTTTTTTAATTGATATGTCGCCGTAAATTTCTCTGGCTCCTTTTAGTTTTTCCAGAATGGCATGTCTTTCCTTGAGCAGGGAAATCTCAAAGGAAATTGCGCTGTCTGGCATTGCTTTCTCCAGGAAAGAGACTATTTCCTTCCTCAAGGGGACTTCGTGAGCTTTAAAGGAGCCATCGCTGGATTCCTCAAGATAACCAATTATCCCCGATATGCTGAGGAACTGAGGAATTTTCTTTTTTTCTATTACTTCCTCTTGAGGAGATTTCTTCTGCTCCTGCTTAAACTGCTCAAGCTCGTCCCTAAGATGCTCAATTACAGCCTTGTCGTCGGGCTCATTGAGTTCCTCAGGGTCTATGTCTTCATCAAGGCCCGGAAGCTCCTTCCTACCGAAAATTTTAAAATTAAGCATAAAGTATTCTTTTTATACGAAAATTTAAATAAGTTTGTATCTTTTCAGGAGTGATTAAAAAATGGCTGAACAGAAAAAGGCACAAAACACGTATGATTTCAGTATTTCTGAAAAGAAATGGCAGGATTACTGGATTAAAAAAGACATTTTCCGCTTCAAAGACAATGAAAGCAAAATCTTTTCAATAGACACGCCCCCGCCAACGGTTTCTGGAGAGATGCACATCGGGCATTCCTTTGGCTATGCACAAATGGACTTTATTGCAAGATACAAGAGGATGAAAGGCTTTAATCTTTTTTTCCCCTTCGGTTTTGATGACAACGGGCTTGCTACAGAGAGGTATGTAGAGAAGAAGACTGGAAAGCGGGCCAAAAGCATGTCCAGGCTTGCATTCATCCAGCTTTGCCTAAAGGAAACCAAAGAGGCAGAGCAAAAGCTAAGGCAGGACTGGATTTCTCTTGGCTTGTCGTGTGACTGGAACATTTACTATGCAACCATTGATGAAAACAGCAGAAGGGTTTCGCAGCTATCCTTTATAGACTTGTATGAAAAGGGCAGGGAATACAGAAAAGAAGCACCTACGCTCTGGTGCCCAACCTGTAGCACTGCGGTTGCACAGGCAGAGATAACAGACAAAAGCACGGAAAGCCATTTTAACGATGTTGTTTTCAGAATAGAGAAGGAAAAATTAGTTGTTTCTACAACAAGGCCGGAGCTGCTTCCTGCATGTGTTGCTTTGCTGGTCCACCCTGAAGACAAAAGGGCAAAAGAGCTGAAAGGGAAAAAGGCAACAGTTCCCCTGTTCAATTTTGAGGTTCCAATCATTCTTGATGAAAGGGTGCAGCAGGACAAGGGCACAGGAGTTGTAATGTGCTGCACATTTGGCGACCTCACAGATGTTGAGTGGTTCCTTGCATACAGCCTTCCGCTCAAGGAAGCAATAACAAAAGAAGGAAGGATGAGCAGCATTGCAGGGGCATACGAAGGGATGGAAATCAAGGAAGCAAGAAGGGCAATAATTAATGACCTAAAGGAAAAAGGCCTGCTAGTAAAACAGGAAGATATCAGGCATTTTGTTAACACGCATGAAAGATGCGGAACAGAGATTGAGATACTTCACTCAAGGCAGTGGTTCATAAAATACCTTGACTTAAAAGACAAGTTCATTGAGCTGGGAAAGCAGCTAAACTGGCACCCTGAGTTTATGCGGGTAAGGTATGAAAACTGGGTCAATGGCCTGCAGTGGGACTGGTGCATTTCCAGGCAGAGGTTTTTTGGGGTGCCCTTCCCTGTTTGGTATTGCAAGGACTGCGGTGAAATTATTCTTGCTGAAAAGGACAGCCTGCCTGTTGACCCTACAATAGACTCTCCTCCTTTAAAGGAATGCCCTGAATGCGGCGCGAAAGAATTTACGCCTGAAACTGATGTGATGGACACCTGGGCTACCAGCGCATTAACTGTATTCATTGCTACAAGATGGAAAAAGGACAAGGCTTTTTTCAAAAAGCTTTTTCCAATGAGCCTAAGGGAAAATGGGCATGACATAATCTCGTTCTGGCTTTTTAACGCTGTTGTGAAAAGCTATCTCCATGAAGGAAAGCTACCCTGGAAAGACGTAATGATAAACGGGTTTGTGCTTGACCCGAAGGGCCAGAAGATGTCAAAGTCCAAGGGCAACATTTCAAAGCCGCAGGATGTTATCAGCCAGTACGGCTCAGATGTCCTGAGGTACTGGGCTGCAAGCAAAAGCCTGGGTGAAGACATTCTTATAAGCGACAAAGACTTTATTACCGGAAAAAAGCTGATAAACAAGCTGTGGAATGCATCAAGGTTCTGTGCAATGCACCTTGGCGGCAAAGCAAAGCCAAAAAAGCCGGAAACCCTGTCGAAAGCAGACAAGTGGCTGCTTTTCAAGCTCGACAAAGTGATTAAAGAGGTAACAGAGTCTTTCGAGGGTTACAGGTTTTCAAGGTCAAAGTCAGCAATAGAGCAGTTCTTCTGGAGCGACTTCTGTGACAATTACCTCGAGATTATCAAAGACAGGCTTTACAACCCGGAAAGCTATAAGCCTGAAGAGATAGAGTCAGTCAGGTTTACGCTTTATCACGCACTTCTCACCCAGCTCAAGCTGCTTGCGCCGTTCTTGTGCCATGTCACAGAAGAAATCTACCAGCTGGGCTTTAAGGAAAAAGAAAACCTTGAAAGCATTCACCTTTGCCCCTGGCCTGAAGAACTCAGGCTTGGAAACAAAGAGGATTTTGATGCCGGCGAGTTGCTGGTTGACCTGCTATCTTCAGTCAGAAAGCTAAAAAACCAGGAGAGAAAATCCCTGAAAGCCGAAATAAACCTGAAAGTTTCTCTGCAAAACGAGTATGACAAAAAGCTGATTGAGGCAATTAAAAATGACTTAAAAAAAGCAGCAAAGGCAAAAAGCATTAAGATTGTTTCAGAAAATCTAGAGGAAAAAACCAGGGTATTCACCGCAGGGGTCTCTGTGGATTTTCTTTGATTTTCTGGTATTCGCCCCTTATCTTTTCTTTCAGGGCAAGGTCAAGCTGGGCTGTCTTTCCGGGTGAAAGCGAGTAATAAACCTTTCTTGCAATGTTTCCCCAGGAAAAGCTTCCGTGCTCATCAATGATCTCTTCTGGCCTGAAAATACCTAGCTCAAGCCCCTTGTTCAGGTGATAATATATTGAGCGCATTGTGGCTTTCGGAAAAACCCGCTCATAAACCTTGGATACCAGATAGCCGTCTGCTTTCCCGATTACCATGAGAATTTTTACAATGTTTTCCCTTATCTCGCTGTAGGGCTTCCTTCCCATAAAAAAAGACTGGCTTTTGCCCTTTATAATGATTTGTGTTTTTTTAAAAAGCCTTATAAAAAGGGCAAAGATTTAAAAACAGAAAAGGATTGCTAAAGGGCACAATGGCAGAAGAAAAAATAAACCAAGATGAATCTTTTGAAGAAGGAAGCGAGGATGAATTCTCAACTGAGGATTTGGTGTATGATGCTCACCTCAAAA
>Ga0334900_1003564_pt1 | contig 11978 bp, 8 predicted proteins | sample GraSluR3_MG_2_FD_207231 | JGI IMG/M metagenome (GOLD analysis project Ga0334900, IMG submission 207231) | Sludge microbial communities from methane-producing bioreactor in Wageningen University, Netherlands - Granular Sludge_31_08-R3 | ecosystem: Engineered > Bioreactor > Anaerobic > Unclassified...
CGGGCTTATACGCCGCCCATGAGGTTATGTCCGAGCTTTCTCTCACTTCTCACTATAATCCAAAAAGAAAAGATAGAGGGACGAATCAGCCGTCACTGATTCGTCCCTCTAATCTTAGTATGTTTTAGATTTCTGTTCCATACTCTACTGGTTTGTCCCATTCACCTGGCGCGTCATCATAAGCATGGCCATAAATAAAAACAGGCATTCCGATGTAACTATACTCATAAATTTTCGCCACTTCAGATTTCGGTGTATTGACACACCCATAGCTTCCCAAATCCGTTTTAAAGGCGCCGGGCTGACCGAAATACTGCAGCTTATGATCTTGTATCATGAAGACCTATCTCAGTAATCGTCTGACCATAGCTTAGTAACGGCATCCAATAATCAACAGGCACATTATAGGTGCCATCCCCATTTGTTAAGACACCGCTCAAATCAACGTTTCGCCGTTTGTCCATCACCGTATGAAAACCGGGAACAGTTGCCGTTCCTTTATTGTAGCGGCCTGTAATCACATCTGTTTCGACTACTAGCTTGCCATTGTCAAAGCAGTACATTTTTTGATTATCTAAATCAACTTCTATGTAGTTTTTTGTAACATGTAGGGGTTGTTTTTTTGTATCGCCCTTGAGTACCAGTTGAATAACTTTAGTATCGGGTTCCTTTAGTTTTTCAGCGATTCTCTTCGCCGATTGTTTAATATCAATAAACCAACCGTAATTCCCCACATTTTTAAAACGCAGATGTTGCCCGTGGACATTTGTAAAATCCACCGATTGGTAAATCGTTGAATATTCCCGTTCCAAATCTGCTACCCACGCTGTTATCAGCTCTTGGTCAAAATTTCCCTGATCATCTACTGAAGCGGCCAACAGCTGTTCAGTCAGGGGAATGGTTTGTTTGTTCAGCTTTAGTTTTATCTTACGCTTCCTGACCATTTCCAAATTCTGGGTGATTTTTTGCCGATTCAACTCCTGCGTTGTAATCTCAGGTTCTCGATAATAATTGGCTAACTCATATTCTGTTTGTAGTGTTCCGTCTTCAAAGGCTTCACAGAGTTCCTTGCGCAGTCGCGTAGAATCTACCACTGTGCCGCTTTTTTCTGACTTGATCTCGAATTTTTGATTGGTATAAATGATTTTGGCATTTTGCGCTTCTTTTCCCCCAAGAAAGGAGGCGCGGTTAATTGCCTCAGCTAATCGATCTTTTGCGCCTTTTTTTATGGCAGACTGAATTCTCCTCGGCGAATATTCTTCTTCAAATAATCCTTTTGAATCTTATACGGCGAAGCGACTTGAAGTTTGATTGTTTGATACTCCCCCTTCAGCTTAATTTCCACCTGCTTTGTTTCTTGCTGAATTTTTTCTTCAGCCGCCTGAACGGACAACCCGCCCACAGGTACATTCGCCACGACCGACCCAAAATAAAAATGTGAACCAAAGTAAGCATAAATAAGCAGGAAAAAGACCATTGCCCCCGCAACGATACCAACAATTCGCACCACCCATTGACTTTCATACTCCTTCAATCACTATCACCCACTTGCTTAATAATTATCAATAGTATAGAACAATCAACTAATATTTTATTTAAAAATCACAATTATTAATAATTTTTAACATTTTTGGTAAAAAAGAGGTTCTGAGGCTGCATAATGAGCCTCAGAACCTTTCAAAAATTCTATTTTGCTAAAAAATATTTTATTTTTACATTTTTGTGTGGTCTGTACGTGAGATTACGTCGCGACGTTGTTCTGGTGTTAAGTCACGGAATTTCACGGCATAACCAGATACACGAATCGTAAAGTTCGCATATTTAGGATTATCAATATCTTTGTCCATTTCCTCTAGCAATTCACGACCAAAGACATTCACGTTCAAGTGGTAGCCTCCCTTATCGAAGTAGCCATCTAATACTTGACGTAGATTGTCTATCTGCATTGCTTCGTCATCTGTCCGGCCTAATGCGCCTGGATTGATGGTTTGTGTATCTGAAATACCGTCTTGCGCACAAGAGTAGTTCAATTTCGCAGTTGAGTTCAATGAAGCCAACAGACCGTTTTTCTCACCTAAGAACTTACCATCTTGATAGCTTGGGTTTGCTCCTGGTGCCAATGGTTTACCTGCACGACGTCCATCTGGTGTATTCCCAGTATTTTTACCATAAACGACGTTTGAAGTAATCGTCAACAATGACAAGGTTGGTGTTGAATCACGATACGTGTGCTGACGTTTGATTTGCGTCATGAAGTATTCAAGAATCCAGTTCGCCATTTCGTCTGCTTCGTCGTTATCATTTCCGTATGTTGGGAATTCGTTTTGCGGAATATAGTCAATTGCCAAGCCATCCTCATCACGGATCACTTTTACGTTTCCGTGTTTGATCGCCATCAATGAATCCGTTGCGTGAGAAATGCCTGCAATACCGGTCGCAAACGTACGTTTCAAATCTGTATCCATCAACGCTAATTGTGGTGCTTCATAGGCATATTTATCATGCATGTAATGAATCACATTTAAAGTATTCACATATAATTCTGCTAACCAATCCAAAACATCTTTGTAGCTTTCCATGAATTGATCAAAATCAATGCTGTCACCTTCTAATGGACGGAAACGCGGACCAACCTGCATCTTCGTCATTTCATCAACGCCGCCGTTGATTGCATAAAGCACTGCTTTAGCCAAGTTGGCACGAGCGCCGAAGAATTGCATGTCTTTTCCGATAACTGTCGCAGATACACAGCAAGCGATCGCTGCATCGTCAGATCCCCAGTATTGACGTAATAGATCGTCATTTTCCAATTGGATCGAAGAGCTTTCTTTCGCTACTTTTGCTGCATAAGTACGGAAGCCTTCTGGTAAATGCGATGAGTACAATACTGTCAAGTTTGGTTCTGGTGAAGGTCCCATATTTGTTAAGGTATGAAGGATACGGAAATCATTTTTCGTTACTAATGAAGAACCGTCCATGTTCATCCCTGCTAATGACAATGTCGCCCAGATTGGGTAGCCAGAGAATAATTGGTTGTACTCAGGCGTCCGAGCAAATTTCACCATACGTAATTTCATAATCAAATGATCGATCATTTCTTGCGCTTCAAATTCAGTGATCAAGCCGCGATCTAAATCACGTTGGATATAGATATCTAAGAACGCTGAAATACGACCGATTGACATTGCGGCACCATTTTGTGATTTGATTGCTGCAAGGTAGCCGAAGTATAACCATTGGATTGCTTCTTGAGCATTCTTAGCAGGCTTAGAAATATCATAGCCATAGCTTGCAGCCATTTCCTTCATATCAGCTAATGCGCGGAATTGTTCAGAAACTTCTTCACGTAATTGGATCACGTCATTGGTCATTACTTTACTGCCGACGTTTTTCCAGTCTTTTTTCTTTTCTTTCATCAAGAAATCAATCCCGTATAATGCGACACGACGGTAGTCACCGATAATACGGCCACGACCATAAGCATCTGGAAGACCTGTGATGATTTTATTTTTGCGAGCTAAGCGCATTTCATCTGTATAAGCATCGAAAACACCTTGGTTGTGTGTCTTGCGCCATTTGTTGAAGATGAAAGACATTTCATCGTCTACTTCATAGCCGTTTGATTCTAAGGCTTTGTTGGCCATGTTGATTCCGCCAAATGGCATAAATGCTTGCTTCAACGGTACATCGGTTTGTAAACCAACAATCTTTTCTTCTTCCTTGATCAAATAACCAGGCTCATGGGAAGTGATGGTCGCAGGCACGTCGTTGTCCATATCATAAACGCCGTTTTGTTTGTGCTGAACTTCAAAAAGCTCTTGTAATTTGTCCCATAATTTTTCGGTACTCGGAGCTGCGCCTTCTAAAAAGCTGTCATCACCTTTGTACTCTGTGTAATTTCGTTTAATAAAGTCTAGCGTATTGACCTCATGCTGCCAGCGGCCCTCGTTAAACCCTTCCCAAGGATTTTCTGTTTGTTCTACAGTTTTTTTGATTGTTGTATTTTCCATAATAGCACTCCCTTGTTAAATAGTTTCAAATTAATTTAAAATGATTATAACAAAGGAATCAGTTTTAAGAAAGGGCTTTTTTGACTTCTTATCTCTACAAAACCTTTTAAAATAATGATAATTATCTTATCAAATACCATGACCTGTTACACTTTTCACTATAACAGATGATGTAATTGATAATGACAGTTTCTACTTGATACGAGAATTTGCTCAGTAATATACAATTTACAACCATTTGTTGACTGAAAAACAGAGAACTAATACAGACGGGCTTGTGAAATATTTCTCCCCTCAAACTCTCATAATCGACAAAAATTTCTTTCAAAAAAATTTTGTCTCATTATTCTAGCAGTTCATTCTAATTCACTAAAAAAAGGTTTTCACTGTTATCCAATAGTTTAATTAACCCGTCAGTTACTAAGTTCAGCTCTATTCTAAAGTTTTTTAATAACTAAAATTATTCTTAAATAAAAATACTTAAATTTATTTTAAAATCAGCATTGTGATCCCTTTTAGGCGTCCGTCTTCATTATTTTATTTTTCAGTCTAAAAAAATGACGAGTTCTCTAGCCTAGAAATATTCAAAGCAACGAAATTGGTATACAATATCAAACATATGTGTGTCGTTACTAAGGAGGTACTTTATGCTAGAAAGGTATATTGAAAAAAATATTTTTCGTCAGGTTTATCTCTGCCAACAGCTGTACCAAAAGAAAGAAATCACTTTACAAGCAATGGCCGAACGTTTAAACGTCTGTACACCTACGATTACTAACGATCTCGAGGCTCTAAAAGAATCTTTCACACAGGAGATTATTTCATTTGAGCGGACCAGAAATACCTGCAAACTATTTTTTGATCCCGCTTATTCATTATTAGAATTAACGCAACGGATTTACCGACGCTCCGATTTTTTGCGTGTTCTAAACGACTTTTTGATTGGAAACACCCACTGGTCTGAGATCGCGGAAAAAGAATTTCTATCGACTAGTAAAATTTATCAGCTTCGAGCAGATATTTTTGATTTTGCTGATGAGCTTGGCTATTCGTGTTCAAAGCAGCAGCTGAAACTGCCTGAAAAAGATCTACGCTACTTGCTTTTGGCTATCGCAAGATACACTGGTGAACGCTCCGCCATCCCATTCAATAAGATGATTGCTTCAGCTGCTGAAGAATTGATTGATTATGTCGAGGAACACTTTTTCGCACGTGATTACCCGGAAAGCGAGCGAGAAATCATCATTTTAGGCATTCAGCTCAGCAATCACCGTGCCCGACAAGCGACCATTACTTTTTCAGATGAAGACAAAATCTGCGCACAGCAAACACCTTTATTTGGATTATTACGTGAAGGCTTGAAAACCTTAAAATCAACAATTTGCGCTAATGAAGAGGAACTATTTTTTATTTATTCACTTTTCAATGCAAGAAATTATCTTTGCAACAATTTGGAATTGCTGCAAAAAGATTTTGACGTGGTGTATCAAAATCATATCAAGCGCTATCCTGAAATCGAAAATCTGCTGCAAGAACTACGTTCCTCTCTAACGATCTCACCTGACAATGAATTACTTTTGAAAAAGGCCTTTCTCCCTTTTATTCGTTCTACCTGGGGAGACATGCAGCTTTTCCAGCCGGATCTGATTTATCTGTTAGATAAAGAACAGCTGGTTATTTACCAAAAGGTGCAAAAAATCTTAGAAACATGGTCTGCTGCTTGCCAAACAACTATTCATTGGAACGACAATCTCATTCGCAAAATGACGTTAACCCTCGATCTGCTGCGCAGAAACACCTTTGATGAAAAAATCGAATTGTATATCGTCGCTTCTTCTGATTTCAATTTTTTATATTATCGTAAACAGCTGGAAGCCTTGCTGGATGATCATTTTCTTATTAGCACGATGATCTATAATACCTTGAATGAAGTAGTGGACGATACTTTCTTTTGCTCAAGACGAGTCATCGTTTGTGACACCGCACTTTACCAGGCGGACTTAGGCAGTGAGAATACATTAATTTTTCCTGTTTCACCTAAAACAATCGATCAAACCTGTATTGAGATCAACCAACTCGCTCGTCCATACGAAAGAAGCCTGAAAGAATAATTTTCCTTCAGGCTTCTTTTTAATGAGTAAATCCGTATGTTTTGATTTCTGCTTTTTTATGATAAACTACATGCGCTTGATTCAAAGCGTCAATTGCTTCTTGCATGTCTTGAACATAATCACACGCCATGTTCATACCAAAATCAGCTCGGATGACCAGACGCTGAATGATTTCTTTTTCCAGATTTTGAGGTAATGGATAAGCGGGCACTTGCCAGCCTTTCATTAACAGACGGTCTGCCAAATCATACAAGGTCCATTCGCGCGTTGGATCTTCTTTTAATTTATAGCAAACAATTGGTAGTTGAGACCCATCATTGACGATTTCAAACAATCCGGTTTCTTCAATGGCTTTGGCTAAATACAGTGCTACTTTATGGGTACGTTCATGAATAGCCTTGTAGCCATCAAAACCGTATCGTACAAAATTATAATATTGACCAATTAATTGTGCGGCACTATGAGAAAAATTAATCGCCATCGTTGGCAGCTCCCCACCTAAATAGCTGACTTTGAAGATTAATTCTTTTGGCAAATATTGTTGATCACGCCATAGAACCCAGCCGACACCTGGGTAAACCAATCCATACTTATGACCAGATGAATTGATTGAGATGACATTCTTCAATCGGAAGTCCCAAACTAAATCAGGTTCAGTAAAAGGTGCGTAAAAACCACCAGAAGCAGCGTCCACATGAATATAGACCTTATAATCGGTTTGTTTATTGTATTCTTCGACTAAGTCATTTAGTCCTTTAATATCATCATAACGCCCAGTATAAGTAATTCCCATGATACCGACAATTCCAATAGTATACTCATCAACATAGTCCATTACCTTATCTAAATTGATCGACATATGTTCTTGGTCTAATGGCACTTCCCGCATTTCAATATCCCAATAGACACAGAATTTTTCCCAGCAAACTTGGTAACCAGATGAAATAACTAAGTTCGGTTTTTTCGCATTGAGATCCAATCCTAGCTTTTCCGCACGTTTACGCCAAGCAAATTTCATTGCCATGCCACCTAGCATACACGCTTCCGAAGAACCAATGGTTGACGTTCCCATAAATTTTTCGTTCTCACTGGCATTCCAAAGATCAGCGATCATATTCACGCAGCGGTTTTCGATTTCTGTTGTGCGAGGATATTCTGATTTATCAATCGCATTTTTTTCTAACGTTTGACTCATTAGCTTCACTGCTTCTGGTTCCATATAGGTTTGACAAAATGTGGCTAAATTTAAACGGGCATTCCCTTCATCCAGCATTTCATCCTGAACTAATTGATAAGCGATTCGTGGTTCGATTGATGCTTGATTCAATTTATATTTTGGCAGATCAACTTGTTCGCTTTCTGAACCAAAAATTGGTTCCAAATATTCTGCTTCATCACGATTTTCTTTTCCATATAACATGAGTAAATCCTCCTAAAAATGTCTTTATTTAATGTTTCAATGTGTGTTCTTCTTTTTGAACAATTTGATGTTCTCCACGAGCTGCTGGATAGATCGCTCCATTCACATCTCCTGCTTTCATGTGAACAGGCTCCTCGATCGTTGTGTGTCCATGCTTGTCGTGCAATTCATAAATAATAAATGGTAAAACTACCGTGATCACAAAACTAATCAATAAAATCACTTGGTAAGTTCGATCTTCGTTCTTAGCAATGGAAGCTGGAGGAACAAAGGAAATCAACAAAGCAAAAACTGATAATAGTAGTCCGACACCAGCAATGATTGTCTTTCCAATTGTTTTTCCAGGGACGTTATAGGTTCGTTTCAACTCTTGCTTTTTATATACCAAAACAAAATAACCGATAAAGAATAAAAGATAGCCGACCAAGTAAATCACTACCGTTAACGAAATCGCAACGAGGAAGGATAAATTATTTCCACCGCCGCCAAAGGTCAATACTGCACCCCAGATTGTGACGATCACGCCTTGGATCATAATTAATGGCACAGGAACCCCATGCGTGTTGGTCTTACGTAAAAAGTTAGGCAATAGCCCACGCTGTGCTGCCGCAAACATCCCGCGAGAAGGACCAACTACCCATGAACTTACTTCACCCATCACACCAAAAGCGATCATCAAAGCAATGACTTTAACCAGCCAGCCTAAATGACTGTTAAAATGCAAAATCAATGATTGGAATGTTTGGATCACTCCAGCGCTTAAGGATAATTCTTTTTGGGGAATCACTGCAGCTACAGAGAAGCCGCCGATCGCATCTAAGGCAATGGCTAGGATAACCAATAAGATCATCGCTAACGGGTAATTTCTCTTGGGATTTTCCAATTCATTGATATGGGAAGCGGATGCCTCAACACCCATATAAGCCAAAATGAAGGAGACAAAAACGACTAAAGTTGATAACTGTGAAAAATCTGGGATGAATGCTTTTTTACTAATAGCAATTTCGATAGGATTTCCTCCAATGAAGTAAGCCGCTGCCAACCCAAATAAAATGACGGACGGAATAAGGATACCGACCACAAATCCTGCTTTCGCAATTTTTGCCGTTCGTTGTGTGCCGCCTAATTGCGAGAAGGTCAGCCCCCAGAAAATGACTAGTAAACCGATATATTTCAATAAAGGGTCTGTATTCAGTGCTTGGAAATTCAATACATAGGACAGCGCACCTAAAATGAAATAAATCATGGTCACAAAGCCAACAGTAATTTGAAACCACTGAAAGAAGATCGCAGCAAAGCCAAATCGCTCACCTAACGTTTGGCTGACCCAACTAAAGATCCCACCGTTTTGCCAACCTTCCACCGTGGACATCTCTGCTGCACATAACGCCACCGGCAAAAACCATAAAATACCACCTAGCAACAAAAAGAAAACCAGGTGCAGCTTCGAAGTAGCAAAGGTCGGATATTCATACACCGTTAAGACCATCGAAGCCGTCAATGCAAAAAAGCCAAATAAAGATAATTTTTTCTGATTCATAGAAACGCTTCTTTCTCTTTTCATTAATTAATTAGCAATGAATGATTCAGGAAAAATATTTCAAAGAATATTGATAAATCATTTTAGGCACCTCTTTTCTTACAAGGAGAAGTATATATAGGATTTGGAGAACTTTTTTCTAGATTTTTTTCATTCAATCATGAGCAACCTAAAAAAATATGGAATTTTTCCCAACAAAAAAAGCCCTAGCCCTCTTCCTGTGATAGGAGAAAGCTGAGGCTTTTAACTTTTAACTACATACTGTATTCCTTAATATGCTCATTCATCAAGCCATTCGGAACATCATGGAGACGATAGCCATTTCCCCAATACGTAATAATCCGAACATTATCGATGTGGGCGTGAGCGATTTTCTTACGAATATTTCCTACTGCCGTAGACATTTGGACCAAACGCGATTTGCTGACTTCGTTATTCCAAACCTTATTACACAGCTCATCTCTGGAAATGATCTTTCCGCTGCCCTCTGCCAGTGCACTGATAATTTTCTTTTCAATATTATTCAATGAACTATAGAAAAGAACTAAGTCTTGTTTCTTCATTTCAGATTGTCTGACGAGTCCTTTAGAAATCGACTCTTGATGCCCTCCACGCTTATCGCTTAACAGCAAGAATTCTCTTAGTTCCGTTAGCGTACAATCAATCGATAAACAATGGCTTTCATCAATATTAGGTACGGGTTCATCCGTACGCCGTAAATAGTGCAAATCCTTTTCCAAAACAATGGGCAATATTTCATTAAATTCCTGATTTGTCAATGTTTCACTAAAGATGACAATATCAAATAGTGATAAAATATCTTCAAAATAATTAGGTTTATCCACATCAAAAAATTCTTTTAAGACAAAAACTTCATAGTCTAATCGTTGCAGTTCATTTTGAAACTCTTGCTCGATGATAATATTTCTAGTAAGAATAATTACTTTTTTCATCGTCCTACACTCCCATCTTTACTCATTTCCACTTTTACACCCATTAACTCCACTGTCGAAAGTTCATTTAGTTTTCTAAACAACGAAGACTCTCTTTTACATCATCAATAATCTCTTGCGGTATATTGTTCTTTTGCTTCAATACACTATTCAAACGTTCCATTAGACTCGACTCAATATATTTTGCCTGTTCCTCTGCCTGTTGAATAATCTTACGACTGGTTGTCGCAGCAGCTAACAATGTGTCTGCAGCATCCGCTTTAACAAATAATTCCAAAGTAGCATCGTCTTCCTGATGAAACAGATAATCAAACAATTGTTCATTCCGATCACACTCAAACATATATTGTTCTAAAAGACGTTCATATTTCTCCTGTAAATCATTTATCTCCATCGCTTTTCTAGAAGAATCACCACATGCGCTTGCCTGCTGACGCTTTGATTTTCTTTGAAGGACAAAGCGACGCCTTTCTAGATTGTCCTTATTATGATAGACAACGATATCTCTAGATAAAAAGATAGGATGATCCTCTAGCTTCTTTGTCACTTCTTTCAGTCGACAGCGGTATGCTGAAACTTTTTCCTCCAGTGCACCGCGTATCCCTTCCAGTTTTTCGATTTGCTCCAGGAGTTCCTTGTTATGTATCTCCAAATCGTCAACCTTATCCAACAATTGTTCTTTGCTATTATCAGTTACACTAAAAACATCAAAATTTCCCATGCTGGTCTCATCTCTCTTCTTTGTGATTAAGATCAAAAGATAGCTGCTTCTATATGTATGTTTTTTGACTTATTATGTAAAACCGTCTTGCTTTTTCTGAGTGAACCTTCTCTCGTAACAAAACCATCAGAAGCTTATCTTCTATTTACTAACTATTGATTTTTGCGCTATTTCTCCTAAAATCTCTCCTTATTCTCCATCTGATACCTTCATATAGAAATAAACAGATATATCCTATATTTACTCTCGAATGTAGTTTGGCCACTTAATTGTTATCATTTTGAATTTGCTAACATTACGAAAACTCGAACATATCTGCAAAAAGCCATCAGCAACCCTTTTAGTTATATAACTTGTAAAAGTCTTCAAGGTAATTCTAATTCAAAAAGTATAATAATTATTTTTATTTTAAATAAATAATTTTTATGTTTTATTATACATCTATTTTTAAAAAATTATAAAATATTTTTTATAATAAATCAACAGTATATTAACTTTTTGCGAAACCTTTTTTTTAAAATCATTTTTGCTCATCGAAATTTTTAACCAATTACACATTTAGCAAAAATATTTCAAATTCATCATAATAATTTCTGGAAAACCAATATAAATAGCTACATGATAATCATTCCTTTAAAATAATACCCCCGTTAATTCCTATGATGTTCTAACTACATTTGTATTTATGACAAATCAAAAACTGAATTTTCTATTCCGAGGGATAGAGTTAGTCGATTGATTTTTCATATATTTCTTGAAAAAAATAATAATCCCCCTCAATTTAAAAATATAACATAAACAAATTTTTATTCATTAAATATAAATATTTATCAATTAACCCTTTGAGCAGCTTGATCCTTTTTTAGTTATTTTACCCAATAATACACTTCCTAATCATCTTACATCGATTCTAAACTGGGAAACGTATTCTAATATAAGAAATAAATAATCATGACTCGCTAAAGAAAAAAGCCCTTAATCATGGCATTTACATACTCTTTGATCCACTGATTCCTTAATAGTAATGATTCTTTGATTGGTTCATCAGTTAGGATTTCCTTTTTTTCATTATAAGTAAATTCTAAAAAAGTCATTCTCGGCGAATTTTAAAATGAACTTAGCCACTTCATAAAACAAAAAAACGTCATTGCCCAATTTCATGTATTATTGAAGTTCCTACACAATCAATAAAGGATGAAATGACAATGACGCAAACTGAGAAT
>Ga0334900_1003566_pt1 | contig 11970 bp, 8 predicted proteins | sample GraSluR3_MG_2_FD_207231 | JGI IMG/M metagenome (GOLD analysis project Ga0334900, IMG submission 207231) | Sludge microbial communities from methane-producing bioreactor in Wageningen University, Netherlands - Granular Sludge_31_08-R3 | ecosystem: Engineered > Bioreactor > Anaerobic > Unclassified...
AAGATGTATTGAATTTTGTCAGTTACGAGTTGTCTGAACATGGCATAACGATCACCAGAAACCTCGAAGAGTTTCTCCCGAAGTTGAGGATAGATGAGAATCTACTCAAGCAAGCATTGTTGAATATCATCAAGAATGCTATGAATGCGATGGAGATCAATGGGGGAAGACTCATAGTCTCGACTAAACTCAGTGGAAACAATGTCGTGTTAAGTATCGCAGATACTGGAAATGGCATGGATGAGACGACCATGGCTAAGATCTTCGAACCCTATTTCACCACGAAGGACTCTGGTTCTGGCTTGGGTTTGACCATGGTGTTCAAAGTCATTAAAGAGCACCAGGGTGAGATCTCGGTGTCGTCTAAAAAGGGAGAGGGAACCACGTTCACGGTGACCTTGCCCGTTCCGACAAGTGAACGACTGGCTCTGGAGGCGGCTCACTCATCATGAACAGAACGATACTCGTAGCGGATGACGAAAAGAATATCCGAAATGGGCTGCAGATAGCACTCGAAGATGAAGGTTACTCGGTACTTTTGGCTTCCGATGGTAAGGAGGCTTGGAATCTGGTAACCGCTCATGCGATCGATCTTCTTATCACCGACTTGCGTATGCCTGGTATGTCTGGGCAGGAACTGCTGAAACGGGTCTCTTCATCGTATCCGATGATGCCGGTCGTAATTCTCACCGGACATGGAACCATAGAGGCTGCTGTCGAGGCTATGCGCAACGGAGCAGTCGATTTTCTCACTAAGCCACTGAATCTCGACAGACTCTTTATCCTGATAAAGCGAGCCTTCAGCAATTTGGATCTTCGTGATCAGAACGCTGCATTGAAAAGAGAGCTTGCTGAACTGAAACGGCAGAGCGGGTACAATAAAATCATTGGAAAGAGCGAGCGGATGGTTCGACTCATGGATACCGTGAAGCAGGTAGCCGATGCTACCGCGAGTGTGCTTGTCACAGGAGAGAGTGGTGTTGGAAAGGAGTTGGTCGCCGATGCCATGCACCACCTCTCCAGTCGAGCATCGGGACCGTTCATCAAAGTAAGTTGTGCCTCTTTTGCAGAGACGTTACTCGAAGATGAACTCTTTGGTCACGAGAAGGGCGCCTTCAGTGGGGCCGTTTCGGCTAGAAAAGGACGATTCGAGCTTGCACATGGTGGAACACTGTTTCTCGATGAGATCGGAGAGATAAGTCAGTCGACCCAGGTGAAGCTCCTTCGGGTTCTGCAAGAGCGGCAATTTGAACGGTTGGGAAGTGAAAAGACGCTCACGGTGGATGTACGACTGGTAGCTGCGACTAATCGTGATCTGAGGGCCGAAGTCGATGCTGGACGGTTCCGAGAAGATCTCTACTACCGACTGAATGTCATTCACCTGGAAGTACCCCCTCTCAGAGAGCGGAAAGAGGATATCCCTCTCCTCATGTCCCATTTTCTCGAGATGTACAATGAAAGGAACAAACGTCGTGTCGAAGGCTTTTCGCAACGAGCAAAAGCTGCGATGCTTGCCTATGATTGGCCGGGGAATATCAGGGAACTGGGAAACTGTGTGGAGAGCGCCGTGGTGTTTGCCGGAGATTCGATTATCGATCTCGACGATCTTCCCGCTGTGGTAAAGAACGCCAGTTCGGAGGAGCGGGTGGTGATTCCGGTCGGAACGACCATGGAACAGGCTGAGAAAGCCCTCATTCTTGCCACAATCGCCAGTTGTGGAGGGAACAAGTCAAAAGCTGCAGATATGCTCGGTGTTGCGCGAAAGACATTGCACCGGAAGGTACAGGAATACAAGCTTGGAGAATAGTGAAATTTATCAGATTTTCGATGCCGATGGGATCCTTTCACAGCGGTTCCCCGACTATGAGTATCGGGATGGACAGCTTGAAATGGCTCTATTGGTCATGCAGTCGTATCGTGAGAGCGCAATTGTAGCAGTAGAGGCTGGTACGGGAATAGGCAAATCGTTCGCATATCTCGTTCCTGCTCTTCTCTGGGCCCTGGCCCATCCGAAAGAGCGGACGGTGGTCGCTACATCCACCATCAATCTGCAAAAGCAACTCTTTGACAAGGATCTGGTTCAACTCTTCTCCATGCTCGGCAAGGAGTGTCCAGTTGCGCTGGTCATGGGCAGGAGCAACTACCTCTGCCTGCACCGGCTCGAAGAACTTTCCGATGATGCTCCACTGCTTGCCAGAGATCCATTGAGTGATATCGGCGCACTGGTTTCCTGGAGTGGGGAAACCGAAACCGGACTCAGAGCCGAGTTTCCGGGACCACTCAAAGGGGGACTCTGGGCCGATGTCTGCAGCGATTCGGATCTCTGCCTAGGCTACCGATGCACCTATGCCCGAGACTGCTTTTTCATGAAGTCGAGAAAGCGGGCATCCGAGTCGAGAATACTCATAGGGAACCATCATCTGCTGTTCACCGATGCCAGAAGTCGAATGATCGACCAGCTTGCCTACGATGAAGAGGCAGTGCTGCCTGCATTTCAACGGTTGGTGATCGATGAGGCTCATAATATTGAGAAGAATGCTACCGATTTTTTCACTGAGACATACAGTGGGCACGACATGCTACGATCCATTGGTCGATTGTCTCGCAAACGGAGAAATTCGAAGGCCCTGATCGAAGAGCTGGCTCCTTACATTACAGATACGAACCTGATCGATTCCATGCTGGGCGAGATTACGCTGATTAGCGAGTCCATTGGGTACCTTGATACATATTTGGTGGGATTGATGCAGCAGGCACGGACATTCAATCTACTGGTCACCGTACCTATGCAGGAACAGTTAGGCGATTTCGTTCGACTCTCGCAAACAGTGCTGACTCATACGCAGAGGCTGGATGACCTCGTGAAACGGTTCGCCGCTCAGGCAACGGTACCCGAGGAACTTGAACACCGCCAACGGGAGTTCTTAGTGCATGTGCGGAGGATTCTCGCATCAGCAGAAGCCTTACGCCGATTCGTCGATTTCTCTGCCTGGACGACCGATGTGTATTGGCTCGAACTCTTGGATCATGGAAAGGGAACGAAAGGGGTCGCCACACATATATCTCCGCTCTCGGTGGCACAGCCGCTCCAGGAGTCGTTGTTTAGCCAGCTGGAGACCGTGGTATGTACAAGTGCAACGCTCGATCTTCGTGACGATTTTGCCTATTGGGGCTCTCGTGTGGGTCTTCCTGTACCGGGAGAGAGGCCCTTTTACACAGCGGTTCACCATTCGCCCTTCGATTTCAAGAGCAGATTGCTGCTCCTCACTCCGAACGATGCTCCAGTATTCTCTGAACGGGATCCTCAAGCATTCTTCAGTTACTGCAATGATACGATTCGTGATGCCGTACTCGCATCTGGCGGGGGAGCCTTGGTGTTGTTCACCTCATATGCCATGCTGAGAAAAACTGCGGAATCGCTCGCAGCTGATATGGCAAAAGCTGGTATCACGCTCATGAAGCAAGGCGATGAAGATAGGAGCCGGTTGCTTCATCGATTCGTTGAAGAGACCGACAGTGTGCTGTTTGCGACCGATTCCTTCTGGGAGGGGGTCGATGCTCCGGGTGATACGCTCCGTCTCGTGGTCATTGTGAAGTTGCCATTCAGAGTGCCCACCGATCCTGTGTTTAGAGCTCGTCAGGAGGCGCTGGATGGGCAGGGAGGAAGTGGATTCTTCCAGCTTGCCCTCCCAGAAGCCACGATGAAACTCAAGCAGGGGTATGGTCGCCTGTTACGGAACACAGTCGATCGAGGCATCGTGCTCATCCTCGATAGTAGAGTGGTGAATAAACAGTATGGCCAGTGGATGCTTCGTGCTCTTCCCGAGTCGTTCAATCCTGAGACCACTACAGCAGGGGTTCCTGGAAAGATCGAGGCGTTCCTCTTTCAGTAGCCCGAAAACGATGGGCATGAAAAAGGCTGCCAAGAACGGCAGCCTTTTTTAACATGGTACGGTCTTTGTCAGTTGATGACAGCAAGAATGTCCGACATGTGCAGGATCAGATACTCTTGTCCATCAGCCTTCACGGAAGTTCCGGCATACTTGTCGTACATGACCTTGTCGCCTTTCTTGACCGTGATGGTCTCATCGTCGCCTACTGCTACCACATCGGCAATCTGGGTCTTTTCCTGAGCGGTCTGGGGAATGAAAATACCTCCGGCAGTCTTCTCCTGAATCTCTTCCATTTTGACAAGCACTCTGTCTCCCATCGGTCTGATAGTCATAAATTCCTCCTGTATGATGTATTTTCATCTTAATTTTGGATACTGATGTAAAATCCTATAGAAATATACGCACAAATAGTCGGGCGGTCAAGCAATCCACGCTATCTTGTATAAGTGATTTTTCTACCTTTCCGATTCATCGTTCTCTATGTATATTGAGTGTGTGAAAGGGGTGCGAATTGTGAAACAGACAACAGACCGGCGGTACAGAAGAGCGTTGCATGTCTGCTCAGCCAAATTGGCAAGGGTGGATGGCGACAGTCCCCGTGAAGCTGCCTTATGTTTCTTTCGCATGGGGATGGTGCTTAGCCGAATGGGTGAAATCGGTGGGGCGATCCGTTGCTTCAACGATGCGTTCATGCTCCGAGACCTCTCCAGCGAGATTAGAGACCGATTGCTTTGGCGGGAATTCCACGATACTCAGATGGCCCTGTACATTCTCGGAAAGCGGAGGAAGATGATAACTTCACTTGCGGAAGGGGACATGGTGCACGATCTTATCAAACATCGGTGGCGTCAGTTGCGAGCGGAGATGGAGCAGTCAGAGATTCCTTTTGCAGGCAAGGATATGAAGGCTTGGTTTAGGACGGTTAAGATTGACTTTCCATGGGACATGGAGGATGTGGAGGATGTGTTTGCCACGCCTTTTGACCAGATGTCCGACGATGAGCTGCAAGAGTGTGTCATAATTACCCACTAATTAACTGATTTGTGGAAGGTGTGTCATTTTGACGCACAATATGGATCAATTTCAGATTGACTTCCGTTTTAATCACCTGGCTATGAAGTAAATAATTTTCAAATAAAACCTTATTATACAATGAGATAAATAATTATATCCTCTATGGTTGAGATTTTGGCATGATACTTGCATGTATGTAGGCAGGAGGAGTAAAGATGATCCGTAACACTAGAGTTTTAAACGAGAATGACCAGTTCGAGGACGAGAACATCCTCTCCATGTATCTGAAAGAAATCAATAGAATACCACTACTTACCCGCGAGGAAGAAGATACGTTAGCAAGAAAGTCTGCCGAGGGTGATGAGTTCGCTCGAAAGAGAATGATCGAATCGAATCTTCGGTTCGTGGTTAATGTTGCAAAGAAATACCAGAATCAGGGACTGCCGCTGATCGACCTGATCAACGAAGGGAATATAGGACTGATGAACGCGTTGGAGAAGTACGATGTCGATCGTGGATATCACTTTATCAGTTATGCTGTCTGGTGGATCAGACAGGCTATCCTCAAGGCAATCTGTGAAAAGTCACGAACTGTGCGACTTCCGCTCAACAGAGCGAACGAGTTGGTTCAGATTCAGAAGGCGCAGAGAAAGCTCATGCACGAGAGCGGAGAAGAGCCCACGCTCGAGGAGCTTGGCGAGGCCATGAATATGGATCCCAAACTGGTAGGAGATCTCCTTTCGATCAGTCGGGAGATGGTAAGTCTCGATGCTCCGGTCTATGGAGAGCCCTCCAATTCGACAGTCGGCGATTTCATCGAGGACGACTATCGATCAGCAGACGATATTCTCATGGAGAAGTCGTTGAAAGATGATATCAACGTAGCACTGCAGACCTTGAGTGAGAAGGAGCGTGATATCATTGAGATGCGTTTCGGCTTGAATGGTGCGATTCCCATGTCGCTTAAAGAGATCGGCGAACTCTACAATCTCACCAAGGAGAGAATTCGTCAGATAGAGAAAAAAGCCTTGGAACGGATGAAGCAACCAGCGCGTCTAAAAGCGCTTGAATCATATACGGCGTAGTGCCGACGAAACCCTCCTTGCATTGACAGGGAGGGTTTTCTCATATAAATTGATATATCGTGAATTTATTATAAAAAAGGAAGTTAAGGGGGGTTTTATAGATGTCAAAAGACAAGACAAAGTACGTGTATTTTTTTGGAGAGGGCAAGGCTGAAGGTGCTGCCTCTATGAAGGAGCTACTCGGAGGAAAAGGAGCGAATCTGGCCGATATGACTTCGATCGGATTGCCGGTGCCTCCCGGTTTCACTATCAGCACCGAAGCTTGTGCCTACTATAGTGCACACGACAGTTCATATCCGGAGAGCCTTCGCGAGGAGGTGCTCGAACACTTGGCGCATCTGGAGAAGGTGATGGGAGCAAAACTCGGCGACAGCGAGAACCCCCTGCTTGTCTCTGTACGTTCTGGAGCTGCTCAATCCATGCCCGGTATGATGGATACCGTGCTGAATCTTGGTATGAATCCCGATTCGGCTAAAGCCCTTGCGAAGAAGACGAACAACGAACGTTTCGCTTGGGACAGTTACCGACGATTCATGCAGATGTTTGGCGATGTGGTCATGGGTGTACCTCACCACGAATTTGAAGAAGCACTCGAGTCGGTCAAGAGTGAGCGAAACAGAGAACTGGATACAGATCTCGATGTGGAGGATCTGAAAGAGGTTATCTCTCGCTACCGAGCGTTGTATAAGAGGACGATTGGCGAGGATTTTCCAACCGATCCAATTGATCAGTTGTTCAAGTCAATCAATGCAGTGTTCGGTTCCTGGAACAACGAGAGGGCAATCAAATATAGACAGATGAATGATATTCGTGGTCTGTTGGGAACTGCGGTCAACGTGCAATCCATGGTTTTCGGAAACATGGGGAACACCAGTGGAACCGGTGTAGCTTTTACACGGGATCCCTCCACCGGTGAGAACAAGTTCTATGGCGAGTATCTTATGAACGCTCAGGGAGAGGATGTCGTTGCAGGTATCCGTACACCATTGTCCATCGATACACTTCGCGATGTAAACGAAACGGTCTACAACCAGCTTGTCGATATCCGAGATCTTCTCGAAAAACATTACAAGGATATGCAGGATATTGAATTCACTATACAGGAAGGAAATCTGTACATGCTTCAGACAAGGAACGGAAAGCGAACTATTTTCAGTTGGCTCCGTTCTCAAGTCGAGATGGTCGATGAAGGGTTGATTTCCAAGGAGACTGCCGTAGCACGTGTACCGGCAGGTGAGTTTAACAAGCTTTTCGCTCCAGTTCTTGATAGCGACGACATTGAAAAGCAGAATTTGACCGAAGTCACCAAGGGATTGAATGCCAGTCCAGGTGGAGCGTGCGGTCAAGTCTATTTCTCGGCTGACAAAGCTGAGGAGATGGCTGCTCAGGGCAAGGAGGTTATCCTCGCCCGTGTAGAGACAAGCCCCGAGGATATCGGAGGCATGGCAGTAGCAAAGGGTGTACTCACCACACGTGGTGGAATGACTAGCCATGCTGCTGTTGTGGCACGAGGCATGGGAGTTCCCTGTGTATCCGGAGCTGGTGATATTGTTATCAACTACAAGGCCGGGACCATGAGCGTGAATGGACAGAAGGTGAAGGAGGGAGATTTCATCTCACTTGATGGATTCACTGGACAGGTCTATTTCGGTCACATCCAGGTGAAACCCTCTGAGATCGTTCAGGTGCTCAACGGTGTCATGAAGCCTGAGGATTCGATTCTCTTTCAGGACTACAACAAATTCATGAGCTATGTTGATGAGATTCGTAAACTTCGAGTTCGCACCAATGCAGATACTCCGACTGATACTCATATGGCAGTACAGTTGGGTGCAGAGGGTATTGGTCTGTGCCGAACCGAGCACATGTTCTTCGGTGGCCAGCGTATTATCAGCGTGAGAAAGATGATCCTTGCGAACAACAAGGTTGAACGAGAAAAGGCTCTAGCCGAGTTGCTTCCTATGCAGAGAGAGGACTTCGAGGAGATCTTCGCAGAACTGAATGGTCTTCCTGCAACGATCAGATTGCTTGATCCGCCGTTGCACGAGTTCCTCCCCAACGATCATACGAGTCGGCACGAGATGGCGCTTCAGCTCGGTATACCGGTGGAGGAGATCGCTCAGAAGACTGCACAGCTGCATGAGTTCAACCCCATGCTTGGTTTCCGCGGTTGTCGTCTAGCCGTTGTCTATCCTGAAATCCTGCACATGCAGGTGAGAGCGATTATCGAAGCGGCTCTGAATGTGGCAGAGAAGGGCATCGACGTACATCCTGAGATCATGATTCCACTCGTTGGTCACTACAAAGAGTATGAATACACCAAGAAGCATGCTGAACAGACCATTGAGAAGGTATTCTCTGAACGAGGAAAGACAGTAGCCTACAAGTTGGGAACCATGATCGAGGTTCCACGTGCAGCTATTACAGCAGATGAGATTGCGAAGTCTGCAGAATTCTTCAGCTTTGGCACGAACGATTTGACTCAGATGACCTGTGGTTTCTCCCGTGATGATTCGGCGAGCTTCCTCGGACCCTATGTCACCGATACGGATAAGCAGTTCTACGAGTACGATCCGTTTGCAACCATCGATATTGAAGGGGTTGGCAAGCTCGTACAGATGGCTGCCGATCTAGGACGAAAGGTTAATCCGAAGATCAAGTTGGGTATCTGTGGTGAGCATGGTGGCGATCCGAAGACTATCGCATTCTGTCAGAAGGTAGGACTGGACTATGTATCCTGTTCTCCATTCAGAGTGCCGGTTGCTCGGTTGGCTGCAGCTCAGGCAGTACTCGGAAAGTAATCGGTACATAACCGAACAAAGGTAAGGGGAGTTCAAATCGAACTCCCCTTATTCATGAGTACCTGGTGAATTCAGCTTGCTGTTTCCGCCTTGAGATCCTGTGTGAGAAATGCTTTACGATCGAACTCACCAAGCGAATTGGCTACCACAACCGAAGTGGTCATGTCGCCTGCTACGTTGGTCATAGTACGGAACATATCTACAATAAAATCGACACCTGCAACGAGTCCTACAGCCTCCACTGGTAGTCCTACAGTGGTGAGGGTGATCACCGTGAACGCGGTGGCACCCATAGGAACCGCGGCGCTCCCCAAGCTTGCGAGTATCGACACCACCACAATGAGTACATACTGGGTAACGGTTAGGTCGATGCCAAATGCATTAGCCGCGAATACAGATACCATAGCTGGGAAGATACCTCCACAGGCATCCATGTTCATAACTGCTCCGAGCGGACCCACGAAGTTGGCTACTCGGGAATTCACCTTAAGCCGTTCGGTCATAGTGCTGATCGTCATAGTCAGTGAACCGAGGCTGGAACGACTCGAGAATGCCAGAAGCAGTGCTGGGCTCGCTGCACGGTAGAATCGGATAGGGTTGATCTTGACTGTCGATGCAAGCAAGCCTCCATAGACCACAGCGAGTTGAATGAAACAGGCAACAATGAGTGCAACGACGAATAATCCCAATTGAATGAGCAAGGTCATGCCGGTACTGCTGAGCCAGTAACTCGTGAGGCCGAGCACTCCGTACGGTGTGAGCTTCAGAACGAGTCTGGTCATATGCATGACTATTTCTAGAAAGCTCTCAAGAAGATTTTGGAAGGGGACGATCGCTTCGGGCTTTTTCGTCTTAACCCCAATTGCGGAGACACCTATGAACAGTGAGAAGACCACTACAGGAATCATGTTCATATCGGCTGCCGAACGTACAATATTGGCTGGTATGAAGTTCCTGAATTGAGAGAAGAGGCTCCCTACCGTGTTCGGCTCTCGTGTCGCGAGGTCTGTCACCGCCACCCCGGTTCCTACCGAAAAGATCGATGCGATGGTCAGTCCAATTATGCCAGCAAGGGTAGCCGTGAATAGGAACATACCAATCGTTCGATATCCCATCTGTTTCAGCTCGGCTGTATTACTCAGTTTCAATAATCCTGCGACTATGCTGGTGGGCACCAGAGGAATGATGAGCATTCTCAACAGATCGACATAACCGTATCCGATGAGTGACAACCAACTTCTCGTCGACTGATTCGCCTCAGGCGATGCGAAGAAGAAGAGAGCTAATCCGAAGATCGCTCCAAAGAGCAGTGAGACTGCTACACGCGTTGAAAAGGGGAGATGAAACTTCCGTTTCAACACAACCAGCAGTACCAGTTGCACAAGAAAAAGTGTAATCCAGAGTATCGGCCCCATACAAACCTCCCATGGTTATAGCATATATAATCTATAGATATACTATGATATATACGGATGCACCGATTCGTCAAGTCCGATTTCTTCCACACAAACATTACATGAGAATATATTAATGTTCTTTGATACAAGTAGTTCCTAAGAGAGCGAGCCTGAACGATCTATCGAAATGAGGTGGACGAACAAACTTTGTACACGTTTCAGTATAATCCACTTAAATCGTTCTAACACATTTCTCACATATTACTGGGCTGTTTTCCTTGATTCTAGGGTGAATCCATACTAAAATCCTAGCTGATATGTCAGATATCCATACATCATCCGAAACCCCTCGATAGCGTGATTCGAGTGGATGAAAATGGTGTTGGAAGTTTGCAATATTTCTCGAAAAAAAAGGAGTAACAAATGAAAAAAGTGTTCATCGTATCCATGTTGCTGATTCTTGTCACAACATTCGCTTTTGCCGCTGGGCAGAAAGAGGCTACTGTCGTTGAAGAACCGTGTTCGAATCGAGGTCTCCTAGACTCGCTCTATTGCGATGAGGATTTCGATCTGGTTGCAGATCCGCCGAAGGATCAGAGCAAGTGGTTGGATCCCGATACGCTGATCTTTGCCTATACTCCTGTAGAGGATCCGGCAGTTTATCAGGATATTTGGCAGCCGTTTTTGGACCACCTTGCCGAAGTCACTGGTAAGAATGTGAGATTCTTTTCTGTAGATTCGTATGCCGCTCAAGTTGAAGCCATGCGCGCAGGTCGTCTCCATATCGCAGGCATCAGCACTGGACCGACACCGTTTGCTGTGAACCTCGCCGGATACGTTCCCTTTGCAATCATGGGTGGCGCCGATGGTCAGTTCGGATATACCCTCCAAGTCTATGTGCACGCAGACAGCGATTTGTATGAGTTGGCAGATATAAAAGGGAAGCGAGTTGCCCATACTAGCCCGACTTCCAATTCCGGAAATATGGCACCTTCTGCACTGTTCCCCGATTTTGGTGTGACTCCAGGAGTCGACTATAAGGTCGAGTTTTCCGGAAGTCATGAAAACTCCGCTCTCGGTGTCGTTGCAAAGGATTACGATGCAGCACCGGTAGCCTCTGAGGTCGTCGACAGAATGGCTGAACGCGGCCTTTTCGATCCGAAGGATGTCAGAATCATCTTCGAGACCGAGCCGTTCCCTACCACCTCCTATGGTCATGCACATAACTTGCATCCCGACCTCGTGGCGAAGATCAAAGAAGCATTCTTCACCTTCCCGTTTGCCGGGACTCCACTTGGCGAAGAGTTTGCCGTTGATGGATTCATTGAAATCACCTATCTCGATCAGTGGTCACAGATTAGAAAGATCAATGAAATGAATGAGATAGAATATACCTTCGAAGGCCTGTAGGATTAGCTTTGAAGATTTCTGTTTGTACAACAAAACCGGTGTCGTTCAAGGCACCGGTTTTACTGAGTGTAATACAAGTGAGGAAATATGCTTGAAATTAAGAATTTGGTAAAAAGCTATGGAACTAGTGAGCGTGTATTGAAAGGGTTGAATTTTTCGACAGGAGACAAGAAGCTCACCGCTATCATCGGTTCTTCAGGCGCAGGCAAGAGTACGATGCTCCGGTGTATCAACCGGTTGGTGACTGCAGATTCCGGAGAGATACTGCTTGATGGAGTCGATCTGTTGAAGTTGCGTGGAAAACAGTTGCAACATGCTCGGCGACAGATTGGTATGATCTTTCAAGGGTATAATCTTGTGGATCGATTAA
>Ga0334900_1003569_pt1 | contig 11956 bp, 10 predicted proteins | sample GraSluR3_MG_2_FD_207231 | JGI IMG/M metagenome (GOLD analysis project Ga0334900, IMG submission 207231) | Sludge microbial communities from methane-producing bioreactor in Wageningen University, Netherlands - Granular Sludge_31_08-R3 | ecosystem: Engineered > Bioreactor > Anaerobic >...
GTTTGGAGAAGAAGACCATTATATGTGAGCAGTGCGGAAACCCCATGGAGGACAAGGGGAGCATACAGGAATACTTTGACGATTACAGTCCCTATCTTGACCTGGAGATAACCCGCAGGGTGGACGGCGTCCCCGCCGACCAGTGCCTGCATTTGTTCGGATGTGAAAACTGTGGTACCTTAAGAAAAATAGCCATTGGAATGATTGAATTATAAAAACGGGTAAGGGCCCATGATGATCTTCGCTCCGGCTGATGCACATCCCTATACACCTATATGCAATCTTTCGACTGCATACAAGCGTTGCGGAACATACACCAACCTTTGCTCGACCATTAAGAGTACCTATGGAACCTACTGCAATCTCCCGACTGCAGTAGATCCCGGTAGTCAGTTAATGCTGCATCACTTCTACAAATTCGGAACCCTTAATAGTCTTAGCTCGAACATTATATATCCTTTTCGACCGTATACCAACAGTTGGGCTGGCATACAGCCTTGGAAGACATATAATGCTCTGCCCGCCGACCAATACCGGACCTTCTTGATCCGATATTGATCTTTGGCCGAATATTATTGAGCCCTTTAGGACCCAATAATACTCTTGGCTCAACCACCATGAACCCTTCGTTTCTATTATGTACAGCTAAAATATATATATTCCGCACATTTAATGGTAATATATTCAAAAATGCGGTTAGAGACTTTGGCCTTGACATACCGCATGCCTTGCTTTAATATATATATTGCAATTAAAATTAATATGCGGGGGTATAGCTCAGCTGGGAGAGCGCTTGAATGGCATTCAAGAGGTCAGGGGTTCGAATCCCCTTATCTCCACCAAGGAAAACCGCTTATCTTAAAAAGGATTGGGCGGTTTTATTACTTTAGCAGACTATCGCGGGAAACATAAAAAGTCTATCATAAGGGCATAAAGGCCCGGACGGAACCCATCGGAGAACGGTATTAATAATTGACATATGTTCACAATGACGTTAGAATCGATAATGAAAACTCTCAATAGCTATAATGAAATAAAACCTGAAAATTAAAGTCTCATAAGCAGTCGATACTAATAAATGACGAAAGGAGAATATATATGCTTATTGCAATTGCGACAAGCGAACAATATGTATCCCCTCACTTTGGAAGGTGTCAGGAATACACATTGGTGGAAATAGTGAATGGGAAGGTGACAAAAAAAGGAAGTGGTTGCCAATCCCGGACATGCACCGGGTGCGATTCCTAAGTTTTTACATAACCGGGGAGTTAAGAAAATCGTATGCGGTGGTATTGGCGCCAGGGCAGTTGAGCTGTTCAGGCAGTATGGCATTGCAATACTGACTGGTGTGGAAGGAACGATTGATGAAACTGTCAGAAAGCTTGTAGAGGGAAAGCTCACAGGAGGGGAAAGCCTGTGCAAACCTGGTGCGGGACGTGGATATGGTATAGAAAAGACTGAATGCGACCATGCCCATGAAGAAATACAATAAGGGGAAGAAAGGCATGGAGATTTTTCTTGATTGTTTACCCTGCATGCTGCGGCAGGTGATTGACGCATCCAGAATGGCAACCGAAAGCACCAAACTGCATGAAAAAATTGTGGAAGAAGCGATAAACCTACTTGGAAACTATAAAAAGTACAGGAATTCTCCGGAGGTTGGCAGAGAAATGCACTGGCTTGTGAAAAACTTTACCGGGGTAATGGACCCGTACAAAGAAACAAAAAAGAAAGATATTCAAACAGCATTGAAGCTTTATCCATATCTTAAGCAGTTTGTGAATGAAAAGAATGATCGTATATACTGGGCATTGAAAACTGCTGCAGTGGGAAATGTGATCGATACAGCCATTAATGCCGGGTTAGATATAGAAGGATGTGTAAAGGCGGAATTGGATAAGCGATTTGCCGTATGCGATTTAGTTCGTTTTAAACATCGGTTGGAAAAAGCAAAGAGCCTTTTGGTTATTGGAGACAATGCCGGTGAAACGGTATTTGACCGCGTATTTTTAGAGGAACTGCAAAATATTGATATTACCTATGCGGTGAGAAGTGCGCCGATAATAAACGATGCGGTGGTAGAAGATGCTTATGCTTCGGGCCTTGACCGGTGCGCCCGGGTGGTTTCCGCAGGGTGTGATGTGCCGGGTGTGGTTTTGGACAGGTGCAGCCAGGCTTTTATGGACGTGTTCCATACTGCAGATATAGTCGTCAGCAAAGGACAGGGGAATTATGAAACGCTTTCGGATTGCGGCAGGGATGTATATTTTTTGTTGAAAGCCAAATGTACTGTACTGTCGGGTGTTTTGGATGTTGGTTTGAACGAGTACGTTTTTAAATATAAGGGAAAAATGCAATAGCATAAATAAGAAACGGTAATATAGAAATGAGGGAAATATTAACAGTTAATAAATTCAAAAAAAGGGGAACAAACTGTCGGATACAGTCGTCTAACTAAAAGAGTAAATGTGTTATTTTTTATATTTTTAAAAGGGGTGTCGATGAAATGTACAAGAGATTTAAGAAATGCAGTGGGTATTTAGCTGCTTTATTATTGGCTGCAGTGGTTTTAATGCAGTGGGGTATCCCTGCGGGGCTGGCTGCCACCGATATAAGGCTGGTTATTGACGGCGATGTTATAGAGACTACGCCGCAGCCGTTTATACAAAACGAAAGGACCTTTGTACCGCTGCGCGTTGTTATGGAACAGCTGGGAGCGGATGTGGGATGGAACGAACAGGACAGGACTGTACATATAGTAAAGGGAGACCGCTCGGTTCTATTGAGGATAGACAGCCGTCTAGTTGAGTACGATACCGGGGAGAAGATATATAACATAAGCGATGTGGCCCCCTTTATAATTGACGACCGTACCTTCGTGCCCCTTCGCCTGGTGAGCAATGCCTTGGGGGTGGATATCGGTTGGGAGGATTACAGCAGGACAGTGTACGTAGATTCTTCAAAGGCTGCAGATATTACACCCTTTTTTAATATGCGGATATCCTCGGTCGGGCCGGATCAGGCAATAACCGGGACAACCGGGCTGCAGGCAGAATTTCCCGGCGGGATTCCGGCGGGGGCCTCGGAGATAAAATTCCTGCTTATAAACCCCGATACCGGCAGGGGAGCAGTTGTGGCAAGAGGCGGCGGCATAACCGGAGAATATACTTACCTTCCGGATATGCAGCAAAACGGTGAAAGGATCCTTGCCGCAGTTTTATATGATGCGGACGGGGCTTTTCTGGCGGGCTGTGCCATCCCGGTACAGCTGGCGGTAAAGCCGGACGTGGCGTTAACCGGGGTGACAGCGGGGCAGGTATTGGAAGGACCTGTTACGCTTAAGCCGGATTTGAATTTCGCAGCATCATATGTCAAGTATGAGATTACAAACACTGACAGGGACAAGGTAACCACCACCGGTGAAATGGACCCGCAGGGAACGTATACATGGTCGCCGATGTTCGAAGACAACGGGAACGTCACTTTCAGGGTGACAGCCTATGACCAGGCAGGACAGGCCTATGAAAGCCGGGCTGTTCCCGCAAGGGTTAACGTGACAAAGAAACTGGAACTGAGGGGCGTAAGCAGCGGCAGCACGGTGGAAAAACCGGTTACACTTTCGGTATCCCGCAACTTCCAGGTCAGTGAAACAGAATACATCATGAAAGACCCACAGACCGGAAGAGAAGAGGTATTGGCGAAGGTCGGGTATGTCAGCCACAAATGGTTCCCGGGTCCGGAGCTTACCGGAACAAAGGAATTATTTGTCCGGGTTAAGGATACCTCCGGCGCTGTTCATACAAGCGACAGTATAAGCGTTAAGCTTACCGGCACTCCGAAGCTGTTATTGGAAGGGGTAGGCCCGCAGCAGGTAGTAACCGGGCCGGTGGAACTGACGGCGGTGAGCAATACAGCCCTGGACAGCATTCAGTATGTGCTTATCAATCCGCAAACCGGTGCAAAAAGGGTTGTTGCCGGGGGCGAGGATGCCGGAGCTACTTACTCATGGACACCGGCGGCAGGCGACGGGGGCCAGTGGGAGATTCAGGCGGAAGGGACCCTGCCCTCGGGAATTAAAATAACCAGCGAAGCGGTACCCTTCAGGATATACCTTGGAACGCTGTATACCGCCAAGCCGGTGGTTGAGAAGGATAAGTTTTTGGACCTGGCGTCCGGTTTAGCCAGCGATTCCTGGCGGAAAACAGGCATGTCGGCGGCGCTGCAGACCGCCCAGGCCATACTGGAAACCGGTTGGGGCCAGAGCGTTCCGGTGGACAAATATACAGGAAAGTTTTCAAACAACCTGTTTGGCATAAAGGGCAGCGGGCCCGCCGGTTCGGTTGTGTCCAACACCTGGGAGGAATACAACGGCCAGGTATTCCGCGTTGACGCGAACTTTAGGGCCTATAACAATGTAAACGAAAGCTGGGCGGATCATAAGGACCTTCTGCTAACCGCCAGCAGGTATCAGCCCTTCAGGGAAGTGATGCACGACAGCACCCAGGGTGCCTGGGCCTTGAGAAGGGCCGGATATGCAACAGATTCTCAGTATCCTATCAAACTTATGAATATTATAAAAACCTACGGCCTTGATAAGCTGGATGAGATAGGTATTTAACCCTTAACGCAGCGAGGCGGGAACCACCAACTGCTGGCCGGGGAATATGAGATTCGGATCAACCGGATAGTTGAATAGCTCACCGAAGACGGTGGGCTATTATTATTCCTCTTGCTTACCGGAACCGACCGCCGCAAAAACGGGTAAAAGCACAATGGGAAAGATACAAAACGGCAGGCCGCCGGAACTAATAAGGTCCACCAATCTGCTGGGCTCAGAAACAAAGGAAAATATATTCGAAGGGTTTACCTGGGAATATACGGGTTTAGAAAAAAACGACATTGGTTTAGACGACAGGACGGGGAGTGTTTTTATGCTTTCACAGCCAGGTTACCGGTTTTCCTTTATCGAAATATTCATCTTAAATTTCCCGATTTCGGTTTTCATAGGAAGGATGAGCGCTTTTTCGGTTGCCATTGAGATTGATTTGTTTTCGCCTATAATTACCTGGGGAGGTACGATGTCGCATATATAACCTTCCTCTGCCAGATTGGTAACGGCGTTGCCGCTTATTATGTTTACCACTTCTCCAAGGGCGGAGGATACAAAACTGTCCAGTTTATTCATCTCCATGCCCGACATAATCCTTACCATTTCAAGGCTCATGTCCTTGCTAAACCCGAACAGGACAGAGCCTGAAAGATCGCCGGTAATTCCTATCATTACATTTGCTTCGTTTCCGGCTATCATGTCGTCCGCTACAGCCGGATTTTCCCTCTCCGGTTTGATATCCAGCATAAGCCCAAAGACGTCCTGCACTGCTTTGTAAAAAGAATTTACGTATTGGACCTTCATTATACCGACCCTCCCCGGTTCTGGAAGTAGCCGATTTTTTGGTCTTCACCGGCTACATGGTTGATTAGCCACGCCATCAGCTTACCGCCAAATTCCTGTACCGTTTCTTCGCTGTAGGCTTCCTGCTGGAATTTCTCAACGTATTTCCCCACCTCATCCTTGAATTTTTGATGAATTTGCCTGTGTTTTTCGTATTCCGGATAGTCTATCTCCTTCTGGTAAATTTCCTCATCGTTAAAGTGGGTTATTACATATTCCTTCATGAATTCTAGGGTTTCTTTGACCTTGGACAGCTTTTCTTCCCATTCGCCTTCTCCCTGGACTGTTTTTACAAAGTCCGATACCCTGCGGAAGAGTTCCCGGTGCTGCCTGTCAATTAACTCCACACCAATTTTGTACTTTTCCTTCCACATTATGGTTAACCCTCCCTTTGCGGTTTAATTTATAAAATTTGCTTTGTCGTAACTTGCCAAATATTATAACATAAAATGTCGCACGATTTAAATGGAAAATCAATGCGGTTTTTTTTAAATAACAATAGTATTCAATCATATGATACTCACAGGCTTTTTAGTAAATGATGGAGGAAAAAGCATATTTATGAAGAAATAAAAACCAATAGGGTTATAGAGAGGTGTTTGTATGTTAAAAAATATTACTGACATTTCTGAATGTGAAAAATTCTTAGAAAGGAAACTGTTAAATAATAATGTTTCATTTATTGGTGAACTTGAACTTACAGAAGAAGATACTAATAACTTTGAAAATATAATTTGCAGTCAGGCTAAGCAGAATGAAAACAACGAGCTAGATAATATATTGGATAAAGTGCCTACATGCATGGCCGTTTTATTGGTTAATAAAGCAATATGGGATTATAGCCGGGGACAGTATTGGTCGTTAGATAAGATTATTCCGGATGTGAAGAACACGGCTTTACAAAGCAAATTAGGTGATTTCTTTTTAGATTATCTAAATAAGAATAGATTAAGTAGCATTAGTTTAGAAAGGGCACATCGTTATGTGGGAAACATTCTTTTACATAGTGGTATTCCTCAAAGTTGCTTGAAGGATTTTTTTGAAGAAGTGATTATACCCTTATTGAAAATGGGAATTACATCAGGCTCGGAAATCAAACAGTTTATAGCCGAAATTAGAAATCAAAATAGTAAGAGACTGATAATTATAAATGAAATTAAAAAGCTAGAGAATAAACTTTTTTGTGGTAAAAACAGGATCAAAAAAATTGATGATCTTATAAAATTAAAACAAGTGAATGAGGAGCATCGTAGAATACTTGATGAATATATAAATATCCCATTCTTACATGAAGACTTCGAAAGATACAGGATTGTCAAGTATAAAGAATTGGCTCATATTGATGATGAGATTAATATCTGGCGCAAACAAAGGCTTTTGCATGAAGAAGCTATTAATGCGTATGGGGAAAAAGAAAGGGAACTAATCGAAGCCTTTTCAAACCTAAATATCAACAATAAAGAATTACGAATGTTAGAAAGGCTACTTAAAGAAAGAGAGTTCAATCATAAAAATTTTGTTCAAGCCAAAAAACTATTGACAGCGGAAATGTTAAACGTTTTAAACTTACACAAAGAACCAGATTCAGAAATTGATTTTGATTCAGAGTATGTGATCAATTCATATAATAAGTATTATAGATTAAGGTATGGTTCAAATATAAGCCAGAATGAAAGAGATAAGAATATTAAGTGGATAATAAATTTCATATCTAAATTACTGAGACTTTTCAGGCCTGTAATAAATTTTCGAAAAGTTACTGCTGATAAAACTGAAATACTCGATTTAAAAAGAAAGATTGAAAAAATCTTTGTGGATTCTTTCGGCGCGCCGATAAAGGAGGAATTGTTTTCACATAGTGGAAAACAGTTTGCTGAGATAATTCATAGTTTAGCGGAAAACGTTACGAATTATAATCAATGGTTAAGCAAAATGAATAAAGCCGATAAGAAAATTAAAGAACTGGTTTTGTCAATTAGCCAAGCAGCTAGTGCAACGGAATGGGCATCAAAGAATAGAAACTTATTACATGAAAGGCTGCTGGAAATAAGAGAGGCGGATAGAAGGAGAAGAAATGCACTTCTTGCCAAAGCAAAATTAGAGAAAATCGTTTTGCCTAGGTTAGAAGAACTGGCAAAAGAAAAAAATAATATTGAAGCAGAGCTTATAGCAAGGGAAAGAGCAATAAGGCAATTGAGTGAAGGGGATTTAGAAAAGGGCATTTTAATTATTAAAAAGTTAAGTGATATAAAGCATGATAAGGAAAAGAATACAATCCAAATCCGAAAAATTGAACGGTCGCTAGGATTAAAGCAGAATTCGGATAGGGGTATACTGGACAATATAAAGAAAGAAACTCGTTTTCAAATAACGCAACTCAAAGAATGTATTAAATTCAAGAGTCAAGAGCTATCCCGTTACAAAAAAGTTTATCCTTATGCTGACGAACCGGTGAGGCGTTTTGTTCTCTATGGAGAAGACTGGGCACGTGACTTTATAATTAAATCTGTAGAACTAATAAGGCTGGTTTCAGAGGAACAGCTTGATAATGCATGGTCTATAGGCCTCCCAGATAGAGTGATCATCTGGTTCAAGGAATGGTGGCAATATGGAAATCAGGACCAGCAAGTGAAGGGTTCGAAGGGTGAAAGGTTAACTATTCCAACTCTTTTTCTTGATACCATATATAAAGAATTAAAATTGGTTACTGGCAAAGAAAGAATAGATTATGCGAATAGAGTTATCACGTTTGAAACTGTAGAACTAATCATTTCTTGCATTGATGATAATAGCGTTTTGGTCAAAACCCCCCTTAGAGCTTACTTATTAGAAGATGGTTTATTAGAGACTTTACCGATTGAAATAGGTATAGATATTCTAAAAGGAAGCTATCAGGCGAGTATATATTTAAATGGTACTCTTTTACGTTCATGGGTCGTAAGGGGCCTTGTGCCAGACGATTTATTTATTGCTTTTACAGAGGATGGAAGGAGACAGGAAATTGATAAATTGAAGCAAACCAAGTATTGGCTGCTAATAAATGAAGGTGTAGCGTTGGAAACACAAATACACATAATTGAAGAAGCCAGGATTGGTTTTGTTAATAAATATGTCCGTTTGGTTTTAGTAGACCTTGATACTATAAACCACCTCCACTTCATGGACGATAAGGGTAATACACATAAAGTGATTATTCATGATTCTGAATCATTAATGCCAGAGATCGAAGAACAAGGTAGAATTCCCAATGTTTCAATCGAAGGTACTCCGGTGTATGCAGACAGGATGCCGACTATAAAAATCCCCATAAGCGAGATGAATGACCTTTCTTATTGGCTATTTATATTAGAGGACGAAAAAGGGCAATACGTTGTGCGAGACAACCTATCCGTTATTGAAGACCTTGAGGTTAATTTGACTAGTAGAAGTGCATGTCTAAATCTAAACACTGAATCCATGTCACATCTTCTAGGAACAGGTATGTATAATATAATTCTCTATTACCTTGAGCAGGAGGCTTTGACATATAGATTTACTTATATACCCGGTCTAAAAGTAGTCTTTGACCAATATATTTATCCGCCACAGGCCAAGGATACCGAAAAAAATATAAAGGTTAACATGACAAAGCCTATTGGGGCAGAAATGAGAATTCATCATCCAGCAGAAATCTCAAAAGATAGTCCAGGGATTATTGATGTGGTTACAAGTTTTGAAGAAGATAATATTGAATGTGATTTAAAATTAGTGCCAAAGACTGGACAAATATCGATGTACTCTTTGATTATTAATGTGCCCAAACTAAAATGGCGCCTGATAAGCCTTAAAGGGAAAGAGTTTCCGGGATGGTCTGACAGGCTTGAAGAGTTTTGGTTTGGAGATCTGAAGCAAGTGGATGATATAGTACTTGAATTTCTTTGTCTCAATCAAGACAATATGTATATTCAATTATTTATTAATGATTATGAACAGGAACAAGCCATGCCCGTCAATCGTGGCAGGATTCAATTTCCTATATCTTATTTCAATGATACCATTCAAAGCAGCAAATTAGCTGTACAAGTGTTTAATTTGAATATAATAGAAGGCAGACGGAAGATTGAATTAGGACCGGTGTTGAGGGTTCGCAGCAAATGGGAAGTATATGGCTTCATATATTCAATGAAAAATGATGAACAAGAATACTCTTTAGAGCTGCAATGGAAGGAAAAAGGTAAGGCAAAACAAAGGTCAATAAAATTTTGGAGTTTGGACGCACCCTGGCAGGAGACATATGTTATTAATATTTCGAATAATACCTTTAGCGTGTTAATAAATCAAGTTCAGAAGTATCTTCCAAAAGGCAAATATCTAGCACATTTTTATGAAGAAGACCCTTGGAGACCTCAGAATATCGGGTTTCCTCCGAAAGATAATACATTTGAAATAGACATGGATTACGGACAAGCATACTTAAAAAAATGTAAAATACAAGTGTCCAATAAAGGCAAAGTATCTTTTATTGGCGAGTTTCTAAACATACCGTCTAGAACTAAAGTTAATGTATCATTGTTAGGGGTTAGAGATGGTAAAGTTTTATCGTTTGAACAAAAAGCTTATATCCAAGACGACAAATTAAATGTGAACCTATCACTAAAAGAATTATCTTGTACAGTCCATTGGCTAATAATAAGGACTCTGGGCGAAACTCCATATTATTGGGTTTTGACTCTAACAAAGAACGCATCATTAGAATGGCCTATTGGCAAGGCTAGGGGGTTAATTGAGAAGTTTTTAGACTTAGGTAACGTTTTTTTGAAGCTGGTTTATGAAGATAGAGGCATCAGCAAATCGTGCAATTTGGAAGAGTTATCCAAGCCTATATTAACCAACCTATTATCAAAGCAAGATTTTGAGCGAAAGTCCAGATATCCGGTTAAGGATGCAAAACTACGCTGGGTAGAAAGAAAGCAGCAGGCCTATCTGGATTTGCCAACCGGAGGTGTGATATGTAATACATGCGGAAGGTTTTTTCGAAGCCAGAAAGAATGGTATGCACACAATCCGTTTTCGACGTGTAAAAGTTTGACAGTGCGTGTCAAAACGGTGGAAGCACAATTACTGTTTTGTTTTAATTTTTCTGATATATACAATCAATTTTCTAAAAGATTTTCCATGATAGAAAATGATGCAATAATTCTATACGATTCGGACACAAGGCCTCTTCCAAAAGAGTTGCAGTTAACCCACCTTTGCAATATAAATCCGCAGGCTTTATTAGAGGCTTTGCTTTTTAGAGAGCTAGAGCTATACAAAAGACTTATGGGGGTGACTGATAATGAGCCTTGACCCTATTAAGGTTACAGAGGCTATTGCAGACAGTTATTTCGGTTACTTATCAACTTCTTTCCCTTTACAGGGATCTATACTACGTGAGCATTTTGTAGAAGCTATAAAAAAGCAGGACAAGTTTATTAAGGGCCCAATCCTGGAGGCTACCCCTGCCTTCAAAAAGGGAGATTCTATTCATAGCCTTGTAAAAAAAGGGGTTTTATCTAAGGAATTTATGAACCTCCATTCTCCCTTTTTTAGTATAGAGCGTAGACTCTATAAACATCAGGAGATTGCTTTACGTAAAATCATTATAGAGGAACGTAATGTTGTAGTAGCAACCGGTACAGGAAGTGGTAAGACTGAATCTTTTTTACTTCCTATACTGAATTATCTGTTCAAGGAAAAGGAGAAGGGTAACCTAAATCCTGGTGTAAGAGCCCTTCTTTTGTATCCCATGAATGCATTGGCCAATGACCAGTTAAAGCGTCTAAGGGAACTTCTTGCCAACTATAAGGATATTACATTCGGACGTTATACCGGTGAAACCGAGAAAGAATATGGCAAGGCATTAGAAAAGCACATAAAGATGTTTGGAAGCGAACCCCTTAAAAACGAATTGATTTCACGGACCCAAATGTGGAAAACACCTCCCCATATTCTACTTACCAACTATGCCATGCTTGAATATCTGTTATTAAGACCCAACGATAGCGTATTCTTTGATGGGCATTACGCTGGCAATTGGCGTTTTCTTGTTCTTGATGAGGCCCATACTTATACGGGGGCAAAGGGTATTGAAACCGCTATGCTGATCAGGCGTTTGAAGGACCGGGTCGTTAAAAGCCAGCCTGGAAGGTTAAGGTGTATTGCAACCAGTGCTACATTGGGAGGCGGAGAGAAGGACTTTCCGGAGGTGGCGGACTATGCAAACCAACTATTTGGCGAAGTTTTTGAGTGGGAAAGCGGTAGTCCTGGCAGACAGGATATAATAGGGGCGTCTTATCTTCCTTTAATGCAATCCTCCGAAGGATGGGGGGAACTGGACCCTGCCCTTTACGTTGTATGCCGGGATATTGCAAACGAAAGTGACGATAAATATGCATTAGATAAACTGATTTCTGTACTAGAAGGCAGCATACCAGGGAACCTGCTTGAAAGAGCTTATAATAAAGGGAAGAAAGAAGGGTGGCC
>Ga0334900_1003570_pt1 | contig 11954 bp, 9 predicted proteins | sample GraSluR3_MG_2_FD_207231 | JGI IMG/M metagenome (GOLD analysis project Ga0334900, IMG submission 207231) | Sludge microbial communities from methane-producing bioreactor in Wageningen University, Netherlands - Granular Sludge_31_08-R3 | ecosystem: Engineered > Bioreactor > Anaerobic > Unclassified...
ACCCTCGAATTCCTGGAAAGTGCCTTCATGATTTCCACAACCTTCTGCTGTGCCACCCCGAGCCTGAATATCTTCTCGTCCGGTGAGAGATCAAATCCATACGATTCACAAAGGCTGCGAAATCTCTTTCTCATATTCTTCTCTGAAAGCAGGCCCGAGACCTGCATCTCGTCACCGAGGAATATGTTCTGCTCGACAGTGAATTTGGGAATGAGGCTCCTCTCCTGATAGATAACACTTATTCCCTGCCTGAAAGATTCCGTTGGAGATGAGAAGCTTGTTTCCTTCCCGTCGTAGAGAATAGTCCCGGCATCTTTCTGATAAGCTCCGACAATGCATTTTGTGAGCGTCGACTTTCCCGATCCGTTCTCTCCCAGAAGAGCGTGGACCTCCCCCTCTCTCACGTCCATGTCTACCCTGTCAAGAGCCTGAACACCGGGAAAGCTCTTGGATAATTCCTTCACTTCTAGAATGAGTCTAGAGCCGGTAGTATCTCTATTCAACTAAATCACCCACATACTCGAGAATCTTATCGCTTATGTGCCTTATATCCCACGAGAGAACAAACCCATCATGGCCTTTTCTAAGAGTTGCCTCTACATAATTCCCGACTTCGTCCAGTCCGACCGAACATACAGGTGGAATATTGACCGCCTCAAAGCCTGGGAAGATCCTGGTTACCGGATTGAGATTCATCTGGTCGATCTTATTCAGCTCGAGTACATAGTTCTTCTGATCGATGCCGCTCATTCTTATTTCTTCAAAGCTTTCAGGCAACAGAAGGCCGGTCAGCTCTCCGATAATCTCAAGCGCTTCTCTCTCCGAAAGCCGCAAGGCGTGATCCACGAGAATTTGCGCCAGAGAGAGAAGTTCCATCGGAAGTCCGGCCGGCCCCATTGTTTTGCAGTAAATCATCGGCTTCATCCAATCCACATGCCTGGATATTCTCTCGTAATCCTGCGAAACGATATTTCTAAGAGAAGGGGAGAAAAGATCCACGCCCACTTCAAGGCCCACGTTTTTCGCCCTGTCGGAATATTGAGTTAGCAGCTGGAGCACCGATGACCTTCTGAACTCGAGAAATTCCCCGGTAATTATGTAAAACTCTTTGAGAGTTTCAAGTACTTCGTCCATTCCCCTCTTCGAACCGAGCTTTCTTAAAAAACCGTGAATTGCCTCCTCAAAGGCTGAACCCGTTGCGCTCGATCTCTCTTTGCAGGTGTCGCAGAAGCAGGTAAGCATCTCTCCTATCCCGTTGGCCGGCGAAGGAAAACGGATCCTGTCGAGAAAGACACCGTCGAAGTCGGCAAGACCAAGGATTTCTTCGAAGCGGCTTAGAAAGGCCTCCTCCTGACTTATCTTGTTGGGGCAAAGAAATTCAAACTCCTCACCGCCGGCCTTTTGGGATTCCAGTATCTCCGACCGGCCGCTTTCTATCGTTCTGACTATCTTGAAGGCGTCCGTATCGAAATCTACTGGCGTGTCTGCCAGCATGGGATACCAGAGATGCGGAGAGACCCCGACGTCTCTGCAAATCGAGACAAGCGGGGAAAGATATTCGGGCCGGACCGACCAGATAATGAGCTTCTCAAGTCCTGCCTTCTTTGCCTTCGAAAGTTTCTCTGTAAGGCTTCCTGAATTATCCCTGGACAGCTCCTCGTTAAAGAACAGCTGTGAGAGGATATTGATCTTACCTGCTTCAGACATCAGCGACCTCCTATCGTATTTCTCTTACATTTCCGGTTCGAAATCGGCCACGTTATCCTTTGTAACCATTACTTGCTGGATCTCGATGAACTTTGGCACTTCCTGGCCGGTCAGGTATAGATGGGCGGCCTCAACTGCTTTGTAGCCTTCTTCAATAACCGAGAAATACGTGGAAGCGTAAACGTCTCCGGCTTCAATGTAAGGAACGAGCTCTTTCGCATACTCCAGGCCCAAAACCACTACGTCGGTGATTCCTCTCTCCTTGAGCGCCATCGATGCCGCTATGGCTCCCGACCACCACTGGCAGGCAATGACGTCGACATTTCTGCCGCTCTGGAGGAAAGCCTCCATGAACGCAAGCGTTCCTTCCTTTGTCCAGCCGTCGATAGGGCGCTTCTCAATTATGCTCCAGGAAGGATTTCTTTCAGCAACGGAGAGAAAACCCTCTTCTCTCATTCTCTGGGCAGTTGTACCTGGATTACCTTCTATAAGAATTATGTCGATGTCGGCGTTCCCAAAGAGCTTCTCGACAAATTCTGCCTGGACAACGCCTGATCCTATCTCAGAACGACCTATGTGGCTAATGACACCCGGATACTTGCCTTCAGGATCTGTTCCGATGCTGTTTGTGAATGTTATCAATGGAATTCCGGCTTCGTCGCAGCGAGTTACCGCCGTTCGAAGGGCCATGTTATCCGCCGCGCAAAGTAGCACGAGATCTACACCTCTTGCAATGAAGTTCTCAACCTGAGACAGTTGCTTGCCTGCATCCCATTCTGCGTCCGCATAGATCAGGTTCAGTCCAAACTCCTTAGCGGCCGCATCCAACCCTACTCTCTGGACGCTGAAGAATTCAACGGTTCCGGGAAGCAAAACTGCAACGTCCGTCCCAAATAGAATTCCTGCCGTTAGAACGAAGATCAAAGCCAGTAGAACAGTAATCTTTCTCATAAGTACCTCCTCTTGTAGTTTCCTGCCGTTCAAAATCCCGAAGTTCCCCCTAGAACCTCTTTAAGGAGCAACTCTTTCTGAGCAAAATAAGCTCCGCCGATGACAACACTGTAAGGCTCAAGAGCCGCTCTGACAAGTAGATCAGGTCTGTAAAGCTCTTGAGGAAGAACCTTCCTCAGAGTGCTGTCGATTATCGGGAAAATCCGGTCATACTGGTTGAAGCCAATACCACCCCCTATCAAAAGTCTTGCCGGATCGAGAAGCATAATTGCATTGGCAAATGCAAGCGCAAGATGTTCGCAGCCTCCCACAATTCTTTTGAGGATTCTCTCATCGGAGTCCATCTTCTCGAATAGGTCCTTTACGCTGAATTCCCAGCCGTTTTTCCTGCAGAAAGACTCGAGAGCAAATCCCGAGAACCACTGTTCGAGCCTTCCAAATCCAGCATTCATCTTTGATTCCGTAGACCAGTCGGTGACAAATTCGCCGATTTCGCCGGCTCCACCGACGCATCCTCTGTAAACCGAATCATTTATGACGATACCTGAGCCTATACCGGTTCCGATCGAAACCAGAATCACATCATTGTACTCCTTTGCAGAACCGATCCATGACTCCCCGAAGGCGGCAAGTGTAACATCGTTTTCGATCAGCGTCGAAATCCCGAACTTCTTCTCGACCGGCGTCTTGAGATCAAGATTGCCGATGTCGAAGGAGGGCATGTATTTTATCTTCTGCGTAGCCCTGTCTACCGTACCGGGAATGCCTAAAGAGATTCCCAGTACCTTCTCTTTTCCGACTCCCTCTATGTAACTCTCGAGCCTCTCATTCAACTCATCTACTAGACCCCTCTCGGTTCGAAGAAGGTCAGTGTCTATAGTGTCGCGTTTCAAGATATTTCCGTCGAGATCGATCAACGCGAAGATAGTCTTGGTTCCGCCTATGTCAACACTTAGTACGTTTCTGTAATCTTTTGCGAAAGAGATATTTATAGGTTTCCTGCCACCGGAAGATTTGCTCTGTCCGAGCCCGTTCTCTCTTACAACTCCCTCTTCAACAAGGTCGTTGACAATTGAAGATATGGTCGGTTTGCTGAGTCCGGTCAGTTTCGCTATTTGGACTCGAGAAGTACTCTTCCTTTCTCTAATTATCCTCAGAATTTCGCTCGTTCTGATCTCAGTAAGTTTCGATACCACTTCTTCCCCCCCGCTTCCTTCCTTCATTTTCTTCTCCGCCGATTCATGACTGACAACCGGGAGATCGCTTACAGAAAACACCAGAAGGACATCATTCCAGTTGGTAAATAAAAACTACTAACTAATTCAATTGAATTATAGCCCTTGAAGCGTCAATGCCAAAGGGCAATCTGGCTCGACGGCGCGGATCCTACAAGCAGGATTTGACAACTAATCACTTTCACTCTTCTCTCTTGAACCGTAGTCGAGTCGTAAAAATGTTAGAGATGATTTCTCTATTCTCGAAAAAACCCATCTTCCTCCTACAAATCTTCGTTAACCCTTGTTCCTTACATGAAAGTGCGTGGGTCTTGTATTTCAATGGACACAGGAACGGCTCTTTGAGAAAATAATTCTGCTGTGAATCGAAGGCCGAAATCAAAAGCTCTTCATTGTGGCTGCAATAATGCCTGAAGATAAGAACAATCCAAATAATCACGCCTAGGCAATTGGAATCGGTCGACATCGCCAGAAATTAAGTACGGAAATGAAGACTTTATTTTGTATACTCATAATACATCATACATAATACGTATGATGACTAGAGTTATTGGGGGTAGATCGAATTCATGGCAAGAAGAAAATCACTTTACGAGATCATATATTCGCAAATAGAGAGAGAAGTCCAGAAGATGAGCGACGGGACGCAGCTTCCTTCAATAGAGAAGCTCTGCGAGGATTATGGTGCAAGCAAGACCGTTCTAAGAGAAGTAATAACGGCGCTGGAAAAGGACGGCCTTGTCGTAAGAAGGCAGGGTCTCGGAACCTTTGTTGTGAAAGACAGCGGGCTTGTTCATACGGGGATTGAATACTTGAGGGGTCTGACGAGAATCATCTCCAGCTCGGGAAAGAACCCCGAGCTCATCTATGACAAGTTTTGCGAGGTCAAGGCCGATGAAAGGCTGGCAGAAAAGCTAGAGATGCCTGAAAACGTGAGCCTGGTGCTCACAGAGAGGGTCTATGCAGCCGATGGCGTACCTGCAATATTTGCCAGAACTTACATCGCATCCGAGAGGATTCCCGGAAAAACCGAAGCCCTGTTAAAGACGCTTGAGGGAAGGAAGGCAAAGGAACTGGTTCTATTTGATCTTCTGGAAGAAAACTTCAAGGATCCAATCAGATACGCAATTGCCGAAATAGAATCGAGACTTGTCGACGAAGAGTTGGCCGGACTGCTCAAAATGAGACCGGGCTCATCAATAGTGCTGCTGAAGGAAGTTCACAGGGATATCAAAAACGTTCCCATGCTCTACTCGGAGGATTTCATAAACACGGCGGTGTTCAGAATACACGTTCTCAGAAAGAAGATTTGAGGTGACATTATGATGGAGGATTACAGAGAGCCAGTCGGACTTGAAGGAAAGCTTCAGTATCACATCGAGTGCCAGGCGGGAGACATAGCGCCAGTAGTTATCGTCCCGGGAGATCAGGGAAGAGTTGAGAAGATTGTCAGTAGACTTAGCAGCACAAAAAAGATTGCGGAAAACAGAGGTCTTATCACCTATACAGGTGAGTTCAACGGCAAACCAGTCTCCGTTACTTCTACCGGCATGGGTGGCCCTTCAGCAAGTATTGCATATGAAGAGCTTATCAATGTGGGGGCGAGGGTGCTGATAAGGATCGGCAGCGTAGCCGGACTGCAGGAGTACGTAAATGAGGGGGACATCGTTGTGCCGTATGGTTGCGTACGTGATGATGGAGCCTCGAACTACTACGTCCCGGCGAATTTTCCCGCAGTGCCTTCTCCAGATGTTTACTCATCTCTGACGGCTTCGGCAAGAACTCTTGGAAGAGAGATCATTACGGGAATCAACTGGACTCATTCCTGCTTTTACAAACGCGATCCCGAATACTTTCAGAGCTGGAGCAGAAGAAGGGTAGTCTCACTCGAAATGGAGGCTTCGGCACTATTTGTGATCTCTTACCTGCGTGGCGTAAAGGCTGGATTCATAGGTGTATGCTATGCGAACAGATACAGGCAATCTGCCGGCTCAAAGGTTGATCTTTCCGTTAAAAATCCGAGGAGAGACCAAATCGAAGACTCAGTGAAAGATGCGATCGAAATAACCTTGACTGCAATAGAGAAGATGTACAGCGAAGATCTTGTATAACGACCGAAGGGAGGGGATTCTATGAGAAACAGATTTCTGCTTTTTCTTGTTGTTCTCTTGACTGTTTCATGTTTCGCGGTTCCGCTTCAGCTCTCAAGCGAGGTTGGAATTCACACAGACGCCTGGAAGACCAGAATGGAGGGGTTTACAAAAGAGACCGGAATCGAAGTGGAGATTCAGCAGTTTCCTTATGCAAATTACCTTGATCAACTAATGCTCGGGTACACTTCCGGAAGGGTAGAGATAGACGTACCTTACATTTCTATGCTCTGGTACCCCGCTCTTTCGATTGGGAACTACATCTATCCGATCAGCGATATTCCCGGATACGAGAAGATCGACGAGTCGGATATTCCGGGAATAAGAAACGCGAAGCTGAATGGAAAGACGTACATCGTGCCCTACATGAACGAACTCGGAGGAATAATCTATCGAAAGGACCTTTTCGAAGACCCGACTGAAAAGGCTAATTTCATTGCCAAATACGGCTACGAACTTCAGCCGCCGCAGACTTTAGAGCAATACAGAGATGTCGCAGAGTTTTTCAACAGGCCGCCTGATCTTTACGGGGTAACTCTCATGGGAAGAAGAAGCATCTTTCTTGCAACCCACTTCATGCAGAGGCTGTGGGCAAAAGGCGGAGCATTGCTCGATTTGAACATGCGCCCGATCTTCAACTCCGAAGCCGGCATCGAGGCTCTGGAAGAAGTGAAGTACATGTTCCAGTTCGCCAATCCCGCTGCAATGAACTATGACTTCCAGGAAGCCTTGAACGAATTCATAAGTGGGCGGAGCGCAATGGCAGAGGTTTGGACAACTGGAATGTTCTACGTCGAAGATCAATCGAGGTCGTCTGTAGTTGGCAAGGGTGGTTTCGTTGGATTCCCGAGACCAGAAGAAAAACTGGGAGAGAAGCTTCCGATGCTCTACATTTCCTGGGGGTTCTCGGTCAGCAGTGCCGCTCCGGACAAGGAAGCGGCGTTGGAGTGGTTACTTTATGTAACAGAGACGCAGAACGAGGTTGAAGCAGCGCCTACTGGCAACATTCCTGCACGGTTCTCTGCTCTGAACAGTCCGGAGCTCGCAGAGTCTTTCCCATGGATCGGCGATTTCGCTGCTGCTATGGAAAAGTGCATCCCGACGCCAATAGTACCTTTGATTCCCGAAGGCGGAAGCATTGTGAGCGGCATAATAGCTCCGGCCGTCTCGGAATTCTTGGCGGGAACGAAAACTGCCGAAAAGGCTTTGAATGACGCAGTCAAGGAAGTTGACAGACTTATGAGAGACGGAGGCTACTATTGATTTGATACGGAGCCGGGTCGAAAGGCCCGGCATTTTCTATGGTAGGTGATCAAATGAAGTCGAGACGTAGATCTAGAGGTTATTGGTATATTCTTCCTTCAATGGTTTTTATAGTCATAATCTTCATGATACCACTGACCTATACTATCGTGATGTCCTTTCTGCGGTGGAATCTGCTCAGGCCGGATCTGGGCATAAGAGCGGCAGGCTTCAGCAATTACGTCAGGCTATTCACCGACCCTTTCACGCTGGACACTGTGGGAAGGACCTTCTACTTTGTTTTGGGGGCGGTCTTAATAGAGCTGATTGCGGGGCTGTGCATAGCTCTTGCCCTGGATACGGAATTCAAAGGCTGGAAGATTGTTCAGTCGGTCTTGCTCGTTCCATTCATGATCGCTCCCGTCGTTGTGGGGTATGTCTGGCGCTTTGTTCTAAACAGTGACTATGGACCAATTATTCATATATTGAGACAGCTCGGGCTTGGAGGACTTGTCGAAAAACCCCTTCTGTCAAATCCTTCTGCGGCGATGCCTGTATTGATTGTTGCAGATGCGTGGGAGTACATTCCATTTGTGACTCTCGTCTTGCTTGCAGGGCTCAAATCAATCCCTTACGAACCGTATGAAGCGGCATTTGTGGATGGAGCAAGTTCCCTTCAGAGATTCCATTACATAACGCTGCCGCTTCTCAGGCCTTCTATACTGGTCGCAGTGGTAATAAGGACCCTCACATCTCTGCGTGTCTTCGATATTGTGTTTATAATGACTGGAGGAGGTCCCGGAACTGCTACGGAGACTCTCGCCTTCTACGGTTACAGAACTGCCTTTCAGGCGTATAACGTCGGCTTTTCTTCGGCGATTAACATGCTTACTTTCGCCATAGCGGTTTTCTTCACAATACTCTACATGAAGATAATAGGCGGTGGAAAGAACTATGCTTAGGAAGAAACCTTTCACCAGAATAGTGGTTTTTGTGGTCATAGCTATGGCGCTAATCTGGACTCTGGTACCACTGGCGTGGATACTGCTTTCCTCTTTCAAATTTGAGGCCGACCAGTTCTCGATGCCACCCAAGTGGGTTCCAGCACGTATCACCTTCCAGAATTACGCGAAGTTCTTCGGAAATTCCGAGTTTGTCCGTTCTCTGATCAACAGTGTTATGATAACGTTTTTCTCGACAGTCATAGCGCTTTTGCTTGGGGTGCCTGCGGCTTATGCTCTGGCAAGGTTTGACTGGAAACATGCAAACACTATCGCTTTCGTCGTCCTGCTGGCGAGAATGACGCCGCCGATTGTCATGGTTCTGCCCTTCTTTATGATCGCAAGATATCTAGGAATATCAAACACTTACCTCCCTATCGTACTGGCGCTTTCATTTTTCAGCGTCCCGTTTGCAATCTGGATGATGCGCGGTTTCTTTCAGGAGATCCCCAATTCTCTCGAAGAAGCTGCCATGATAGATGGGTGCACGCGATTTCAATCTTTGAGGAGAGTTGTCCTCCCCCTCGTCATGCCCGGTCTCTCGGCCACGTCCATACTATGCGCCCTCATCGCCTGGAACGAGTTCCTGTTTGCCCTAGTTCTTACAGGCAGAGACACCAGACCTCTACCCGTTCTGGTCAACATGTTCGTTAGCGAAAGAAATATTGAATGGGGTGTAATGAGCGCAGCGGCAATAATCACCGTACTCCCTATGATAGTTTTCGGTCTCCTTGTGCAAAACGACCTCGTTCGGGGCCTTACAATGGGAAGCTCTAAGTAAAGCCTGGATTTAGGATTGGCAGGTTACGAGTCCAAAAGAAGCAGCTGGAAAAAACCATGGTTGATTGCTTCCTTCAACAAATTCAATGCTTTCGCTATCACCCCAAAAACACTTACGATTCTTCAATTCATGGAATTGTCTTCAAGAACCGAAGCATGTAGTTTATCGTATGGGATAATAATCGAAACGAGAAAACAGTTTTTGAACAGGGGGTAAGGCGAAATGCCAAGAATGCTTGTTGCAACTGCGCCAGGAAAGGCGTCGATTGTTGAATAGAGCGTAGATTAAATAGGGTCAGACTCCATTTTTTGGTCAAATTAAATAGGGTCAGACTCCATTTTTCAGACTAAACGAGAAATAGAAAACAAAAATCTGCGAGATTATTCCTACGGACAGAAAAAAAAGTCAAGCAGGGCTCTTCATCTGCTCCTCCCTAGAGGATACCTAATACAAAAAGATTATGCCACTATGGTTCACATGAAAGCCGTTCTATGTTTATCGTCAAAGAGCAAGATGCGGAAACACGTACAAAATGATGACATGTCGCTCTTTCAGGCCAGCAACATGAAACAGCTCTCGACATTATCCGGATTTACAGGACGGAGCATCAACGCAATGGAAAGAAACGGAACTCCGAAGGACCACAAAGGATTGGAAACTACTTCCTATATCGGAAGTAACTTCTGCCCCCGGAAGTACTTTTTCTAAAGAAAATCAGACTCGATTTTTCAGAGCCACAATTCTAATCTCTTTCATTCTATGTGTTGGCAGTATGAGGCCAACAGTTTTGATAGAACCGTCTTCTCTGGCAATAAAACGGGAACTTCCCCAAGAATCAAAACCCAAAGAACTGTAGCCATGGCTCTTGTACATTGACGACGTTGTCACCGGTTCTGAAAAGGCTCCTTCACTGGATTGATAGCTCATTCGATCGTATCCTTCACCGCTGGCTGGACAAAACTTACCGCATAGCTATTTCCCTTGAGAAAGACCGTGTCATAGTAAGAAATCCAGAGATACTCTCCGTCATGGAGATCTTCACTCAAGCTGTCTCCTATAAGCCACGCTCTCGGCACGGGCGCACGCGCAACCGATATGAAATCGTCCCAGCCCGCGATTGCAACCATATGGACAAGAGAATCGACTGGCGACTCGTTGTAACAGTAGTACTGTGTCGCGCGAAGAAACTTGAGAGCAAAGCCGACCCAGATACAGGCAGCTGCCTTACTTTCATTCTGTCAACGCTTGTGGCGAATCAGTCCAATCAACTTCGCAATCTCAATTACGGGAATAGGCACCAGCGAGAGAAGGAGAGCCAGAACGTACATCGGTGTCTCCAGTTGAGCCAATCCGAAGATTGTCGCGAAAGGAGAGATGAAAACAACGGCAGCCACCATCGTAAACGAAGTCAGCACAGCAAGAAATAGCACTTTGTTTGAAAGGATCCCGATTCTGAACAGCGAGTGACTTGACCGCATATTAAACGAGTGAAAGATCTGAGTCAAAGAAAGAATCACAAAGGCCATGGTTCTTCCTGCAATAACATCTCCGGTGCTCTTCCAGCCAATCGCAAAGCCAATCAAAGTGAGAATGGCAAACATAGCTCCTTGAAGAAGAACCTGAAGTCCCAGTCCCCCGGCAAAAATGCCTTCATTCTTAGGTTTAGGCTTTCTATTCATGACATCCTTCTCCACTGGCTCCATGCCGAGCGCGATCGCTGGCAGGCTGTCGGTCACGAGGTTTATCCAGAGCAGTTGCGCAGATATCAGCGGGGCTTCTCTCCAGATCATCATGGCGGTGAAGACTGTAAGTATCTCTCCAATGTTTGTTCCCAGAAGGAAACCGACCACTTTTCTGATATTGTCGTATATGCCGCGGCCTTCCTTAACGGCGTATACAATCGTCGCGAAATTATCGTCGGTAAGGGTCATGTCGGCCGCGGACTTCGCAACATCTGTTCCGGTTATTCCCATCGCGCATCCGATATCGGCAGCTTTTAGAGCTGGAGCGTCGTTCACCCCGTCCCCCGTCATTGCAACGACTTCACCCTGCTTTTGCAATGCATGAACGATCCTGATTTTGTCTGACGGCGACACTCTTGCATAGACCGAGATATTTCTTACCCTCCTGTCCAGTTCATCATCAGGCATTTTTGACAGCTCAATTCCGGTTACAATCTCATCTCCATCAAGCAAGATGCCGACTTCTCTGGCAATAGCCGCAGCTGTGAGTTTGTGATCGCCGGTGATCATAACCGGCCTGATCCCTGCCTGCCGGCACAGTCTGACGGACTCTTTCGCCTCGGGACGCGCCGGATCTATCATACCTACGAGACCGAGAAACGTAAGACCACTCTCAATCTCAGCTGGATCGAGGGTCGCAGGAATTTTTTGGATTTCTTTGTAGGCGACGGCAAGAACTCGAAGCGCGCTGCTACCCATTTCCTCCGCGATCTCTCTACCCTTTTGAACATCTCCTGATGTGCATCTTGTGGAAACTGAATCTATTGCGCCTTTTACAATTACTACGTTTTTTCCATCGATGCCGTTAATAGTTGTCATCATTTTCCGTTCAGAATCGAACGGTATCTCGGCCAGTCTCGGATACTTCTTCTCTATCTCATCTTTTAGGATCCCATTTCTCATGGCTGCCAGCACTATAGAGGTCTCAGTCGGGTCACCGATGTGCTTCTCTTCTCCATCCTCAATAACGACTCTGCCGTCAGAACAAAGCGTAGCGTACAGCAAGAGGTCCTTTATGTCAGACGAGTTATCATCGCTGATCTCCTCAGTAACTGACGAAGAAGCCGAAAAGGCCTTGACCAGGGTCATTTTATTCTGTGTGAGAGTTCCCGTCTTATCTGAACAGATTACCGTAGCGCTTCCGA
>Ga0334900_1003581_pt1 | contig 11913 bp, 11 predicted proteins | sample GraSluR3_MG_2_FD_207231 | JGI IMG/M metagenome (GOLD analysis project Ga0334900, IMG submission 207231) | Sludge microbial communities from methane-producing bioreactor in Wageningen University, Netherlands - Granular Sludge_31_08-R3 | ecosystem: Engineered > Bioreactor > Anaerobic >...
CTATGTTCCCTGGGGATTTGTGAAAACCGTAGGACAAACCAGTACTTCGTACTACTATCTCTATGACCAAAGAGGCAATACTCGAGGCATTACCGATGCACAAGGAACTATTCTAGAAACCTATCACTATTCTCCCTATGGAATTCTCCTATCAACCCCATCGATTTCACAACCTCATTTTCTATCTGGAAATGCTCAATGTCAATACGAAGCTGAATCCTCCCTATACTATATGCATGCAAGATACTACGATGCCCATACTGGACGATTTCTAACCAAAGATGCTTTGCCTGGATCTCTGAGTTCTCCTCTATCACAAAACCGCTATACCTATTGTCAAAACGATCCCATTACCCTCATTGATCCTACCGGCAATTCTCCTGAGAACACTGGCAATCCACCCCGGATGAGTGGGCCACAATCTTCACAACAAGTATCTATCGATACATCCAATCCATGCTATTTACCAGATCTTGGTAATAGTGATTCAGAATCAATGATAGACATCAGCGGTAATAACGATACTTGCCTGGCAAATCTTAATCTTCATACCGACGATGGTAAAACATGCTATATAATAGTCATATTGCCAAATAAAGCTCCGGTGAAAGTATTCCTAGGAACTGTCTCCAAAGGATCTGATGGTTCGTTTACTGTTGGTAGATGGTATTCGATTGGTGAGATTAAAGTCGTTGGTCCATATGGGCCATTAACCCAAGAAACAAGTGATTTCATCGACGGGATCAATGAAGCAATTAAGTTTATGGGTAATAGTATCAACGGTCTATTAAGCGGAAGAGATGTTTTTGAGGCTATCAACTATATGAATCAGTACCTTAATGAATACCAGTGGTATGTCTTCTCAAAAGTTACATCTAGCTATGATGTTCATGATCAGCGAGCACAATTCATGAAACATGCAATCATTGGAGGTTATATAGCTTCAAAAATGAAGAACTTTTCTGATGCTACTGGAACAGAATATGCAGATGAAGGAAGAATGAACTTTGAGATTGGATTCTGGGTAAGCTTTTATGCTGAAAGAGCATCACTGAAATATGCTGACGGGAATAAGGAAAAAGCATATTTGATTCCACTTTTTACAAAAGGGATTATTCCTGGTTTAATCGAAATTGCCAATCTGGTAAAAATCCTTGCCGTTGCTGAACAAGGGGATAGTTCGGGAGATCCTGATGCCTTCTTGGTAGCTAATGTTATGAATGTAGAGAGAACTACAAAAGATGGTATGATTGCAGCTGGAAAAACCCCAGGGAATGGCCAGTGGTTGGTTGATAGCAGTCGAAACATGCCTTCCCTGACTTTTGATGGACTTGATGATATACAAAATGGATATGAACCAGATAAACGATTTGTAAATATTGCATTAGGTGTAGGATATTTGTTTAAAATAATGCAACTTGCAGATTGCACTGATGATAAACTAGCTTTCGGTGAGCCTATCTCTTTGGAAAACTGGTTAAGAGGTCTAAGAAGATACAATGGAAATACAAAAGAGAAAGGGTCTCAAACTTACAAGCATTCAGTAAAAATAATGAATCTTTTTCGTCTGTTGTATGGAGAGGATGCAGCAAGATGGGAAACTGAGCTTAATGTGTTTCAAGTATATATTGATAGTTTAGCAAACTAGTGAATAGTGAATTGGAGAAAACGATGGTACACAATCAGGTAGCTTTTAAACGGATAATTTCTGTTTTCTTTGTAGTATCTTGCTTTGTTTTGTTCGTAAGTAGTAGTATTGGATGCATTCCGTCTGATGATACTCTAAAGATAGATCCCACAGTATTATTCTCTACTTTTATTGGAGGAACGCAGGCAAGACCTGGAAGTGTTACATTCAAACCGTATGATAACATCCGGAACATTAAAAAGGATGCAGCAGGAAATACTTACATATCTGGTGTTACTGAGTCGGATAATTTTCCGGTTCAAAATGCTTTTCAAGATCAAGCTAGAGGACAAGAAGATGCATTTCTAATGAAACTTGATCCGGATGGAAAACTCCTTTGGTCAACTTATGTGGGTGGAGAGAATGACTTTGAAAATCCCGATCGATATTTGGAGGGAGAAGTCATCAACAGTATATCTATCAAGGAAAATTCTATCATGGTGGGAGGGTATACCCACACTAGTGATTTTCCAAATTTCACCTTTTCCAAAATACAACCGAAGCGGCACTTTGTGAATAGCTTTTTGCTTGAGTTTTCTTTCGATGGGCAGTTACTTCATACGTATGAGCTGCCCTATTTACCCGATCAAGGATATGTGGTTTTACAGGACTTTGTAATGGTGGATGAAGATACTATTGTTGTATCAGGCATACAATATGCCTTGGATGAAATTCACTACTGTCTTTCTTCTTACTCCATCCAAGATGGGTTCTTACGTAGAAACTGGATTCACTCAGTTCCTAATTGGAGTGAATCTGCAAAAATCTCTACCTGCGTTGTAGATTTTAGGCTGTGGAGCGTAGAACCTCCAGACGCCTTACTACTTGCATTTTATAATGATCGAATATACACCGCTTCCAATACTTACGAGCAGGGTCAAATAATGAAGAATTCTGAAGATAACCAGATGATCGGGAGTCGATCAGGATTTCTTAGTTGCTTTGATTTACACGGAGATTTGATTTGGAATACATATGTGGATGCAAATAAAGAGAATTCAAATGTGGAACTTTGCGACATAGATGTGAACGCACAAGGCATATATCTTGCTGGATCTATTGATACTTCTTTTAGAGAGCCAGGAATGCTAGCTAAAGAAACAAGATCCTATCTACCCAACAAAGAAGGATCCTTCGACAATACCAATGGATTTATCTGCCAGTATTCCCACGATGGAAAAGCACTTGGTTGGTGTGTTATTGGAGGAACAAAAATAGACACGATAAGGGGGATTTCTGTAAATGAAAAAGGAATGATAGTTGTAACGGGGGAAACCAATTCAAGCGATTTTCCGCTGTTACATCCAATTCAATCCAGCCTCCATGAATTTTCAACTTCCTTTATTGCTGTCTTTTCCAAGCAGTACACGTTGGTGTATTCTACTTATTTTGGTGCTATACCGTCAACAACTTCTTCTGTGAATGATACAATCATAAGCATCGGTCTTTGTGTAGACGCAAAAGAAAATTCTTTTGTTGTTGCTGGCTGTACAAGAGGAGAAAAAATACCTGTTAAAAACGCCCTATTGTCTGAGAATCCTAGAAGCAAGTTTGGGTACAGCACAAAATCTTTCGTATGTGAATTCTCTTTTTGATTTGATTTAACCATCTACGAGGAATATATTACCATGAACAAAACAGAATGACATTTGATGAAGAAGTTATGAAAAACCTCCGATAGGGGATTCATTTTAGAGAGAGGAGGATTTTTCACATAGCTCGATGAGGGTACCATGGGTAGCTTTGGGGTGGATGAAAATGATGCGGTTGCCCTTGACGCCAATAGAGGGCTCACCAATGAGTGGAATATCCTGGTTTTTTAATGATTGCAGTTTTTCTTCAAAGTTTTCTACTTCGAAAGCAATGTGGTGCAAGCCTTCTCCCTTTTTTTCAAGGAACTTGGCTATTGCGCCTTCCTCGCCCAAGGGTTGCAGAAGCTCGATGTGCGTGTTTATTGTTTCTACCATGATGGTTTGTATGTGTTGAGAAGGCAGGTCAATGACTTCGTCAAGAGGTTGATTCAAGAGAAGTTCGTATACTTTTTTTGCTTTTTGTAAGTCGTGAACCGCAATGCCGATATGATCTAATTTCATTTCTTTACATCCTTTTCTATCGATAATAAAACATGATCGATGGCTTCATCAAAACTACTAGTACCTTGTATAATGTTATGAAGGTGATTCTCAAAGCTTACTTCTTGAAGGATAGGGTCAATGAAACGAGAAGTAAAGCGATCGATGATGACTTCTCGAATCGTTTTTTTCAGATGGTTCTTTCGTCGCGTGTAGAGTTGATTATGCAGGGTTAGATAGGTTTTGTGCTCTTGGATGGTTTGCAGTAGCACATCCATGTGTTTTCTCTGGTTGGCCTGTATTTTTACAATTTTGGGAGACCAGCTGCCATCGGTTTGTGTTTTCATATTCTCCCGAAGCATGTATTCCATTCTTTCTGCACCTGCTAAATCGATTTTATTAATGACATACATATCGGCTATTTCCATCAGACCAGCTTTTAAGATTTGTATGGAATCTCCTGATTCAGGGGCAGATACGACCATTACTGTATCAGCAATATCAGCGATATCAATTTCATTTTGACCCACACCAATGGTTTCAACAATGACAATGTCATACGCTGCAAAAGAAAACAATTGGATGACATCATAGATGGACTTGTTCACTCCTCCAAATATGCCCCGATTGGACATGCTGCGAATAAAAACGTTGGGTTTGCTAAAGAGAGGTGCCATACGGATACGATCGCCTAAAAGTGCCCCCCCACTCATTTTGTTGGAGGGATCAATGGAGACAATGCCAATCTTGAGTTGAGAATCCCACGTGCTGACCAATGCTTCAATAAGGGTGCTTTTGCCAGCTCCTGGTGCACCGGTGATACCTAGTACATACGTTTTACTGGTGGTAGCGTAGATTTCTTTGCGAAGAGATTGAGAGAGATCTGGGATATTGTTTTCTAATATGGAGATCGATTTGGCAATGATTCGTTCGTCTTGATTCTGAATGCCTGTTCGTAGATCGTCAATCATTCGTACTTTGAGGCACATTGGCTCGGATGAAGGATACGATGTCTTCTAGAGAACTACCAGGAGGGTATATAGCTTTAATCCCAATTTCTTTCAGAAAGGGGATATCATCTTTAGGGATAATTCCCCCTGCAATAACAAGAATATGGTCTAGTTTGTGCTGATGTAAATGTTTCATGATCTCGGGGAACAAATGGTTGTGAGCACCGGATAAAATGCTTAATCCAAGGACATCAACATCTTCTTGCAGGGCAGTTCTTGCAATGCTTTCGGGAGTCTGCTTGATACCTGTGTAAATGACTTCCATACCAGCATCTTTCAATGCTCTAGCAATGATTTTAGCACCTCGATCGTGACCATCTAATCCGGGTTTTGCGATTAATACGCGAATAGGTTTGCTCATATTTTCATCCTCTAAAAAATGCTTTCTGTGTATTCCCCATATTCTTTGCGTAGAATATTGGCAATTTCTTCAATGGTTGCATATTCTTTGACGGCATCGATAATGGGTTGCATAAGATTATCGCCTGCTTGAACGGCATTTTGTAAGTGTGCAAGACAATGTTGTACTTTTTCGTTGTCACGATCCTTTTTAATTTTGTGTAATTTTGCAATTTGTTCATGTTCGTTTTTTGGATTTACTTTCAGCAATGTAAAATCTTGTTCACTTTCTTCAACAAAGCAGTTGACTCCTACTTGTTTGTCAATTTTAGCATCCAAATTTACATGCAGTTTATAGGCATGGTCTTGTATCTCTTTTTGGATGTATCCTGTCTCGATGGCACGCACCATACCTCCCATTTCATCAATTTTCTGAAGGTATTTTTCGACATCCTTGCAAATTTCTTTGGTTTTGTTTTCGATGAAGTAAGAACCACCCAAGGGATCAATTGTATTGGGGATATTGGTTTCGTAACCAAGAATTTGCTGTGTTCGAAGAGCGATACGAACAGCCTTTTCAGTGGGTAGACTCAGTGCTTCGTCAAAGGAGTTGGTATGCAAAGATTGCGTACCCCCAAGCACCGCAGAGAGTGCTGCTAAGGTAACTCGGATAATATTGTTTTCGGGCTGCTGGGCTGTGAGAGATGCACCAGAAGTTTGCGTATGAAACCGCATCCGTTTTGATTTTTCATTGGTGCTGTGGAATCGATTGGTGATGATATTGGACCAAAGCCACCGGGCAGCACGGAATTTGGCAATCTCTTCGAAAAAATTCATACTTGAGTTAAAGAAGAAAGAAAGACGGGGTGCAAAGTCATCAATCTGCAAACCCGATTCTAGTGCAAGTTTGACATATTCAATACCATCGGCCAATGTAAAGGCTACTTCTTGTACTGCATTGGAACCTGCTTCTCGTATGTGATAACCGCTGATGCTAATGGTGTTCCATTTAGGCATTTTTTCTGAACAATATTGGAAAATATCTACAATTAGTTTGAGAGAGGGCTGGGGAGGGAAGATGTAGGTGCCACGTGCCACATATTCTTTTAAAATATCATTTTGCGTAGTGCCTCGAAGACTTGCAAGAGGAAGATTACGTTTTTCTGCCAATGCAATGTACATGGCTAGTACAATAATGGCTGTGGAGTTGATGGTCATGGAGGTACTGATGTTCTCAATAGGAATGTCTCGGAAAAGGTCTTCCATATCGGCTAGTGTATCAATAGAAACGCCTACTTTTCCCACTTCTCCCTTACACATTGGGTTGTCAGAATCATATCCAATCTGTGTAGGCAAATCGAAGGCAACGCTTAAGCCTGTTTGTCCTTGCTCAAGCAAATACCGAAATCGTTTGTTGGTTTCCGTGGATGTGCCAAAACCCGCATATTGTCGCATTGTCCAGAGCTGTTTGGTGTACATGGCGTCATATACACCTCTGGTGTATGGAGCCTTGCCAGGGTACCCAATATCGTTTTCGAAATCAACAGATTCTAAGTCTTGAGGTGTATACAATTCTTTTTTCATGCGTTTTTACTTTTATACCTTATTGCTTGAATTTTACTATATTTATAACAAAATAAGTATGTTTCACAAAATAGATTTACATTGGTTTGGTAGCTTCCTTGTAAGATATCTGAACAGAAAGAACTGATTGATCTATTCATGAGAGTCTGCTCAAACAATGAGCTTAAAATGAGGTTATTATGAACAAAGGTCTACTCATTGTATATACGGGAGATGGAAAAGGAAAAACAACCGCTGGGCTTGGATCTGCCTTACGAGCTTATGGCAGGGGGATGAGAGTGGCACTGCTGTACTTTTTAAAAGATGCCAATCAAGGGGAAATATCTGCTATTCAAAAGTTGGATGGCTTTGATACTATGGTATTTGGAGCAGGTCGATTTATCGATTTTGACAATATTCAACCCTCTGATGTGGAACCCATCAAGGAAGGTTTGCAAAAACTTTCTGAGATACTACAAACAGAATCTTACGATATGGTGGTTTTGGATGAAATCCTTATCACTGTGTATTATGGCTTAGTTCCTGTATCGGAATTGCTACGCATTCTAGACACTCGTAAAAATACTCATATCATTGTAACTGGAAGATATGCCGCATCGGAAATTGTGGAAAATGCTGACATTGTCAGTGAGATAGGTACGATAAAGCACCACTTTGACCAAGGTGCATCTTGTATTGAGGGCATTGAATATTAGTTTTCTGAAATACGTATTGGACGAGGTAGTAGAATGAACAACGTTTGGTTAATGATTGCCATATGAGTACAAATACAAAACAATCGACAAATTTCACAGTGCAAACGATTGTGTTGACCGCTCTTTTTATTGCGATCAGCGTGGTACTTGGAAAAGCCCTAGAGATGGTTCCTAATGTAGAGTTGATTAGTTTTTCAGTATGGATGTCAACGTACGTCCTGGAACGTAAGTATAGTACTGTTGTTGGAATCTTTAGTTTTTCACTCCATTCTATGTTGTCTCCCTATGGTGTAGCCCCTCTACCTCTTCTCATTTCGCAAGCTCTTGGGGGTGGATTGATTGGGTTTTTTGGTGGATGGGTCGTCCGATCCAAAAAAACTTCGTTTTCTTCGGCTCTTCCCTATGACCGGTGCTTATCTTATCTAGCCTTTGGATTGGTTATCACTCTTGTATATGATGTCTTGACAAACCTGGGTGGTTTTGTTTCATTTAGCGAAAACAGTAGTACACTACTAGTATACTTACTAGCTGGTTTGACTTTTGGACTGATTCATATTGTGAGCAATGGCATCATTTTTATGGTCCTTACGCCCCTAGTGAAACAAACCATCGACCGAGTTAGAAAATCGTAAAATGCAACTCAAAAAGGAACGATTATGTGGATTCAAAAAGCAATTGAAGAATTAAAAAAAATGATTGAACTTGCCCATATAGGTGGAGGTAAAGATAAAATTAACAAACAGCATTTGAAAGGAAAACTTACAGCCCGTGAGCGCATAGATAAGCTCTTGGACTCAGGTACGTTCAACGAAATTGGTTCGTTTGTGAAATCCAAAAATCATGGTTTTGGTAAACAACCCAACGAATGTCTTGGCGATGGTGTTGTGACGGGTTATGGAAAAGTGAACGATGTATTGGTGTACGTCATTTCTCAAGATTTCACCGTAGCAGGAGGTTCATTGGGTGAATCTCATGCGTTAAAGATCTGCAATTTGATGGACAAGGCAATGGACAATAAAGCGCCTGTCATATCCATTAATGATAGCGGCGGAGCACGTATTGAAGAAGGAGTTCATTCCCTTAGTGGATATAGTGAAATATTTTTACGAAATACCCTTGCTTCCGGCGTGATTCCTCAGATTTCGGTGATTCTTGGGAGCTGTGCTGGAGGGGCTTGTTATTCGCCAGGCATCTGTGATTTTATTTTCATGACTGAAAAAACCAGCCAAATGTTTATCACGGGTCCCCGCGTTGTCAAAACGGTAACCGGTATGAATTCGTCTCTGGAAGATCTGGGAGGATCAAAAATCCATGCTCAGAAAAGTGGTGTGGTTCATTTTGCATACCCCAGTGATGAAACATGTCTTGAAGGAGTAAAACAACTTCTCAGCTATTTGCCAAAAAACTATACAGAAAAGCCCCCCATGGAAAAAGGGAAATATCATACCGATTGTCCTGGTTTGGACGATATTGTTCCTGACAATCAAAAAAAGGTCTACGATATTAAAAAAGTGATTCAAAAAATAGCCGATAAAGACAGCTTTTTAGAAGTCCATAGAGAATATGCTCTCAATATGGTCGTGGGGTTTGCAAGACTTGACGGAAGACCCATCGGTATTGTAGCCAACCAACCCTATCACTTAGGCGGCGCAATTGATATCAATGCCTCTGATAAAGCAGCCCGATTTGTACGATTCTGCGACTGCTTCAACATTCCCCTACTTACACTGGTGGATGTGACAGGATTCTTGCCAGGCATTGACCAAGAACAAGATGGCATTATACGTCACGGAGCCAAACTGCTGTATGCATTTTCCGAAGCAACGGTACCCAAGGTGAGTTTGATTCTTCGAAAAGCGTATGGCGGCGCTTACATAGCGATGAACAGCAAGAAATTGGGAGCTGACGTTGTGTTTGCTTGGCCCATTGCAGAAGTGGCAGTGATGGGTGCGGAAGGTGCTGTTGATATCATTTTCCGTAAGGAAATTGAGAATAGCGAGGACCCTGTTGCTACCCGAAATCAATACATTGAGGATTACAAGAAGAAATTTATGAATCCTTATGTTGCTTCCGCCAATGGATTTGTAGATGAAGTCATTCTGCCAGAAGTTACCCGCAAAAAATTGATGGATGCTTTTGAGATGTTACAAGACAAAGATGTTCGAATACCAGGGAAAAAACATGGGAATATACCATTATGAGAAACAATAGAAAGACAGTGAAAGACGATTGTAAAGAGCAATCCCCTGTTAGCTACAACATTCTTTCTTCAAGGAGTAGTCATTCTTTTCTTTCCAAAACGATCTCGAAGTTGGACTTGAAAGCCTTGAAAAAACGAAGCTTGCTTCTTGCCAAAAATGCCAAAGTGCATCGAGAGCTTCACAAATCCCAAGTGAAAGAAGTGGGGGATATAGGGAATATGAACGAAGTGTTTGATCTCATTACAGAAAGTGAGATTCAGCGAAATGAGGATCCAATTGGGGAAGAGAAAATTTTACTCGCTGCGATTATTGCTTTCCAGAACAATATTCCGAATACCCAAGTAATACCTGCTGATACTATTATTCTATCAGCGTATGTAGTATGATGAAAAAAAATACGGGAGTAAGCCATGATATATATCGTTGAACTTAAAGGAAAAAAGTATCGCGTGGAAGTAGACGATTCCCAGGTAACCCTGCGGGGGTTAGCAGAGAATGATCCCAACACCACCTCTCTTTCCACCGATTTGAAAAGTCAGGATACCCTAGAACCAGAAAGCGACACATGCCTTTATGTTAGAGCGCCTATGTACGGAGTGATCATGAAGATAGAAAAAACCAAAGGCGCTACTGTGAAAAAAGGAGACCTACTTTTCATTTTGGAAGCGATGAAAATGGAAAACGAGATCATTGCCCCTGAAAATGGAAAAATCAAAGAAATTCTGGTAACCCCCGGAGAAAACGCCCAAAAGAATGCAGTTATGGCAGTGATCGAGACGAAGTAAGCTTCCTATAACTTTTGGAGAAGCTTTTTGATGTTTTTCTTGTATTCTTCTACACCAGGTTGGTTGAAGGGGTTGACGTGGTTTAGATAACCACTCATGGCGCAAGCTTTTTCAAAGAAATAGACCATATAGCCAAAATGATAGGCCGTTGCCTTTTCGATGTGAATAGTGAATGTGGGAACTCCTCCTTGTATATGGGCTTCTCGCACTCCCTGTAGCGCAATGGTGTTTAACTCATTGATGGAAATCTCTTCTGGAATAGGAAGAGGATTGTCGGTCCTATTGGCTACAAGAATATCTTGGGGAGGACAAGTAACTGTTATCATAGTTTCCAACAGGATTCTCTGCCCTTCTTGTATATATTGCCCCATGGAATGAAGATCTGTAGTAAAGTTGAGTGAGGTGGGAAAGATTCCTATATGGTTTTTGCCTTCACTTTCCCCAAACAGTTGTTCAAACCACTGTCCTACATAGGAAAGAGAGGGCTCGAAAGCAGCTAGTATTTCTACACATTTGCCTTGGTGAAGAAGAATGTTGCGAAGGACAGCGTATTGGTAACATTCATTTTCTTGTAACGAGGAATCTTGGTAGGCATAATACGCATCCTTGGCTCCCTGGAGCATGCTTTGAATGTCAATACCAGCCACTGCAAATGGAAGCAAGCCAACGGGGGACAATACCGAATACCTTCCTCCAATATTATCGGGGACTACGAACGTTTGTAGCTGGTTTTCTTGCGCATATTCTTTCAAGCATCCTTTTTCTTTATCTGTGGTCACTACAATGTGATTTTTTGCTTCTTCTTTCCCGTATTTTTTCTGAACCAGATCTTGTAACAATTGAAACGCAATGGCAGGCTCAAGGGTTGTGCCTGATTTGGATATGACATTCAGGGCTATGTCTTGCGTTTGCAGAATATCCAAAAGGTGCGATAGATAGGTAGCACTTACTTGATGCCCTGCAAAATACAACTTGGGTGCTTTACGGAGGTGTCGGGGAATCTCGTTATGGAAAGGATTGCAGAGCATTTCTATACCGGCTCTAGCACCCAAATACGATCCACCGATTCCAATCATAACAAAGGCATCACAGTTATCCTGAATACGTTTGGCGGCTTGCTGAATCTGCTGTATCTCTTGCTGATTGTCCACGATAGGAAGGCTTACCCAACCGGTGTATTCACTTCCTTCACCAGTACCATTGTGCAGATCTTGGTGGAGTGTATCTACTTTGGTTTGGTAGTTCATTATTTCGTCTTCTGTGAAACATCCAGCTCTCAAAGCATCTATGTAGTCAAATTGTAAAGGCTTCATCACTGCGTACCTCTCTATTTCTGTATTTCAATTGAATTCTTAAAAACCATCCATTATGTTATTCTTCATCAGTTATTGTACGATGATTGATTCCATTGACAAGAAATTCAACAGGAAGGATTGTTCTTGTATTTTCGTCTTTTGCTACAACAAATCGCTAGAAACTTTTGATTTTGACAAATAATAGTTGCTATTTGCGGAAAAATCATGTATATATAATGTATATA
>Ga0334900_1003590_pt1 | contig 11890 bp, 5 predicted proteins | sample GraSluR3_MG_2_FD_207231 | JGI IMG/M metagenome (GOLD analysis project Ga0334900, IMG submission 207231) | Sludge microbial communities from methane-producing bioreactor in Wageningen University, Netherlands - Granular Sludge_31_08-R3 | ecosystem: Engineered > Bioreactor > Anaerobic > Unclassified...
GGGTGAATGTGTAATTTTGGGAGGTCTCATTGCTTTCTTTTGCGAGCTGGTTATTAAGAAAAATCTCAACAATAAAATCATCTCCCTCAGGGTCAGAAACGTCAAAAGCTAATTCCAAAGTATCCTTTTCCAACAGAATAAGCGGCTCGCCGTCCGGATCAGCTGGAGAGAAGTTGCCAAAAACAGGCGGATGATTTTCAGGCCTGACTTCAATTGTAAGGTTCTCATAAACATAATGGGTCCCGTCAGTTATGTTCATCTCAATAATCCATGTGCCGTTGTCTAAAGGGGTAAAGCTTGCATTAAAGTAGGTCTCATAATAGGTTCCATGGTCTGACTTGCTGATTTCTTCAAGATTAAACAGGCTTGTGTCATTTAAAGTTATCCCAATTTCATCATCTTCCCTGTCATGTACATAAATATGAACTTCAGTTGGCTCATTAACCCAGGTAACAATGTTCAAGGTGCTGTTCTCAGGACTAACCTCGGGAGGGGTATTAACTTCAGTTATGTTCAGGATAACTTCAGTAGAGTTAAAATCGCCCCAGGGGTCTGTTACTGTAAGAGTAAAGTTTATTGTTCCTGGCCTCATATATGGTGTAAAGTTTATTCTTCCGAGTGTATGGTTTGTTGTCTCATTAAAAGTAGAAGTTATGTTAAAAATAGAAACATTTACGGAGAAGTTCAGTATGTCGTTTTCTGGGTCTCCTGCGGTAAATTCCATTATGCAAACACTATACTGCTCACACTCAAAGTAATCTTGAAGGTCAATAAAATAAGGAGGGCTGTTTCTTTCAACCAAAAACTCTACTATCTTTGTGTCGCACTCAATCGTGTGGTTATGGCGGTTTCCGTCGTCACAGACAGTTATGTTTACAATATGAAGCCCTTCATGCTCTTCTTCTACTTCGGAAATGTTTATGATTCCTTTCCTGTTCTGGGTTGAGATATTAAAAAACGTTGCATTATCAGTAAAGTTATGAATGTCATTATGGTCTAAGTCGGTAACGTTCGCCTCGTAATAATAAGGATAACCAATTCTTAGGGGATGAAAATCAGAGATCTCCAGTACTGGCGGGTTGTTTATGTCTATAACAGTTAAGTCAAAGGTGCATGAGCCCGACATGTCCCAAATGTCAGTTAGGTTTACTGTAATAGTATGAATTTCGTGAGCATGCTCATCCAGGGGCGTAAATTCTGCTCTGATGTGGGTGGAATTATGTATGCTAAATGAGAACCATGAATTATAAAAGGAGATCTCAACATCGTCCCCTTCGGGATCCAAATACCTGAAATCAATGGTTGTCATCTGATTTTCTGTTGTGGTAATGTCTCTACAGTCGAGTATTTGGGGAGGCTCATTCAGAAACACTGTAAGGTTGAATGTGGTTGAAGAGTTGAAGGGGCCTTCTCCGTCCGTCCTGTGCCCATCATCTGTTGCGGTTATGTTTATCCTGATTATTGATTGGGTGTTTGCCCCCTGGAGCTCTGGAGTAAAGCTTATGTTTCCCGTGCTTGTGTCAAAACCCACGCTTCCAGGCTTTACTTCATCGCTGTCATATTGCAGGGAGTAATCAAAACTCATATTAAATCCGTCTGGATGAAACGCAGAAATCAGGTACTCAAACAGGTATCCCGAAGCTATCATCTGGCTTGTTGAGTTCAATATGGGAGCGTCAGGAATGTTTTCCACAATTATCCATAAGTTCCCAGTAACTAGGGAGTCTGCCTTGGTATCGGTTGCTGTGAAATTAACTGTGAAGTTGCCAAAGTAATACTCAGTTGTGTTTATCGTTATATTGCCGCTTGCCTGATCAACCAGCACAAAAGGGTGATGGCTTATGTATGTTATGTTATCATCCTGATCACTGCACTCAATAACATCAGGGTCTATGATGTAATCATTGAGATTCAGGACATTTATGTGGTCTGTGCTCCAGTCCTTTGTCTCATTGATTGTAATGTTGTGGGGAAAAGACGCATTCTGGTGTGGAGGCCTGTTGACATCCTCAACATCAACGAGCCAATAATGTATGTCGGATTCTCCTTCTTTATCTGTAACATTCACAGAAACATTCCATAGCCCAGAGTCGCAGAAGCCTGGAGAAAATGTAAAGCTTGAAATATTTGTCCGGCTGGCTCCTGATGTATAATTAAGCTCTGTGTCAAGATACCAATTGTATGTAAGCGTCTCATTGTAGAAGTTAGGGTTAACAAGCAGGTCGGGGTCATATACTGTTATGTTGAAGCTTGTGGAATTGCCCTCTTTCAGTGAGACATTTGCGGGCGGGTCTATTTCCGGGGAGTAACCTATTATTTCTGGCGGGACGTTGATGTTCAGTATTGAGAAATTAACGCTGTCTGAGTCTACCCAGCCCCGAGGATAATTACAAGCATCATGAGCATAAAAAGTAACCATATGCATTCCAACATCCTGCTTTCTGAGATTTGTAAGGTTCAGGTAACCGCTGTAGTTCAAAACATTAGGTTCTGTTAGTTTATCCCAAGACCCTTCTGCCAAAACTAGAACTGGATCACCGTCAGGGTCAACATAGCCAATCTGGTGAGTGAAGCTTTCATTAACATACAAGGTGATTACTCCTCCGAAAAAAGAGTCGTTGAAATAAGGTAATTGGTTAGGCTCTGTACATTCACCGAGATATTCTCCCTTTGTAAGATGCCCGGTAATCATATCCCTGCCGGGGCTCAGGCTGAAGAAATCAACTATCTGTAGCTTTGTATCTATAGGAAGGGTATAAGTATACACATAAACTAATGCAAGAATACCCACTATCAGCGAGTAAAGCCTTAATTTATTCATTTTTGCCTGTTCTTCCTCATCATCTCTTTAAGCATTCTTGCCCTTGGGGCGATTCTGGGGTATACCTTAATCCTGTTCCACCATCTTAGCTGTTTATATAATTTTTGTATGTTTTCGTATGCCTGAAGCGCATTTTTAAGCTTTTTTGTTTCAACATAGCCTGAAAAGAGGTAAGTTTCCCTTATTATATTGTAAAGGAGCCTTGACTCTGCCAAGCTTCTTGCATTGGGTGCTGAAGACATCTTAACCCTAATAGCATCCAGTTCTTTCTCAACCTGAACCTTATAGAGCAGGTCCTTGCTCCTCATGACTATAAGCTTAAGCTTTACCAAGAGGTCTCTCAATCTTGCTTTAGAGACAGATTTGACATCTCCGGAATACTTAACCAGGCTAAGCTTTGTCAGGAATAGCTCTATAAGCATCTTGTCAGCTTCTCTGAGGCTGCTCTGGCTTGCCTTCTCGATTACCTCCTGCTCTGTGCTTCCCTCAGGGCAGGAAAACAAAAAGCCTGAAAACTTCTTGAATGTACTGTCTATCCTGGAAAGAATAACATCCCTTTTGCCTTTTTCGAAATACTTCTCAAGATTGCTTAATTTGACCATGATTTCGGTGTAAAGGTTGAATTCCTTGAAAGTCGGAAGGGTTAGCGCATTCAGCATTTTGTCAAATGCCTTAGACAAAAAGAGGGCGACTTTTGGGATTTTTGAAGCTGCGATTAAAAGAATTGATGCTGCAAGAAATGCCAGGGCGCCAAATATAAGGAACTCGTTGAGGTGGTTTATCAACATGCTCCTCACAATGCCCGGCCTTTGCTCGTCAACACATGGTGGGCAAGGACCGCCGCAGTCTATGCCTTCTTCGCAAAGTATATTGCCGTCTGGCATAATGTGGCAGTTCTGTATTCCGTCATAGCATGTTGGGCAGGGCGGGCAAGGGCCGCCGCAGTCTATGCCTTCTTCGCCCTGGTTTTTGATTCCATCATTACAGCTTGGGCAGGGTGGGCAAGGGCCACCGCAATCAACTCCTAATTCTCCCTGGTTTTTCAGGCCGTCATAACAGGTCGGGGTATAAAAGCAGAACCTCCATTCTGGCGGCTTATTAAAAGTAGTATTGCAGCTTTCCATGTCAACACAAGTCCTTAGCTGTATTTCAGAAGGAAGGCAGGGTCCCCATTCTGTGCAGTTCCACTTCTCCTGGCACCTTTCTAAGAAGAGCTCTTCTCCATAGAGGCCATCATCTTCATCAAATTCCTTTGTTTCTTCTTTCTCGAAAGGGATAACAGTAAGGTTTACAGGGTTAGATGTAGCATATGCCCCCCAGGGATCAGTTGCCGTAAAATATACTGTAACAGTACCCGAAAAATCATCATCTGAAATCAATTCTACTAAAGACGTTTCCTGGTTTATGTATACCAATATCGGGGCAGGGTTGGTAACAGAAAAAGTCATCTTCTCGCCATCTGGCTCAAAGAAGTACCAGTCAAGGTGAAAAGGGGAGTATTGCCTCCCCTGGAGCCAGGTAACATCCGGTATAGGGTGTATATGAAGAGGGCGCCTGTTAGTAATATTAACGGCTGTTTGACCAGAAAAGCTCGAGAAGAGGTTTCCTTCTATAAGACCACAGTTAATGGAAACCACATAATCTCCAGGCCATTCGAAACTGTGTGGAATCTCTGCAATAATGTGCTCAGTGCAATTAAAACCAAGAGTATCGCAAACTGTTAAGTTTCTTATCATATCCGAAGTGTTCAGGGTTATGTTCTGCTGGGTCCCATCACCCCAATTTACAAAGCACTCATAATGATTAGTAAGCGGTTGAAGCTCAGACGATGTTTTGTTTTTGAATGCAACAGAAATAAAAGCCAGAGGAGTATCATTATTATATCTTATCTTCCTGTTTGAGCTGCCAATTGAAAACTGCTTTTTGATACTCTCTGAAAAGTTCGTTGAATTCGTTTCAAGGGGTTGAGTCTCTGACCAGAAAGCCACATCAACAGGATATGGGTCAACATAGAATTGAAATCCGTCTTGTCTAAAGGGAACATCTGGATCTGCATCAGAAGCATTGCATTCTGCCCGGGCAAGGTAGGACCCAATGCCAAAAGAACTTGAGGATACATTTATCCAATGGTCTATAAAAGAGTAATGACGAGCCTCATAATAAACTGCTCTTGAAATGTTCAAGTCCATACCATAACGAGCAATCTCTCTCTCACCGTCATCTCTGTCTATTATTGCTAGAGAGCAATTTACCTTGCTGAAGTTGATAAATTCACCTGAAACAGTATAATTCGTATGGAAAAAAATATCTTGCTCTAAAACGAAATTCTGATTAATATAATATTCTTCGGACTCTTCATCTTTTGAATATACATTTAGTCGAACACTCGCACCAAGAATTCTTAAGAACTCAAAATTTCCTGGAGCATAAAGTTGATACGAAACTGTATTCTCATCAGTATTATGATCAATCAGCTCACAGCCGTCTTCAGGACCATCGCAATACACTCCATTTTTATACATCATAGGAACTGGCCAGGTAAAATTGAAGAACGTTACAAAGATTGGCCTATGAAAACAATAAAGATGATTCGGGCTAACTGCAAACCTTTTCTGATCAAATATAATGTGGGCATCCAGGTCTGCATCATCAAAATTCCAGTAACCGCCAAACTCAAGCCTGCCTACATCCTCTTTAAAAAGAGTGATGTCGCTTATTCTTACCCAACTAGAAAAAGCATCTAAGTCGGTTGAGTTCTCGTTCCTGAACTGCTCCCATCTTGGAGGGCTATCAAAGTTATTAATGGATAGTTCATCGCGAAAAGCAGAATATCTCTTAATACATGAACTTCTATTGGTGTGCAAATTATATTCTAAACTATAAAAACAATTTCTCTCCGGGTAATCTATAGTGTTAAGATGATAAAGGAACTGGGCCATTCCTTCCCCTAATACATTCATTGTTGCTTTATTGTTAAAATGAAGCCCGCCCGTTCTATCGGTCAGTGTATAGTAGACAGTTACATTCTCTGAAGAAATATAATTTGACACATTGACCTGTACGGTTTCAATCCCTGAAAGGACCTGTCCTTCCTGTATATTAAAGGTATGGGAAACTCTCTCAATAGAAAGATCTTCCACGCAGAAATGGATGTCGCCTACGCCTGTTTTAGTCAGCCTAGCGGAAAGAGCAGCCATATCAACTATCAGGCCAGCCTGGATTGCTGTTGAGACTGTAAAAACCAGGATGCCTAATAAAACCAGGAGATTTCTACTGTTATCCATTCAGGCTAAACTTTAAAAATAAAGTATTTAAAAGTTTCTATTTGGGAATAAAAAACAATCAAAAACAAAAGAGGAAAGGGGAACAAAATAGGCAAAGCTAATAAAGAGCCTTTTCTCGGGATGTGATTTAGGCATGAAAAAGGTAATTTCGGCTGAAAACATAGGGCTTGTGCTTAATGAGATTAAAACAGCGGTGAAGCCTTTTGAGGTTCCTGCTGTAAGCCACTTCAATAGGAGCCCTTTTCATGTGCTTTTTAGCTGCATTCTTAGCCTAAGGACTAAGGACAGGGTTACTATTGAGGCATCGAGGAGGCTTTTTGAGGCTGCGGATTCCTGCAGAAAGCTTATTGAGCTTGATGCAAAAGAGTTAGAGAAATTGATTTATCCTGTTGGCTTCTACAAGACAAAGGCTAAGAGAATTAAGGAGATTGCGGAGATTCTGGAAAAGAAAGGCTGCAAGGTGCCGGATTCTATGGAAAGGCTGCTTGAGCTTCCGGGGGTCGGGAGGAAAACAGCAAACCTGGTGATTGCTGAGGGGTTCGGGAGGCCTGCTATCTGCGTGGACACTCATGTGCACAGGATTAGCAACAGGATTGGGCTGATTAAGTCAAAAGGCCCTTTTGAGAGCGAGATGGAGCTGATGAAGGTGCTGCCTAAGAGGTGCTGGATTGAATACAATAAGCTGCTGGTTGCCTTTGGGCAGAACATATGCCTGCCTGTGAGCCCTTTCTGCTCAAGATGCCCTATAAAGGGCTTATGCCCTAGAATCAGTGTGAAGAAAAGCAGGTAAGCTGGCTTAACCAGGCGTTTGATATGGCCTGATATAGCTCAGCTTAAGGTGAGCCAAAAAGGCTGACTTCACCCTGGGAAATTATCCTGCCATCATTTGCTGACATCTTTAGGTTGTATATTGTGTTGTCTGCCCTCATCATTGTTATTGTCCAGACTGGCTCTTTGATTGGCTGCTCAGTTGATAGAATCATAAGAAGCCTGGCAACCTTTAGCGAAAATCTCTCATTCAGGATTTCCATTACCTCTTCCTTAAATAGCTTTACCTTTTCTACATCAAGCGGGACCGGGATTTCCCCGGACATTGTCTCATCTTCTTCCCTGATTGAGTTGTTGTTGGTAATGCTTACTGTCTTGATTTTTTTCTCATCAGGGCTGTAAAAGCCTATCTCCTGGCTTTCTTTCTTTGAGTCAATGTTGTAAAATAAAAGATAAAGGTAGTAGCCTTTAAGCTCTTCCATTTCTGAGATTTCCTGTATTATTTCTGAAATGCTCATTTTATCTTTTTGCCCTGCTTTTTTAAAGGAGTGCCGCGCCTTTCAGGGATGCCAGCTCATCTGCATCAAAAACTATGCCTATTTCACCAAAACCAAACTTTCTATTTAATTTTTTGGTTTCATTATTGAAAGATTTCAGCATGAGCGGCTCTGCATGTGCAACAGCGCCTCCGATTACTATGGTTTCGGGGTCGTAGAGAAGCCTTACATTATAGCAGGCGAGTGCAGCAAGCCTGCCTAGCTCTGTAAACAGGCTTTCTGCCCGGCATTTAGTGCTTTTTGAAGCATTCGAAGAAAGTGCCTGTGCTGCTTCAAGAAAAGAAGAAAATTTATGCTTTCTGGGCAACTGCCGGTAAGCCTGCTCAAGGGTTGAGCCTCCTAATGTGATATGGGCGAGCTCGCAGGCATCGCTTCTTCCGCGGAAGGGCTTTTTGGATATGGTGAGGCCGCAGCCTATGCCTGTCCCAAGAGTCAGGGCTGAAACTATCCTGAATTTTTTTGCCTTTCCTGAAATTGCGTGGTAGAGGGCAAAACAGGATGCATCGTTCTCAAAGAAGACCTTTGTGCTGTATCTTTTTCTTAGCTCTTCAACTATCTTAAAGCCTGCCGGCTTTAGGTTGGATGGCTTTTTAAGGATGCCTTTTGAGTAGTCTGCCGGGCCTGCGCAGGAAATTTTTATTGCGTGGATTTGTTTTTTTTTGCTGGCAGGGCTCTTAAGTTCCTTGTCCAGCTCAAAGAAAAGCTGCTGCCTAAGGCTTTTTGTCTTAAGCTTTCTAACTGAAACCAGGTTCTTGCCTGAAAACTTTCCAAGAAAAATCTTTGTGCCGCCTATGTCAAGTGCAATGCTCCTGCTCATACAAATCTCCTTGAGCTGTAATCTTTAAGAACTTTGCTGTAATCAAGCGGGTCTTCCTTTTCTGAGAGCTCTATTGAGAGGAAAAACCCAAGAAGCGATGAAAGAAGCACCTTATAGATTGCAAACTCTCCTTTAAGCACCATCTGGGTTGAGTTAAACGGAAGGACCTCCCGGATTACCTTAAGCTTTCTTTTCAGTATGTTTGAATCAGTGTCTGAAATAAAGAAAAGCACAAAAGAGTCTTTTGAGAGTGAACTCAGCCTGAAATAAAGCGAGTCAATGATTCTGTCCAGTGAAGCTGGGATTCCTTGTTATGAATATTCTCCATGCTTCTGCAAGTGGGTATGCCTCTTCTGATGAGAGCAGCAAAATGTTTTTCTGCCACATCTTCTCATGAAAGCTGCTTACGCTTGCTGAGAAGTCCATCTTTGAAATGAATGAAGACAAGGATTCTGATGGGAATGTTGAGACCAGCCCAAGGTCAAAAAATGCCCTTGCTGCTATAAGGAACTGGGAGAAAAAGGTAAGCTCCGGATACTTCAACTCAGGCATTTTTACGAAAAGGCTCTCGTTTATCCTGCAAAGCTCCTCAAACTTCTGGTTTCTGGAGAATACGAGAATTTTGCTTCCTGATCGGACAAAGCTCCTGTACAAGTCCTGATCGTCTTCGTTGCCCTCATCAGCAAAGAGCACGACTAACTTGTCTTTCGCTGCTTGGTTCGTGCCGGAAACCTGCACTTCTACTAGCCTTGAAAGCATCAATCCCGGGATTCTGTTAAGCCCATAGCCTGTAAACCTGGCTTTTGCTGGCTTTTCTCCCATTGATACTGGGGAAAACCTAAACTCAAGTGACTCTCTCAGAACATTCAAAACCCTGCCCAGCTCATATTTCATAAAAGTGTTAAAAACACCTAAATATTTAAAGTTTATCACTTTTGAAGGGAAAATAAAAGGAATTGGCTTTTCGCTATTAAAAAAAGAACAAGAATTGGGGATTTTCTCTTTTGGGTAAAAACAAAGTTTATAAATAAAACCAGATTTTAAGCGAGTGGATGACAAAGATAAAGAGGCTGATTATGCATGGGTTTAAGACCTTTGGGAAAAGAACCGTGCTAGAGTTCGGAGATACTTTCAACACAATTATCGGGCCAAACGGCTCTGGAAAATCAAATGTGATTGATGCTGTATGCTTTGTTCTTGGAAGAAGCAGTGCTAAGAGCATGAGAGCTGAAAACCTATCTGCCCTGGTTTACAATGGGGGCAAGAAAGGCAAGGCTGCAAAGGAGGCTGAGGTCAGCATTGTCTTTGACAATTCTGACAGAATCTTTCCTGTTGATGCTGATGAGGTTAAGGTAAGCAGGCTGGTTAAGAGCGCGGGAAACAGCGTTTACAGGGTTAATGACAAAACGAAAACCAGGCAGGAGGTTCTTACAATTCTTTCTGCTGCAAGGATTGACCCTGATGGTTACAATATTGTGCTTCAGGATGACATCAGCAGCTTTATCAGCATGTCAAGCGTTAACAAAAGGATGATCCTGGAAGAGGCTGCTGGAATCTCTGTTTATAGGGAAAGGAAGGAAAAAGCTGAGCAGGAGCTTCTGAATGTTGAGCAGAGAACAAAGGACGCACAGATAATTCTTGAGGAAAGAAAGCAGTACATGGATGAGCTCAGAAAGGACAGGGAAGAGGCACTGAAGTTCAAGGAAGCGTCATCTGAAATAGAGAGGCTTAAGTTTAGCCTGCTTGTGAAAGAGAAAGAGAAGAAGGCTGCTGAGCTTTCCCAGGCGTCTGAAAAGGTTGCTGGCAGTGAGGAAAAAATCAGGAAAAAGAATGAGGAGATTAAAGGCCTCAAAGAGAATATTGCAAAGAATAAGGAGGAAATCAGGAAGATTACTAAAACCATTGAAGACAAGGGAGAGAAAGAGCAGGTTGAGATGAACAGGGAGCTCGAGCAGAAAAGGATTGAAATGGCTACCATGGTTTCCGAGCAGAACAATTTCAATGAGCAGCTTAGGAACATTCAGTCTAAGAAGGAGAATGTTCTATCGTCACTAAAAGAGATTCAGGAAAATATCAAAAGCCTTGAGGGGAAGAGAAAAGAGGTCTCTGGGCTGCTTGATAGGGAGAAGGCAAACAAAGAGAAGGCAGAGTCTGACATTAAGAGGTTTAACGAAAAGCTGAACCTTGGCTCACTTGACGAGATTAACAAAGAAATCGAAAGCATTGATGCAGAAACGGAAGAGAAAAGCCAGGAGATCCAGTCTCTGAGAGAGAAGCAGCAGTCTTTCATCAGGGAAAAGGACAGGCTTGAGATGGAGCTTGAGGGAATTGATTCCAGGATTGCCAAGATGAAGCAGATTGAGAAGCAGCACAAGGAAGAGATTGATGAGATTAAGAAGCTGAAAGAGGAGTTCAAAAAGGATACAATGGAGCTTGCAGGGCTGCTAAATGAGGATTCTATGATTGCAAACAAGCTGATTAAGCTTAGAAAAACCCTTGTTGAGTTGAAGGAGAAAGAGGTCAAGCTTAACATAAAGGACAGGGAAAGGGAGGAGTTGCTTAGCAGAAACATCGCAATAAAAAAGATAATGGAGCTTAAGCAGCAGAAGCCGGGAATTTATGGAACAGTGGCTGAGCTTGGCTCTGCAAACATGGAGCATGAGCTTGCGCTGAGCATTGCTGCTGGCTCAAGGATGAATCAGATTGTGGTTGAAAATGACCAGGTTGCTGCTGAATGCATTAGGTTTCTTAAAGAAAACAAGCTGGGAACCGCCTCTTTTATTCCGCTAAACAAGATTAAGTCGCATGGAATCAGCCAGCAGGCTAAGGAAGCTGTTGCAAAGGCTCAGGGTGTTGTAGGGCCTGCACTTGACCTGATTAGGTTTGACAATAAATTCAGGAAGGCTTTTGAGTATGTTTTTGGCGGCACACTTGTTGTGGATAATATTGATACTGCAAGAAAGATAGGAATTGGAAATGTGAGAATGGTAACTCTTGAGGGTGACCTTGCTGAGGCTTCTGGCGTGATGTTTGGCGGGCATGTTTCAAAGGGCAAGGCTGCTGCCAGGTTCAAGGATGAGAATGCCAGGAGCGAGCTTGATGCGCTTGTTAAGGAGATTAATGATGCGTCTGGCCTGATTAGCTCGATGGAAAGCAGAAAGGGCGAGATTGGGGAGAAGATTGACCAGCTAAGGGCAAAAAAGGCTGAGCTGGAAGGAGAGATTATCAAAAGGGAAAAAAGCCTTTACATCCAGGACTCTGACTTAAGTGCAAGCGCTGAGGAAAAGGAAAGGATTGGAAAGGAAGTAAGAAACCTTGATGAGATGATAGCAAAAAACCAGGCAAGCATTTCGAGCCTGCTTAAGGAGATAACTGAGCTTAAGGGAAAGAAGCAGCAACTCAGGGATAAGCTTTCTGAGATTAGCGACCCTTCAAAGCTTGCTGAGCTAAGGGCATATGAAGAGAGCAGAAAAGGGATTAATGAGAGGATTGCGGGCCTTGAGTCTGAATTAAGCAGGATAGACACCAAGCTAGAGGTGCTTCAGCATGACAAGAAGTCTTCTGATGCCATAATGGAAGACCTGGATAAGCAAAAGCAGGAGTTTGAAAAGAAGCTTGAAGGCATTCAGGCAGGATTGAAGTC
>Ga0334900_1003593_pt1 | contig 11883 bp, 8 predicted proteins | sample GraSluR3_MG_2_FD_207231 | JGI IMG/M metagenome (GOLD analysis project Ga0334900, IMG submission 207231) | Sludge microbial communities from methane-producing bioreactor in Wageningen University, Netherlands - Granular Sludge_31_08-R3 | ecosystem: Engineered > Bioreactor > Anaerobic > Unclassified...
AGGAATGGGCCGGCCAGGCTGGGTTTGATTTCGGAGAGGTCAATTTTTATGCTGCGGCTGAATTGGGGCGGGGGTGACCCGGGCTCATAAAAAAGTCCCTGCGCTCTGCAATAACGCTCGACCCGGTAGACCTGTTCCGGGGTGCGGCCGGTCAATCTCAGGTAGTCAAGCGTAAGCGCATCCACCGGGAAGAAGGTGATCGTCGCGCCTGATTCCGGGGACATGTTGGCGATCATGGCGCGGTCGGGGATGGGGAGGGCGGCCACGCCGCTGCCAAAACACTCGATGAATTTCCCCACAACCCCCTCTTGCCGCATGCGCTCGACAATGGTCAGGGTCAGGTCGGTCGGCGTTGCACCCTGAGGGAGGGTACCCACCAGTTCCAGCCCGATCACATCCGGCAAGGGGACCTCCAGAGGCTTGCCAAGCATGGCGGCAATGGCTTCAATGCCCCCGACGCCCCAGCCCAACACCCCCAGCCCGTTGATCATCGGTGTATGAGAGTCCGTGCCGACCAGGGTATCGGGAAAGATGACCTCGTGTCCGTTTTCGATCCTGCTGGTGACGACAGTGGCAAGGGTCTCCAGGTTGATCTGGTGGACGATTCCCTTGCCGGGCGGGACCACCCGGAAATTATCGAAAGCATCCTGCGCCCAGCGTAGGAATTGATAGCGTTCCGCGTTCCGCTGATACTCCCTGCGGATATTCTGGTCAAAGGCATCCGGCGTCCCGGTGAAGTCCACCTGGGCGGAATGGTCGATGACCAGATCCACGGGGATTTTTGGCGTGATCTCAGTTGGATCGTGCCCCAAGCGAGCGCAGGCACTGCGCATTGCAGCCAGATCAACCACCAGCGGGACACCTGTCAGGTCCTGCAGGAGCACCCGGGCTGGATAGAAAGGTATGGCAGGGCGTTGGGATTCCTGGGGCTGCCAGTTCAGGATGGCATCCACCGCTTCGGCAGAATCCTTGTCGGTCTGGCTGTGGCGGAGGGCATTTTCAAGTAAAATCCGCAAAGAAAAAGGGAGTTGTGATAATCGTTCACCTGTAAATTCCGGTAAATTGATCTCAACAGGAGGGGAGGGGTTTAGGTTCATTGGGTCAATTATCCTTTGTGCGTGGGTCTTCATTCAGGATTGCGATCTTCTGAATGATGGCATTGGCGAAGTCGGATGTTGAGAGGGCTTTTGAACCTGGCAGGAGACGTTGGAAATCAAAGGTGACACTACCCGCACCCACTGCGGCCTTGATCCCGCGTTCGATGAGATCCGCTGCCAGGTTCCAGCGTATGTAGCGGAGCATCAGGGCGCCTGACAGGATCAGCGAACAGGGGTTGGCAATATTCTGACCTGCAATGGATGGGGCGGTGCCATGGGTAGCTTCAAAGATGGCGGTCTGGCTCTCCGCGTTCAGGTTCGCGCCCGGCGCAATCCCCAGGCCGCCCACCTGTGCTGTCAGCGCATCGGAGAGATAATCGCCGGTGAGGTTCATGGTCGCTATCACGTCAAATGTTTCAGGCCGCGTGAGGGTTTGTTCAAAAGCGGCATCGGTGATCACGTCATTGACCCAGACTTTTCCAGTATTAAGGGCTAAAAGACGTTGTTCTTCGGCGGCTGTCTTTCCGGAGGTTTGCTGCGTCTCAAGGTACTGCCTGTGGGTGTAGGTCTGATCGCTGAACTCCCGGTCGATCAGGGCGTACCCCCATTCAGCAAAAGCGCCTTCGGTGGATTTCATGATGTTCCCCTTATGTACCAGGGTGACTGTTTTACGGCCCTGATCCAACGCATATCGAACTGCCGCCCGAACCAGTCTCTCGCTTCCCTCGCGGGAGATGGGTTTGATGCTGAAGCCCGCACTGGCAGGAAATCGGATTCTGGAAAATGCTTCCGGGGTGATCTCCCCCAGCCAGCTTTGAAAACGCTGGTTTTCTTCTGTGCCGGCTGCGAACTCGATGCCCGCGTAGATATCTTCAGTGTTTTCTCTGAAGATGACCATGTCAACTTTCTCAGGATGGCATACAGGAGAAGGTACACCGGGAATCCAGCGCACAGGGCGGATACAGGCATAGAGGTCAAGCTCGCGCCGCAGGGCGACATTGAGGGACCGGAATCCGCCGCCCACCGGCGTGGCGAGCGGACCCTTGATCCCCACCCGATATTCTGCAAAGGCTGCAATGCTTTCCTGGGGGAGCAGGGATCCGGTCACGGCACGGGCTTTCTCGCCGACCGGGACTTCCATCCAATATAGACGGCGGTTACTTTGATATGCCAGACTGACAGCGGTATCCAATACCGGCCGGGTCGCGGCCCAGATCTCAGGCCCGATCCCGTCGCCTTCGATGAAAGGGATGATTGGATTTGGCGGGACGAAGAGCATGCCATCTCTGAGGGCGATCTTTTCACCATCGGCGGGGATGGAAAATGTTTTTGTTGTCATCAAGTTGTCTTTCTTGTTTTATTCGACTGGTAAAAACGAGAGACCCAGAACTATATATAGGGTTAATCATTTCTTAAACAAATCTTAATTGACATTCTTTGCCTTTCCTATATATAATCATGCTAACACACCAAAATAAGACAGTGTCCCGAAATACAGGACAACAGGAAATCAATGACCAAACCCTCCAGCACACTAAGCCGGGCGATTGCCATACTGGATTGCTTCACGATAGATGAACCCTATCTTGGGGTCCGGGAAGCGGCGCGGCTGACCGGGTTTTCAACCAGTACCACCGGACGGATCCTGGCGGATCTCAAAGAACTGGGATTGTTGATTCAGGATCCCGAAACCCGACATTACTCGCTGGCTGGAAAGGTGCTGGCCTGGGCAGAGGTCTATACGGCGACACTGGATGTCCGCCAGATTGCCCAGCCCTTTATCTACGACCTGCAACGGCTCACGGGCGAAACCATCAGTCTGTACATATTGGAAGGCGCAGAACGGGTGTGCGTGGCGCGTTTGGAGAGCGATCAGAATGTCCGAATTGTGGCCAGGGTTGGGCGGTACCTGCCGATCCATGCGGGTTCGGCGGGCAAGCTGTTTCTTGCCTATCTGCCTGAGGAAAAACGAGAAGAAGTACTGGCAGCTGAAACCCGCAAGGTGTTCACGCCTTATACCATCACCGATCCTGATGAACTGCGGCGACAGGCAAAACTCATCAGGGAGCAGGGATATGCCATCAGCCATGGGGAGTGGACCATTGACGCGTCAGGTGTTGCCGCCCCAATCTTCAATCAGCGCGGGCAGGTGGTTTCTGCATTGACGGTTTCCGGGCCGACGCAACGTTTTGGACCTGATAATCTTGACAGGTTCACCAAGTCCTGCACCCGAACCGCGCTCCAGATTTCCCGCTTACTGGGTTATAACCCCTCGCAAAATAAGCACGGCGTTCAGTCAGGGCGGCAATAATAGCCGCCAGAGTCGCGTATTGAACCCCAAAAAACGAATCCATCATGAAGACGAGGCGTTATGATCAACAAAAACAGCATACGGGAGAAATTCTCCAAATCAAGATCCATAAAAAATCCAAAATTTGAAGACCGGATAGCAGCCCAAATCCCTGCCTGGAAGGAGCGGATCGGGGCAATCATTGAGAAGTATGGCTCTGAAACCATCGGGGAGATTACCGTGGCGAATGCCTATGGCGGCATGCGTGGTGTGTTTGCGCTTGTCACCGAAATCTCCCATGTCGACCCCGATCTGGGGTTGCTGATCCGTGGGTATACCGTGGATGAACTGCTTGAAAAGCTGCCTAGACCGGAAGGATCGCTGTTTCCACTGACCGGTGGTTTATATTACCTCCTGCTGGTTAATGAATTTCCCACCCTTGAAGACGCGCTGGCAGTGGAGGACTTATGGCGGGAACGGCAGGGGCTGCCCGGTTATGTGGTGGATATGTTGCGGGCGATGCCGATGGACACCCATCCCATGACCCTGCTTTCCCAGGCCGTTTTATCGATGCAGCCCTTATCAAAAGCCGCTCGGGCCTACCACGATGGCGTATCTCGTTCGGAATACTGGCGGTATATGCTGGAGGATGCGCTGATGCTGACCGCCAACCTCCCGACGCTGGCGGCCACGATCTACAATTTGAAGTATCGCAACGGCGCGGAGGCGACACCCGATCCGGTTCTGGATTGGAGCGCTAATTTTGCCCACATGATCGGTAAGGGGAACGACCCGGAATACAAGGAACTCTGTCGATTGTTTATGGCTTTGCATTCCGATCAGGAAAATGGAAACGCCTGCGCGCACACCTCGCACCTGGTCAGCTCGACCCTCTCGGACCTGTATTTATCCGCGTCGGCCGGGTTAAATGCCCTGGCGGGGCCGCTGCATGGACTCGCCAGCCAGGAGACCCTCCGATGGCTGCTCGCTTTGCAGGCGCGCTATGGCGGACTGCCCTCTCAGGAGGAATTACGCGCTTTTGCCCTGGATACGCTCAATCATGGGCAGGTGATCCCTGGTTTTGGCCACGGGGTGCTCCGCAGGACGGACACCCGGTTCACCGCTCAGTATCGGTTCGCGGAACGATTCCTCCCTGATGATCCAGTTTTCGCCCTTGTGCGCCGTGTTTACGAAGTCATCCCCGATGTGTTGACCGAATTGGGTAAGGTCAAGAATCCCTGGCCGAATGTGGATGCCATCAGCGGTACCCTGCAATACCATTATGGAATGACGCAGGTTGAGTTCTGCACCGTTTTGTTTGGGGCAAGCCGCCTGCTCGGCCTGACGGCGCATGCCGTCTGGGCGCGGGCTTTGGGACTCTCCATTGAGCGCCCGCGTTCGCTGACAACCGGGCTGATTGAAAAGATGTTCACGCCTGGACTCAATATTCAAAAACCGGCAATCCCGTTGATTTCAAAGCGATGAACGTATTCTGAGAAATCATGTGAGTTAAAAACAACCACAATTTTTCATCTGCAATATAATCAATTTAATTTGCTGGCCGACAAGGTCATGAACATTCAAGAGAAAAGGAAAATATGCAAAGTAGAGATTGGAAACGCCTTCATCCTCCCAAGGAACTTGAAACGATCCTGAAACGCAACCTGGATGTGCAGGTCGTCGGCAGTTCCCAGGAGTTATTGGATTTAGCATGCGGAACACCCGGCAATAAGACTTTCGAGGTTTCGTATGAAATCCCGGGATTGAGCAGAATTATCGATGCAACGGTGGTCAGGGTGCGGAATGGGATCGCTGTCAATTACCCGCTGCCTTATATGCGCCGGCGAGATCCAGACGCTATGCTGATCGGGGATGATGAGCCGACCGATCATAAACGCTTTGAAGAGGTCTACGGTTATCCCTTTACCGATTTGCGCCAGCGCACCTTTGACTGGCTGGCGGAAAACCCGCTGGTACTCTATGCCTATGTGACCGGCAAAAAAGGGCTGGGCAAGGACGCGCTCGTTGTCGCCCCGGCCAATGCGGGCTTCTTCGGATTCGGGCTGGCGCTGTTGCAGGGGATCACAGCCTATGAGGATATTGAGGATGATTTCCAACCTGCATCGGTAATCTATGTTGCGCCGACCTTCCGTTATACCGACCTGGATGGTAAACAGGTGGTTGTGCATTACCGGAAGCCGGACATGCATGAAGTCTTCTCCTATTGCCTTTATCCCGGGCCGAGCGCAAAAAAAGCCGCTTACAGCATCCTCTTGAACCAGGGGGAGCAGGAGGGCTGGGTGACCGCGCATTGCTCCACTGTCCGGGTGGTGACGCCGTATGACAATGAGGTCACTTTCATGCACGAAGGGGCCAGCGGGTCAGGAAAAAGCGAGATGCTCGAATATCCCCACCGGGAAGACGATGGGCGGATGCTCTACGGAGAAAACCTTGTCACCGGGGAAAAGCGGCTGCATGAACAGCCGCGCACCTGCGCCCTCCACCCCGTCACAGACGATATGGGCCTTTGCCATCCCTCCTTGCAGCATAACGGCAAGCTGGCTGTGATGGATGCTGAAGACGCCTGGTTTGTGCGCACCAACCATATCCGCCATTACGGCACAGACTTGAATTTTGAACGTTTGACGGCTGAACCTGAGGAACCTCTGCTGTTTTTGAACATCAACGCCGCGCCGGATGGGATCGCGATGATCTGGGACCATGTCCTGGATGAACCGGACAAACGCTGCCCCAACCCTCGGGTGGTGATCCCCCGCAAGATCATCCCGAATATTGTGGATGGCGCAGTTGATGTTGATATCCGCTCATTCGGCATCCGTACGCCCCCCTGTACCTCAGACAACCCGACTTACGGGATCGTGGGTTTCTTCCACATCCTGCCGCCTGCGCTGGCCTGGTTGTGGCGGCTTGCGGCACCGCGCGGGTTTGACAATCCCAGTATTATGGACAGCAAAGGCCTTTCCACAGAGGGTGTGGGGTCATACTGGGCTTTTGCGACCGGCAAACGGACTGTCCATGCCAATTATCTGCTCGAGCAGTTCACGGACTGCCCGCATACGAGCTATGTGCTCACACCGAATCAGCATGTCGGTGCTTGGAAGGTGGGGTTCATGCCCCAATGGCTGATGCGGGAATATCTGGCAAGGCGGGGCCATGCCCATTTCAACCCTCAAAACCTCCGGACGGCACGCTGTGCGTTATTAGGCGAATACCCGCACCAGATCCAGATCGAAGGGCGACTGCTCTCACGCTGGTTCTTTGCTGTGGATACCCAGCCAGAAGTCGGCGAAGCGGCGTATGACCGGGGTGGGGAGATCCTTTATGATTTCTTCCATCAGGTCCTGCACCAATACGACCCGAACGACCTGACCGATCTTGGCCGGCGCATCATCCAGTGCTGCCTGGACCGGGGGAGTGTCACGGACTATAAGGCGTTGATCTCGTTCCCTGAAGACTAGGGCAGGTGCGGGTTCCGTCTGGAAGACTGCTGCATTCCTCAGCAAAATGCCGGGTGGTCTTCGGCGGTTCGCCGCCAGCCCCTTTCCAATTCCTGATAAAAGGCAGCCTGGTCCTTGATCTTTGTTGCAATTGAGATCGCATGTGTTGAGGGGGTCTCGTCTCTTTCAAGTATCCCTTTTTCCAGAAGGGTTGGTTCTTTTCTGATTGGGAAAGTTTGGACCTCGAACAACTCAGGCCGGGTGAGATAGACCGCGGGCAGCAGGTCCCACAGGTAAAATTCCGTAACCCCGCAATAGAGGCCGAAGGCGACCAGCCAGGACCTGAGGAGCTGCTTCATCCGCCGGGACCACCAATCCGCCTGCCGGATATGCCTGAGTGTGAAAGGGGCATCCAGGCAGGCCTGGGCGGGCATCAAAGTGACCGGGCAGGGCGCACCCAGCAGCCCCAGCGCGGCTTCGGGATTGGCAGACAAATTCAATTCCGGAAGATTCCGGTACCCCAGACGGAGCGGTTCAAGATAGCCTCCCATCGCCACAACCTCCTGTACTTTGGAATAAAAGTCCGGGTCCAGTTGCGCCGCAGCGCCCAGGTTACCCAGCGGCCCGGTCGCCAGGAGCGTGATTTCATGGGGGTATCTATGAACCATCTCGACCAGGAATTGGGCAGCCGGTGTGTCGGAGGGCTGCCCCCGCCAGCCCTCGCCTGGCAGCACAGGCAGATCGGCCTGCAGGGCTTCCACCAGCTTTGTCGTCCGGGTTTGCGCTTGTTCAATTGTGCCGTTGCCAAAGGTGGTGGTGACCCCGAGGATTTCGATTTCCGGGACGCCCAGCAAATAAAGAAGAGTCAGACCGTCATCAACCTCCTTGAGCGAGAGTCCCATGGTGTTGTCGCAATCGAAAATGATCTTTTGGGTCATTTCTGGCCTACATTCCTATACTTGTCAGGATTTAATATACTGATCGAAAAGACCCCGCACGAAGGCAGGGTCCACGTACATCCTCAATTTACGGAAGGTGTCTTCGTTTTTCAGGAGATGGTCGCCGCGCCGGTACTGTACCCAGGCCATGGCGCACCACGAAACGCCGCGCAGGCAGTTGAAGGGGTCGCGCAGGCGGGTGCGCTCCTCGATTGTATCCCGCAGATGGTCATCGGTAAGAGCGGCTTGATAGGCGTCCATCATGGCAGCCTGGTCTGCTTCGGTCATCCGGTAATCGGTTTTCCAGAGGGTTGTGGTGGGGACGCGGAAGTGCGAGAGGTCCTGAGACGGATCTCCCCAGAGCGGCTTCTCCCAATCCACCAGATGGAGGCTCCCGGCATTTCGGCCCACGATCCAGTTGCTGTTGTTGACCTCGGTGTTGATGATGCAGTTCCAGGGGTCGGCCACAAAATATCGTTCCTCATGCCGCGCCTCCTCCGCCCAGGCATGCACTTCACGCAGGCAGGCCGTGAGGTCCGGTTCCGCCAGGTCGGAGTTGAAATAGACCTCCAGCATCCGGGTGCAGCGTTCAAAGGTCAGGCTGAGGGGGTGCTCCTCACGGATCAGGTGGTTTTTCTCATGGGGGATTGCAAGCTGGTGATACCGTGCCATCAGACGGGCGGCCGCTGCCAAGTCACGGCGGTAATCCAACCGCTCGCCAGGCAGATAGGCCATTCCAAGCACGCCATAGGGCAGGAAACGGCCATCATTGTCGAGGAAGTAGGGCATAGGCGCTACCCCGGCAGGTTTGAGAAGTTCAAGCGTCTTGTATTCGTAGGCGATCTGTTCCGCGTTTGAGAGGCCGATCTGGGAGCCGGTATTGATCCGCAGCACCCAGGTGCTGCCCCCCTGCCGGACGAGGAAATTCATGTTGTATTCGCCCTGGGCCAGGGGCTCAACCGTGAAAGCCTGCTCCGGGTCCCAGCTGGGGATGCCGGAGGGACGCGCGGAATGAAGGTATGCAATAGTCTGGGGCAGGAAAGTCTGGATGGACAGATCGGACATGTGTAGCTCCGGTGGGATTCTTTATGTGCAGTTAAATTATAGCAGGGCAAGCGATATCAGGAATTTTTTGATGAGGATAAGATAAATAGCCGAGATTCGTAAATAACAAACTTATTGGAATACTGGTTATCTCTCTGCTATAATCTTGGGGTGTCTAAGGATTGGAATCCAACAAACAAAGAACCTGCTTTTATTATTCGTCTTATTTTCTGATTTGAACCATGTAAAACTGCTGTTGGGTTTGTTGATACTCTGAAACATGGAAAAGCCCATCAAAAAAAGAGGTCTGAGATGATAATCACTGAAAAAGAGGTAAACCAATTGGTCGAAAAATCTATTCCTGAGCTTGACCAGGTTAGGCCAGGTGTGTTTGATGATGATGTTATATTGACCGCAATTGAAAAGATTGAACAGTTAAAAAATCCGGACGAAGAAAAGATATTTGCTTTGAAAAGATTGATTTTTCGGTCTCCTCAACTGGAGAGTGAAGTAGAGTATGGAGATGTTATCTATAGATTACAGGAACATGAGATCAAACTGAACCAAGGGAAAAACCTGATGCATTGGGTGTTGTCGGGTCTGGTATTTTTCAGTAAGTCCGAAGACAGTGAACTTATGTCACATGACTATCTGGATTACGGCCGGGCGTTGCTTTATCAGGGAAGAACCGATCTTTTTATTAGAATCCTCACTCAATTGGTCGAAAAAACATCGCTATCAAATTTTCTTGTGTCTGTATTAATTGAAGATTTTACCAGGTTGGGTTATCTCAGTTTGGCAAGAAAACTGGAAACTCGCGCTCAGGCTCACTTTGGCAGGCTTAAGGAAGATTTATTAGTTGATGAGCTCATAATCAAGCTTGAAAATGAAAAGATTGACATGGAGCCTCTTTCACCTGACCTGGAAACCCAGATTTTGGATGTCCTCACTACAGAGAAGCTGGATGTGGATGATGAACTTGATACGATAAATCGTTTGTATGAATATCGGGAAATGATGAATATCGCCGATTCTGAGGTTTCCTCAGATGATTATTTACTGTTTGTTCCTGATCTGATTCAGATGGTATTTGATTATTGGGGTGGAGACAATGAATTAAGCGTTAAGCTCCTGATTATCCTTAAAGCTCTTCAGATGACTCTGTTGCCGGAATTATCCATCCTGGGGGATTTACTGAATATTAATCAGGGGAAGGTGTTCATTTCTGAATACTTTGGGAAAACCCAGGGATACACCTTTGACCATGTTTGCGAAATGGCCATGGATTCATCTTTGGCTCCCCATATCCAGACAGATGCAGCGTTGATGCTCGCGGATATTGCAGATGAGGATTCCGAATATAAGGACCAGGCGATTGAAGCATTAACAAGCCTGATCTCGAAACCTGAAGTTGACGACAGTCGCAATGAGGAAATGGTTTCCTGGTTAATTGCGTATTTACCGGATACTAAGTGTTACGAATTAAAAAATGTCATCGTATCTGCCTTCAATGAAGATCGGGTCGATCCGGTTATTGTCAAGCCCAGCAGCTTTCGGAATAAATGGGCGTTGGAAGGCATCAGGCCTCAAAAGAGAACGAAAGGGAAAAAGATTTTACTGACCTGTCAGAGTTGTCAGCGGACACGTGCTTATGGCTATGACTACATTCTTTTCGATCAGGATAGAAATCACCTTGGGCATCCATGGGATTCCCGCATTCTTTTTATTAATCGTTCTTTCCAATGCATCAAATGTGGGGCCAAAGAAAATTATATGGTTGCTGACGTTGCTTTATTTGACTTATTCCCCGTTCAGATCTCTAAAACCTCTCCTGGGAATGTAAGAAAAGAAACGAGTGAGGATGTTTTCTTTGTATCATTTAATCTAACAGATATCCTTGATTATGATGAGTATCAGGGGGGAATCAGGGCTCTGATGATGGCTGGGATGAAAGACAGGATCCCTCCGTTGAAGCTGGCTGAGTATTACCGGGTGATTGGTTGGTTTGACCAGGCTCGACAGTATTTCAGCCAGGCTTATCAGCAGGATCCAAATGATAAAATTGCTGCATTACTGTTAGCCTGCGCTGAACATGACTTTGGGGACCGGGATAAGGCAAAAGAGCTTTACCAGAAAGTTATGGAAATGGAAAAGGGGGGTGTTTTGGAAATGATGGATGACCCTGTGGTACTAAATGCTCTAAGGGGTCTGTCACAGTTGTCAGAAGGCAGAAACAGTCCCTTACCTTATCCGGTTAACTCAAATTCCGTCCGTTTATTGGATTGGATAAAGCGGAAAGAAAAGCAATCCAAACACCATAGGTGAGGGTTATCAGGTGGGCTTGCGCCAGCCAAAGGGGCAGCGCTCAAGCCGTTCGAGGGCATACGCCGCGAGGTCTCGGCAATCGCTGCACAGACTTTCTACCTGGGGATCGTGGTGGGCTTTACAATAGAGGGCGATCATGGCGTGGAGGGTGCCGGCTTCGCGCCGCAGGCGTTTAGGCGCCTGCATTGCTTTTTCCCTCCGGCTTCTGGATCAGGATCACGTTGTTCCCAATGAACTCAACCGGCAGCCCGTCCCGCGCGGTCAAAAACCGGAAGGTCTGGCAGCTGAAGAAACTCACATGGGTCAGATCGGCAATATAGTGTAAGTCTGGGAAACTTTCCGGATCGTCGATTAACAGCGTCATGATTGCCAGCCACCCGCCCGGCCTGACCAGCCCCACCAGGCGATTCCACTCCTCGCGCGGGTTGTGGAAGTGTTCAAAGGTCTCCGTGCAGGTCACGAAGTCATAGGTCCGGGCCAGCGCTTCAGGATAGACAGCGTAGAAGATGTCATAAAGCGCCATCCGGTGGCCGTGTTCCTTCAGCATGACCGAAAGGGTCGGCCCGGGGCCGCTGCCGTAATCCAGCCCTTCAAGCGGCGGGGGCCCGAGCCTTGCCAGCAGGGGCCGGGCGAGCTGGTTCAGGAAGTCACGGTAGCCCAGGTCGTCAGGGTGGTTCTGATGCAGGTCATAACGGGCTTTTTCCTCTTCAGGGGGCAGGCGGTCTTCCGGG
>Ga0334900_1003597_pt1 | contig 11873 bp, 12 predicted proteins | sample GraSluR3_MG_2_FD_207231 | JGI IMG/M metagenome (GOLD analysis project Ga0334900, IMG submission 207231) | Sludge microbial communities from methane-producing bioreactor in Wageningen University, Netherlands - Granular Sludge_31_08-R3 | ecosystem: Engineered > Bioreactor > Anaerobic >...
ATTTTCACGGATATCCGACGGTGGATCGCCTTTTAGCACCGTCTTGCCCCGTTTCTGAACCTTTGACTCTTTTTCTTTCCCCATCTTGTCACCGGAGATTTCACGATCACCCGAGATTTTCCGATCACCGGAGATTTCGCGATCACCGGAAATTTCGCGATCACCGGAGGGGTTCAGAGTTTTCCCGGGACCGCCCAACCGGGTCTCACCGTCTCCGAGGACAATACCGTCATCTGAATCGGTGTCAGTTGTTCCTGAACCTTCCGAAGGTTCGGTACGTTTAGTCTCGTCTCCAGTGGTACCACCGATAGACTTGTTCACCGAGGGAAGGCGTTCTTTCGACCCTTTGTCGATGTTTCGGAGATGAGCCTTGTCGCGAACCGGTCGTTCTTCCTGTCGGTATTCCGAGTCATTTGTCTCCTCCGTCGGCGCGGTCGAAACGGTCTGGATACTCCTCAAATAGTCTCCAAAGGAGTTACCGTTTACCGGTGACGGAGGTTTCTGATCCGGTGCGTTTCGGGCACTCAGTTCAATACCGAATCCGCCGATTATCTGCACTCACATCACCTCCCGGGTTGATCTACAGGCCTGAGCGTCATCTTCCGCTGAATCTCCGCTGCCCGGTCGGCCGGGAGCCGTGCCAGCCAAACCGACACCAGGGATATCTCCCCGGCACTCTGGGCCAGCTCTTCGGTTACCCGAAGGGTGTCAATCAGCAACTGGTCGTCATATCCGGCCAGGATATTCACGGCGTCATCGGGTCGCATGCTCGTAAGATCACGCGAGTTTTGCTCAAGCACCGCTCTTCTATTTTCGTACCGTTGGAGCCTTTCATTAAGCGAAATCTCTCGTTCTTCTACCTCAAGGAGCCGATCTTCCAGTGTTTGCCCCTTTTCTTGCAGCAAAATCCGTTCATCTTCAAGAATTTTCCGAGACTGTTCGATTTCCGCTTCCCGCAGCTCTACCGCTTGTTGAAGTTTTTCCAGGCGTATTCGATCCATCAACATGATATCGTCCGGGTCCGCGGGCTGACCACGTTTGTCCACACCGACAACCCGAAGAACGGGTTGAAAGCGGTCTTTTATATCTATGAGTCCCAGATAGTCGAACCAGAGAAGTCCTCCGGCTATGAGAGCCAAAAGCAGAAGAACAAGCAGCAGGATCTGCGGTAATGCCCCGATTTTGCTGTATCGTACCGCCATGTTTTAGTTTCCTCCCCGGCTATAGATCTGTTGTGAAACTTCGTCAAGCCGATACTGCTCGTCCCGACGCTGCTCATACAAATGGTTCTTCTCTCTGCGATCTCGCAGCCGCTGCAGAACGTCGGCTTTCTGCTTCGCCACACCATAAAGCTCGGCCACGGACTCCCGTTCCCGCTCAGCTTCCAGCAGGCGCTGTTCAAGTCGTTTTATCTCAACACTCAGACGGTAGGCGTAGTCTTCAGTTGCCAGGCGCCAGGCAATATCATCCCGACCTACAGTCTCGGGCTGTGAACGGAGTGCCGCATGACGCCGCCGCTTTCCGTCGTCAATGGCGTTCTGAATCGCATTTCGTCTACCCGTTGCAGCTCCAAGCTCAAGACGCCGCTGTTCCTCTTCATGCCGCCGAAGATCGAGGATTGCCTGTAGTCGAAATCGGAATCTACGCATCACGATCCTCGCCGCTTTCGTTGTCGCTCTCGTTGTCACTTTCGGCCGCAAAGCCGGCTACTTCGAGCAGCATGCGGCGAGTATCCGCGAGAGATGAGTACTCCTCTATCTCCTGCTTGAGCATTTCATCTATCGCGGGACGCCGATCAATGGCCTCATCTATATCGGGGTTACTCCCGGCTGTGTAGATACCGGCATTTATGAGGTCTTCGGTATCCCGATACGTGGCGATATGCCGTCGAATCGTTCCCGCCGCCTTTCTGTGGGTGGGATCGCATATCCTCGTCTCGAGACGACTGACACTTCCGAGGACGTCTATGGCGGGATAGTGGTAGCGAGCGGCCAGATCTCTGCTTAAAACAACGTGACCGTCGAGTATACCCCGGACCGCATCCGAAACCGGCTCGTCCAGGTCATCACCTTCAACGAGGATGGTGTAAAATCCGGTAATTGTACCTCGTTCACTTGTACCGCACCGTTCAAGCAACTGGGGCAAGATCGAATCCACCGAAGGGGGAAACCCCCGAGACGCAGGGCCTTCACCCCGAGACAACCCTATCTCCCGCTGGGCCCGGGCAAAGCGGGTAACCGAATCGAACATCAGCAGCACGTCCCGTCCCTGATCGCGAAAGAACTCGGCTATGGCGGTAGCCACATACGCCGCCCGGAGGCGCGCCATGGCGGGTGTATCCGACGTGGACACAACGACCACACTGCGGGCCAGCCCCTCTTCTCCCAGATCATTTTCGAGGAACTCTCGTACCTCCCGCCCCCGCTCTCCGATCAGAGCTATCACGTTGATGTCCGCTGCCGTGTTCCGGGCGATCATGCCGATCAGTGTGGATTTTCCCACTCCACTCCCACTGAATATACCAAGGCGCTGCCCCTTTCCGGTGGGGACAAGTGCATCGATAGCGCGGATTCCCGTCTCCATCTGCTCCGTGATACGGCGGCGAGTGAGAACGTTCGGCGGCTTTGCCATAGCGGGGTAGTAAATCCCACTGCCAATTTCCCCCTTGCCGTCAATGGGTGCACCCGTACCGTTAAGAACACGCCCGAGGAGTTCCTCACTCACCGGGATATCCAGGGTCTGCCCCAAACCGACGACCGGATTTCCCACTTCAATACCTTCGGTAGCGGCATATGGTGAAAGCTGTACATAGCTGTCCCGGAGACCGACTACTTCGGCAAGAACGACGCGACCGGTACCTTCAATCACGATCTCACACAGTTCTCCGACCCGCGCCTGGGGCCCAAAACTCTCAATTTTCAGTCCTTGAACGGATTGAACCCGACCGATCTGCTTTATCGTTTCGGTGTGGTCTACCAGTGCCTGGTATTTCTCCAGAAATGCGACAGCCATGGTTTCTCCTCACCCCGTGCCGGAGACGCCGCCGGTACGGGGACGCGCCTTTATCGGTGTGATCTCCAGAATACGGTCTTCAATTTCTCGCAGCTGCGAGGCGATCCGGGCGTCAATTTCACCAAAATCGGTCTCTATAATGCACCCCCCCGGATCAACGGTGGAATCTTCGGCTATAGTGATGCTTTCCACCCGTTCCGCAGACTTGAGGATGTCTTTTTTGTGTTTTGTTGCAATGTCGATATCCGAAAGGTTGACCCGTACGATAACTTCACTTTTTTGTTGGAGCCGCTTCAGAGACTGGACGATGTTGTTGATCACAACGTTTTTCTGATTCTCGCTGATCACCTTCACGACTTTCTTGGCGATACTAAGGACCAGGTTAATCACCTGACCTTCACTCTCGGCGATGATTTCATTTCTGCGTTCAATGGCCTTCGAGAGGACGATATGAAACCGTTCTATGACGCGCCGGGCCTCTTCCTTACCGGCCTCAATGCCCGCTTCGCGTCCCTCTTCGTACCCTTTCCGCTGGGCTGCTTCACTCAGCCGGATACCTTCATCTCGGGCGTCCGCCAGGATCCTCTCCCGTTCCGCTTCGGCAGTGACTCTTGACTGCTCTGCCGCCGCTTCAGCATCTCTTTTTGCCTGATTGGTCTGTTCGGTCTTCTCCCGGATCTGGCGAAAAGCTTCCTCTTCCGCTTCCTGGATGATCGTCTCCGCCTCGCGTTTGGCGGCATCGATCATCGCCTGTTTTTCCGACTCCCAACCGGCCCGGAACTGCTCCGCTTCCCGGCGGAGCTGATCCGCAGTCGGTCCGGTATACTCATCGACTTCGTCCAGAGATTCGACCTCATCGACGACGACCGGCAGCGCCGTTCGGTGTCTTATCGGTTCAGGCGGCCTGAGGAAAACTTTGTGCTGTTTTAACTGCACCTCTGTGGAACGAAACACCTTCTTTCCCATAGATCACTCCAATCAAACGACCAGTTCATCCTCACCGGCTCGGGCGACGACGATATCACCGGATTCTTCCAGTTTTCTGATAATAGAGACGATTTTCTGCTGGCTCTCTTCAACGTCTTTCATGCGAATCGGCCCCATGTACTCCATATCGTCCTTCAACAACGCGGCTGCCCGTTTGGACATATTTCGGAATATCTTGTCCTGAACCTCTGTGTCCACCGACTTAAGCGCTTTTGCAAGTTCCGCGGTGTCCACTTCGCGGAGAACCTTCTGGATCGCCCGGTCGTCCAACATGACGATATCCTCGAAGACGAACATGCGCTTCTTGATCTCCTCGGCCAGTTCCGGATCTTCCTCTTCCAGATTTTCGATAATTCCTTTTTCTGTGGAACGGTCGACCAGGTTGAGTATCTCGACGATACTCTCCACGCCGCCGGCTACGGAGTAGTCTTCACTAGAAATTGATGCGAGCTTCTTCTCCAGAACTCGTTCAACCTCTCTGAGAGTTTCCGGAGAGGTCCGGTCCATGGTGGCAATCCGCTTGGCCACATCTGACTGAATTTCCTGTGGAAGGCTGCCGAGAATGACGCTTGCCTTCTGTGGCTCCAGGTAGGCGAGAATGAGTGCAATGGTCTGGGGGTGTTCCTGCTGGATGAAGTTGAGGAGATGGGTTGGGTCGGTCCGTCGGATGAAATCAAAGGGGCGCACCTGTAAACTGGTTGTCAGGCGGTTGATGATATCCACCGCTTTCTGCGAACCAAGGCTCTTTTCCAACAGTTCTCGGGCGTAGTCGATACCACCGGAGTTGATGAAGTCCTGAGCCATCATGAGTTCCTGGAACTCCTGAAGGACCGCCTCCTTCTCTGCGTTACCGAAGTTCTCCATCCGGGCAATTTCAAACGTCAGGGTTTCGATTTCGTCCTCTCTGAGGTGTTTGAAGATCTCGCTTGAAATCTCACTTCCCAGAGTAACCAGAAACACCGCTGCCTTTTGCCGTCCCGAGAGTTGCGTCTTGTTTCTCTTGCTTCCGCCCACAAGCTGGTCTGTCTGTTTGGCCATAGCCTATTCCTCCGTCAACCACGTCCGGATGAGCTGGGCAACATCCTCAGGATGCTCCCGGGCTGCATTGATGGCCATTTCTTCCAGTTCCATGCGCGCCCGTTCTTCAACCGACATCTCGACTTCAGCGCTCTCCTCTTCCGCACTACGCAATGCCGCCTCCCGCATAGCCTGATGCTGCCGGGCGAGTTCTTCTTCGTGGAGGCGTCGTCGCCGTTCGATCTCCCTCGATATCAACCGGAACACGATAAACGAAACGAGAAGCGCCGCAATTCCGATCAAGACGTAGAGAACAATTATCTGGATTTGCCGCTGCCGCCGGAACTGTTCGTCCTCTTCCTTGAACTGGCTGGTCCGGTCAAACTGGATATGACGAACACTGACGGAGTCCCCCCGGTCGGGGTTGTACCCGATGGCGTGCTCCACCAGTTCCCGGGCGGCACTGAGTTCTTCAGGTTCTAACGGGATGTACTCCCGGACGATCGCACCGTCCGGTGCGATTTCCACTTCGCCCCGGTCGGTGTAGTTCCAGCGCCACACCCCGTCGATCGCGACGCTGGCGGTGATCCGTTTGATGGCGGGGCTCTTCTCTTCGTAGACCTTGCGGGAGTTGACCTCGTTGTTTATCCGTTCTTCGTCGTTTTTCCAGCGCCCGACCAGACCTTCCAGGTCGCGGTACGCCGGGGGTGTTTGACCCTCCATGCCGGGGGGGCCCTCAGGGTTGAAACCGGTTCCTTCATAGCTTTCACCAATACGCTCAATCGACCGAGGAATGGAGAGAACGTACTCTGTTTCGTCAAAGGGGGTTCGGGGATTGTCTTCCACCGTAACGATCGGAAAGAACTCTTCCGTTTCCTCCGTACGTTTACCCATGTCCATGTCCACGTTGATGTTGACGACTTCTACCCGGCCTCGGCCGTAAATCTCGGACAGCGCCGAAACGATCGCCTCCGAGTATTTCTTCTCCTGCCCCCGAATTATCTCAAGCTCCCGCCGCGTGAGTTCAAGTCGATCAAACTCTTTGAAATTCTCAAAGTTATTAAGGGTAACTCCGCTCGGATCGGTAATGGTGATATTTTCGGGTGTGAGTCCTTCAACGGCGAACTGGATAAGTTTTTCGATTCCTTCGATTTTGGACCGGTTTTCCCGTATATCGCTCCGTGGTTTGGGGGTGATAATAACCGAGGCGGTAACGGGGTTCTGTTGGTCTGCAAACAGGCGTTCTTCAGGGATGACGATGGTCACACTGGCAGAATCGATATCGTCGAGGGCCCTGATATGCTGTTCCAGCTGCCGGGTAATGCTGCGTCGCAGGTTCACGTTCCGCTCAAAGTCGGTCAACGTCCAGCGCTCAATGTCGAAGAGTTCCCATGGATCTGTGCCCGAAGGGATCAAATCCTCCCGGGTGAGAATCGCCCGCATACGCTGGGCCGTATTTCGATCCGGGACCATAACAACGTTGTTCGCCGTGACCGTATAGGGAACCCCCTCCTGGTCCAGGCGAACGGTGATATCCGTCAGTTGCTGAGGGTCTGATATCGGCTGGCTGAGTAACGCCACCTGCGTTGGTGACGCACTGAACACCAGAAGCAGCACAACTCCCAGCACGGTTACGCCGATTATTCCGAAAAACGTCAGTTTTTGGGGCAGTTTCCACTGCGCCCACATCGTTTTCACCCGTTCAATAAGGCGTTGCAACGATTCATTCATGTTCCCCTCCCCCAAGGTTCAAATCAAAACCGTCTCCTGTTACCGCTGCCGATCGGTACAGAAAACCGTATTACCTGCCCTATCGCAAGTTGGTTATATCACGATACGCCTGTATCACTCTGTCGACAACGTTTTTGGTGATACTCAGCGACGTCGAAGCCTTTGCCGCGGCAATTGTCAGATCGTGCGGTTCAACAGAATCCGGATCGACAATCGCCTGAATGGATAGCTGTTCATGGGACATCTGCTGGGCGTTAACATCGTTGAGACTGCCGATCAAAGCGTCCCGGAACCCGACCCCTCCCACCTCCGGCTGCAGAGATTCCCGTCTACCGGGAAGATGCTGCTCGTGAGTCCGGTTAAGTGCCATCCGGTTGTTGCTCTGCCCTGCCGCGTTGGCTGAATTAAACATATCCATCTACTACCTTCCTATCTCCAGGGCCCGCTGAAACATCGACTTTGCACCGTTGATCACTGCCACATTGGCCTCATACGCTCGGGACGCATCAATCAGATCTACCATTTCGGTGACAACATTCACATTGGAGTACTCCACATAACCGGCTCGCGGACCGCTTTGAATGGCATCGGGGTGAGTTGGATCATAGACAAGCCGCAGTTCGGCGTCCATGTCCTTTTCTACCTCCGTTACCCGAACACCCCGTCCAACGCCGTTGTCCAACCGACCCGGTAGAAACGGTGTTCTCCATTCAGGTCCTTCTGTGCGGGGGCGCAAAATAACCCTGCTCCTCCGAAACGGTCCTCCTTCAGAGGTCCGGGTGGTATTTGCGTTGGCTATGTTGTCCGCAATGACATCCTGCCGTAACCTCTGGGCTGTCAGACCGCTTGCAGCGGTGTTGATACTTGAAAACATACCCATATTCTATCGTCCCCCCGTTTTAACGGTTTTCATCATTGCAGCACCAGGTTAATCCGCGCAAATGCGTCGGATACTGAACGCGTCATCAGCTGATAGGCCAGCTGGTTGTTCAACAGGTTCATCGATTCCACTTCGATATCAACGTTGTTACCGTTGTTTTTTGCCGTCGTCGTGAAGTCAAGAACGCGCCGTGGACGAACATCCCGATGATCCAGCGTCTTGGTAAAAGTCATATGTCGCGCGTCTGTTACCGCGGCGGTAAAACGGGGCTTTTCCCGTTCGCTGCGCAGCGCATAGGCCAGTCGGGATTCAAAGTTCACGTCGCTTCGTTTGAAGTTCGGCGTATTGGCGTTGGCGATATTGTCGGCGATCACATTCTGCCGAAGCAGACTGGTGTCCATGGATCGGTGCAAAATATCAAGTTGTCGCCCAAAGCCTGTCTGTTCAAACATTCACTCTTCCTCCACGTTTTGATCATCGGTCATGCCGGCACCCTCCTTTAGAGGATATACCGGCTCAGATCCTGGTCCTCGACGACGTCATGCAGCCGCTCGTTCACGTAGTCCTGTGTTATCGGTATCGTCTGGCCGGCCAGATCCGGGGCGGTAAACGACACCTCCTCAAGGAGAAGTTCCATAATAGTATGCAACCGGCGAGCGCCGATATTTTCGGTCCGGCTGTTCACGTCTGCAGCAATCTTGGCAAGCTCGCGGATCGCATCATCGGCAAACTCGAGAATGACCCCTTCGGTTTCCAACAGCGCCGAATACTGCTTTATCAGTGCATTTTCCGGCTGGGTGAGTATTCGGTACAGATCGTCTTCATCCAGCGCTTCAAGCTCGACCCGGAGGGGAAACCGCCCCTGCAGTTCTGGTATCAGGTCACTGGGTTTGCTCATATGAAAGGCGCCGGCTGCTATGAAAAGGATGTGAGACGTGTCGACAATGCCGAACTTCGTGTTGACGCGACTCCCCTCAACGATCGGCAGGATGTCCCGTTGCACCCCTTCTCGGCTGACGTCACCACTGGTATGTCCTTCCCGAGATGCAATCTTGTCTATTTCATCGATAAAGATGATTCCGGTGTTCTCAATACGATTACGGGCCAGTTCTGCAGCGCGCTCGGTGTCGACCAGTTTTTCCGATTCCTCCTGGATGTAGTACTCCCGAGCCTGCCGAACCGTCATGCGACGTTTTCTGCGCTTGCCACCGAAGATGTTCCCCAGATTTCCCAGGTTCAGATCGAGTTCTTCCAGATTGCTGCCCGAGAAAATCTCTATAGCCGGGGTGCTTTGCTTGTTGACGGATATTTCGATTTCCTTGTCCTCAAGCTTACCTTCCCGCAGCATTCCCCGGAACCGTTCCCGAGTGTGCTGAGAAACGCCGCGGCGTTCCGGGCCCGTCCGTTCCGGGCCCGTCCGGTCCGTCCCGCCCATTTCTCCGAGCATGACAGGAGCTGTCTCTCGAGTCACTTCACCGTCTCCGCCGTTCTCTTCATCTTGCCTGTTACCAATACCGGGAAGAAGGGCATCCAGAAGATGTTCCTCAGCCAGAATTTCTGCTTTTTCATTCACCTCGGCCCGTAGTTCGTCCTTTACTAACTGCATCGAAATCGCCATAAGGTCCCGCACCATGGACTCAACGTCTCGACCGACGTATCCGACTTCGGTGTATTTTGTCGCTTCCACCTTTACAAAAGGTGCTCCCGTGAGCCGGGCAAGGCGTCGGGCGATTTCGGTCTTACCGACACCGGTTGGGCCGATCATGATGATGTTCTTCGGCGCAATTTCTTCCTGCATGTCTTCGGGTAGTTTTTGCCGGCGCATTCTGTTGCGCAAGGCAATCGCCACCGCCTTTTTTGCCTTGGTCTGGCCGATGATAAACTTGTCCAACTCGGCAACAATCTGTACCGGGGTGAGATCTTCGAGTTTCATGACAACTCCTCAATGGTTATCGACTGATTGGTGAAAACACAGATTTCTCCGGCGATCTGCAGTGACCGTTCGGCTATTTCCCGGGCCGTAAGATCGGTGGCGTCCATGAGTGCCCGTGCCGCCGCCAACGCGTAATTACCACCGGAGCCGATTGCCATAATGCCGTGTTCCGGCTCCAGCACATCCCCGGTCCCGGAGATCAGGAGTATCTTGTCTTTATCAGCCACGATGAGCATTGCCTCCAAACGCCGAAGCATCCGGTCCGTTCGCCATTCCTTCGCAAGTTCCACTGCACTGCGCATCAAGTCTCCGGCGTATTCCTTTATACGCGCTTCAAATCGCTCAAAGAGGGTGAACGCGTCGGCTGTTGCACCGGCAAAACCGACGGCGATCCGGCCGTCGTACATGGTCCGAACTTTCCGGGCATTCCCCTTCACAACGGTATTACCCATGGACACCTGACCGTCACCGGCCAGGGCAACCCTTCCATTTCTACGAACAGCTACAACTGTTGTACTGCGTATTTTCTCATAACTACTGCTCATTTTTGTCTGTCTCCTTTAGTCGGGCGTGAGGATGGGCGTCTTTGTAAACCCGAAGAAGTCGGTCCATTCCGACATGTGTGTACACCTGTGTCGTCGACAGCGTACTGTGCCCAAGCATCTCCTGAACGACCCTGATATCGGCCCCGTGGTTTAACAGATGGGTTGCAAAGGAGTGGCGAAAACCGTGGGGAGTAAGGTGTTTTGCCAACCCCGCTTCGGTTACCCGCTTTCCGACGATCTGTGCAGCTCCACGGGGCGTCAGGCGCCCTCCCCTCAGGTTTAACAGGAGAGCCTTCTGGTCGGCAAGACCCCGGCGTTTTAGAAACTCGTGCCGATAGGGCAGGTACTCCCGTAAAAAAGTGAATACGGTGCCGCCCAGAAAAACGTATCGATCTTTCTTTCCCTTACCGTGGACCAACACGGCCCGTTTACGAAAAACGAGGTCGTCCACGTTAACCCCACATATCTCGCTGATCCGGGCACCGGTAGAGTAGAGCAACTCAAGAAGGACCCTCGTCCGAAGTGTGCCGAAGTCATCGGTCGGAAAATCAAGCAGCTGCTCCATCTCCCGCTCAAAGAGGGTCTCCGGGAGACGTTTGGGCGTCCGCACACTCCGTACCGACGCTGCCGGGTTTTTGCCGGCCCGACCTTCATCTTCCAAAAATGAGAAGAACCCTTTCAACGCCGACAGACGACGGTTTACACTAGTTGCGGCCAACCCCTGCTCGGTGAGGGTTCGTACCCAGCGCCTTACCAACGGGACATCCACATCGTCAACCAGCTCGACACCCTGATCGGTACAGAACTCCATAAAAGACCGAAGATCATTGGTATATGCCCGGACACTCGCTTCCGCCAGCCCTCGAACGGCCTGGAGATATGTAACATACCGTTGAACGTCCGCCGCAATATCTACTGTTTTCACTGTGCTGTTCCTCTTCCGGCAACCGTACCTATCAGACGAAACTCCTCCCGGCTGGCGATGACCGACTCCCCATCGGTCATCGGACCGAACGCGGCGAGGGCTGATTTCGGTCCTTCACCGTGTACCGGCATCTGGTCTAATTCCGGTCCCCGCCGCCGTTCCACCCAGCCATCACGTGGTTTCCATTGCGAACCGAGCAAGTTCAAGACGTCCTCTCCCGATTCGACTGTCTCGGCACCGCCACCGGTCAGGGCCGCACATCCGGTCCATCCCGTACCGGCCCGATGTACACAGACCTCGACCCCGATATCACCGGCAAAATCCGCCGTAATCAGGGCACCCGATCCTTCCGGCGCCTGAACTACCACTACCGCGTCACTGAGACCGGCGATAATGCGATTTCTGGCGGGAAACCGGAACTTCGTGGGCGCAAAACCTACGGGATATTCGCTTAAAAGCAACCCACCCCGCCTGAGCAGATCCTGTGCCAGCGGCCGATGTTCCCGGGGATACACATCGTCAATGCCGGAACCAAGAACAGCAATAGCCTGTCCCGAAACGGTGCTGCGGCCAACCAGTGTACCTCGGTGGGCTGCTCCGTCGATTCCCCTGGCAAGTCCACTCACCACCGGGACGCCCCATTCGGCCAGGTCCCGACCCAGTCGATACGCCGCCAGGCGCCCCGCTTCATCGGGCCTGCGGGTGCCCACCACGGCTACAGACGACGCGCTTAGCTGCAGCACAGCGGGACATCCCCATCCGTAGAGTACGGCCGGCGCGTCGTACACACGCCTCAGGCGCTGGGGATAACCGGCATCCCCAATCCAGCGTACAAAATGGTCT
>Ga0334900_1003600_pt1 | contig 11868 bp, 10 predicted proteins | sample GraSluR3_MG_2_FD_207231 | JGI IMG/M metagenome (GOLD analysis project Ga0334900, IMG submission 207231) | Sludge microbial communities from methane-producing bioreactor in Wageningen University, Netherlands - Granular Sludge_31_08-R3 | ecosystem: Engineered > Bioreactor > Anaerobic >...
AGCAGAAAACATTAACTCTAGAATACAACGCTTTATCAATGTAAATTACGGAGCCAGGGATGAAAACTTTTTCTTCTTCAGATTGAAGAAATACTATGCATAGCACCTCAAAAAAAGAATTAGCCTAAAAATCCCCCAACCGCAATACCGTAGTACAAATATCGGAATTTAGCTGATTGACTGCATTAACTCCTTACGGATGTCGCACCCTGCGAGCAACCGGCATGAATCTTTAGTATTAACTCCTTAAGCTTAGCCTTACGGTGTTCCGAGTTGTTGATCAATTGGCTCTTATTATGAATTTTAGCTTAAAGATCTCGACTAAACCAATAAACAAAAACTGACTACATACTAAACGCACCATCCATTCTACCTCTAAGGATTTACCAATTATAACAGAAGAAGACAATATTTGTACATATGTTTAATTTAATGGATACTCAATGTGTTGCCTAAAATGATTACGATTAGCTATATAGCAGGTCGTTATGTAAGATTTCGAGAAAACAACAGATTTATCACTAGATCAATAGGCAATGTCAAAATTGAACACTAGCATCCGAAACTTTTCGAAAACAAGCAAAAAAAACTATGAAAACCCACTGAATACGCCAAAAAAAACGAGTTATCCAGAAAATAAGTTCTTCTCAAAAACCATTTCCCGGTGCTTTTTACTGGTCACTATTCTGGCTCCTTCTCGAACCTCATTGCACACGTAAGCGTGAGGTCGAAATACGCTCTGTCCTCAACGATTATGGTGTCCTTAGGAAAGACCAGCTGCTCAAACCCATAGCGGTCATAAACCTTGGCCTCGCTGATGTTGACTACCTCGGGAATCATCAGCATGTCGTCCCAAGCTGCATGCAGCTTAACCCCGCCCTTTGCTGTCCGAAACTTTGCCCAGCCAAACATGGCCAGGCATAGCGATATGGCTGTGCTGTCTATCAGCTTCACGCTTTTGTCTTTGATCTCCTTGATGATATGCGGGTTGTGATGCTTTTTCAGGACCGTCTTGTAGCGGCTCAACAGGCGGTAGCGCATGCTCTCAAACACCTGCCAGTTGCGCTTTTTGTTGCCATCGCTCATGGTGGAACGAGCAGGGCTCTGCCTGAGATTTAGGTCCTCTATGAATGCTTCGCTCACACCAATTCCTGCCGATATGTCACTTAGGCTCTGACACTTATTAAGCTGTCCGAAAGTTAGGGCAACAAGCTGGTCGTACGTCTTGTACTTGCTGCATCCTCTATCCGTTGGGTAGGTACGGATGCAGCTATCGAATAGCCAGCGGGGAACTAAATCGTATGAGGGGCTTTTTGCTATTTTTGTTTCGCCTGGAGAGGCCCATCATTTTAAAGTTTTTTGTTGCCCTCAAAATAGGGGGGATTCTGAGGGCATTTTTAAATTTCTTACTTTCGGATGCTAAGTACAGGAAAAACATTCCAGCCTGTACCATTATACTCAAGTACACCATCGTTATTTCCAAAATATATAAACCCTTTACTGCTCTGGGTGATACTCCAGTTCTGAGTGCTAGCATTGTATACGCTTTTACTATGGTTTACAATGTTAGGCAAACCAATATCTTTAATTTGAGCATGGGTTGCTTGCCAACCCAAAAGCACAAAACAAATCAGGATATAGCTTAGGCGCTGTCGCATCGTCCAACTATTTGAGTGTTGGCTAAAAGTAATGAATTGATCATTCGAATCAAACTCGCAAAATACAATTTTTCGAACAAGCACAATGCAACTACACCTAAATTTGTTAGATTTAAAAGTCTCATCGCTATTCTGCTCCCCCAAAAAGACTGTATATAAATTTCGGGTAATGCTTTTTTTTAGCCAATTTTGTTCCTTTATAACTTTGGATGCAGGAAACGACCAGTAACATACCATTTGTCACGCTTACAACCGATTGGGGCCAGCACGATTACTACCTGGGCATGCTCAAGGGTAGCCTTTTATCGGCGCTACCCCAGCTCAAGGTGGTGGATGTATCGCACAGCGTGGCCAGCTTTAATATCCACAGCGCAGCCTTTGTGGTAAAAAATAGCTTTAGCTACTTCCCAAAGGGTAGTATTCATCTTATCATGGTGAACAGTGAGGCTAGCGTTACCTCTCGCATTCTAATTAGCAAATGGCAAGATCACTTCTTTGTTACCCCCGACAATGGCATTATTGGGTTACTTTTTAACGATACCCCCGAGAGTACATACGAGGTTCCCTTTGCCCCCGATGGCAGCTTTGCATCGTTACCAGCATACGTAAAGGCAGTTCAAAACATAATGCTGAGTAAGCTGGGCAGCACCGTAACCTATTTTGACAAGCGCATTACCTTCAAGGCCACCATCGATGAATCGGTGATAACTGGCAGCATTATCTACATCGATTCATACCAAAACGCCATTACCAACATCTCCAAGAGCCTATTCGAAAGGGTAGGGCAAAACCGAAGCTACAACATCTTCGTCCAAAGCAATCATAATAAAATAGTGAAGCTAAGCACGGGCTACAACCAGGTTGATGCCGGCGAACTGCTCGCCCTGTTCAACTCCGCCAATCTGCTGGAGGTTGCCATACGCAATGGCTACGCCGCTGAATTGCTGAGCCTTAGGGTGGGTGGTAGCGTACGAGTCAATTTTTTATAAATATATATCCAAAAGGAAATGACATGCATGAATTCTGACCTACAAGGCCAACACAACCACAGCAAAGCACTTGATGCTTTTAACCACCTACTTACTATCATGGACGAACTTCGCGAGAAGTGCCCTTGGGATAGGGAGCAAACCTTTGAGAGCATGCGCAACCTTACCATTGAGGAAACCTATGAGTTAGCCGACGCCATTTTGGAGAAAGACCTGGAGAACGTTAAGAAGGAGCTCGGCGATTTGCTGCTACACATAGTTTTTTACTCCAAAATTGCCTCGGAGACCAACACATTTGATATTACCGATGTGATAAACCAGCTGTGCGACAAGCTTATTTACCGTCATCCTCACGTTTTTGGGACCACCCAGGTGAATGACTCGGATGACGTGGTGAAGAACTGGGAGCAGATAAAAATGTCGGAGAAGCAAGGCAACAAAACGGTGCTTTCGGGCGTACCCAAATCGCTATCAGCACTTATTAAGGCCAATAGAATACAGGAAAAAGTGCGCGCTGTAGGATTCGACTGGGAGGAGCGCCAACAGGTTTGGGACAAGGTAAACGAAGAGCTTAACGAGGTTCAAGGTGAAATTGAAAAGGGAGATCAGAATAGGATTGAAGCCGAATTTGGCGACCTGTTATTCTCCGTGGTGAACGCTGCTCGATTGTACAATATCGACCCCGAAACGGCTCTGGAGCGCACCAACAAAAAATTTATGAAACGCTTTGGTTACCTCGAGAGCAAAACCATTAAGGAGGGACGCTCGCTAAAAACCATGACCCTAGCCGAGATGAACGAGATTTGGGAACAAGCCAAAGCATTCGACAAACCCTAAGCACTGCTATGCTTCAATTCGTTGTTAAAAGATTTTTGTACAGTATCCTTGTGGTTTGGGGCGTGGTAACGCTGGTTTTTATCCTATTCAACCTAATTCCCGGTGACCCCGCCCGAATGGTAATGGGGCAAAGAACCGACGAGGCCTCGCTTGCCGCTGTACGTCGCGATCTGGGGCTCGATAAGCCCCTACCCTACCAGTACTTAAAATACATCAACGACCTATCGCCCATATCAATCCATAATCACAACAACCCTGATAGTTACATCTATTTAGATAGGGCGACATACTCCGTAGCCGCAACGATTGGGCTTAGCTCATCGAGAGCAATTGCAGTTAAGGCGCCATACCTACGGCGCTCGTTCCAAAGCGGAAAAACGGTAACCTCCATTATATCCGAAACGCTTCCCAACACCTTTATCCTTGCCATTACCGCTATGGTATTTGCCACCATCATAGGCATTGGGCTGGGTGTTGTTGCTGCGCTTAAAAAGGATACATGGATAGACAGGACCCTGCTCGTACTCTCAGCCTTTGGCATGAGCGTACCTTCGTTCTTTGCAGCCATACTGTTTGGCTGGCTTTTCGCATTTGTGCTGGGCGATTTTACGGGGCTAAACCTAACCGGTAACCTTTTGGAGGTTGATGATTTGGGCGAAGGGATGCACCTCCATCTCAAAAACCTAATCCTACCAGCGTTTACGCTGGGCATTCGGCCACTGGCCATTGTTACGCAGCTAGCGCGAAACTCCATGCTCGAAACGCTTTCGCAGGATTACATCCGCACGGCCAAGGCCAAGGGGCTTACCTATACCAAGGTGATATGGCGGCACGCCCTAAAGAACTCGTTAAACCCAGTGGTATCAGCAATTTCGGGTTGGTTTGCATCACTAATGGCTGGTGTGGTTTTCATCGAGTATATCTTTGGATGGAAGGGGCTGGGCTATGTAATTGTTGAGGCTCTTAACAGCTACGATGTACCACTGGTGCTTGGTTCGGTAGTAACCCTATCCATAGTATTTGTTGTAGTTAATTTTATGGTAGATATTGCCTACACGTACCTTGATCCAAGAATACGATTGTCGTAAGCCTAACCGAATGGAATTTATTCGTATTTTTGGTAAGATTGATTTCATAAAGGAATATTTATTTATCGACATAAAAATCAAAAGAAATGAGAAAACAGATTGTTGCAGGAAATTGGAAGATGAACACAACCCTTGAGGACGGCCTAAAGCTGGCCACACAGGTAAACGAACTTTCACAATCGCTACCCCAGGATGTTGAGCTTATTATTGCCCCTCCATTTACACATCTACATACCATCGCTAGCAAGCTGCAGGGCGGCAAGGTTAAGGTAAGCAGCCAGAACTGTGCTGCTTGGGACAAGGGTGCATATACCGGCGAAATTTCGGTTGATATGATTGCCTCAACCGGTGCCAGCTACGTAATTATTGGCCACTCGGAGCGTCGCGAGTACTTTGGCGAAACCAGCGAAATACTACTTAAAAAAGTGAAGCTGGCACTTGACAAAGGTTTGTCTCCCATCTTTTGCTGCGGTGAGGTGCTAGGCGAGCGCGACGCCAACAGACACTTTGAGGTTGTTCAAGCTCAAATAGAAGAGGTACTTTTCAACCTCACCGAAGGCGAGATGAAAAATGTGATTATTGCCTACGAGCCCGTTTGGGCCATTGGTACAGGCCGAACCGCATCACCCGAGCAGGCGCAGGAGATGCACGCACACATCAGAAAGTGCCTGGTTGAAAAGTTTGGCGATACCGTTGCCAATGCCACAAGCATACTGTACGGCGGTAGCTGTAAACCCGACAATGCCGTGGAGATCTTCGCCAAGCCCGATGTTGATGGTGGGCTAATAGGTGGCGCATCGCTTAAAGCCGAGGATTTTATTGCCATAGCCAAATCATTTCCCAAGTAGATGAAGTACACCGAGGTAGCCATACAGCTTACCCCATACAGCCCGCAAGCAGCTGAAATTATCACTGCCCTGCTGGCTGAGCTGGGGTTCGACAGCTTTACTGATAATCCTGAGGGTTTAATAGCTTACATCCCAACCCATCTATACAACGATGCAAGCCTGAATAGTTTTTTCAACGATTTAACCCTTGATGTAAAGGCCGTTTACACCGTTCAGCACATCGACGACCAGAACTGGAATAAGCAGTGGGAATCGAACTTTGAGCCCATAACCGTTGAAAATCTCTGTAGGGTTCGTGCGCCATTCCACAAGCCACAAGAGGGCTTTGAGCTGGAAATTATTATTGAGCCCAAGATGGCCTTTGGAACTGGCCACCACCAAACCACTTGGCTAATGACCCGAGAGATCTTCTCGATGGATATAAAGGGGAAGTCGGTACTCGATATGGGTTGTGGAACGGGCATACTGGCCATAGTGGCCGAAAAGCTTGGTGCAGCAAATGTGAAAGCTATCGATAACGATAGCTGGGCATACGAAAATGCCAAGGAGAATGTGGCTGCTAACAACTGCTTTAAAATAGATGTGGTGCTGGGTGATGCTGCGGCCATTGGCAACCATAAGTTCGATGTAATACTGGCCAATATCAACCTTAATATCCTTCTAAACGATATGGCACAATACGTGCAAAGCCTTACACCCAACGGAGTGCTGGTGATGAGCGGAATTCTCACCGGCGATATCGCCACCATTGAGCAAGCCGCCAAGCAGCATGGGCTAACCATTGTACATAGTAAAACCAAGAACGACTGGGCCTTAGTGCGCACCATAAAGTCCAGCTAATCCGACAGACAGATGAAACTATCCTACCTAAAACACCTTGCCACAAGATTAGCCATACTAATAATGCTTACAGGCGCCTCTGCACAAGGCTTCTCGCAAAGGATTACAACCTTCTCGCCTGATGTGGAACTTTTTGCTACTGAGCTCGAGGGTTTGGTAAAAAGCCAGCTCGAGAAGGATGAAGAAGATATCCCCGAGAGGTTTGCCCTGATGTGGCAATCGGACACATTATCTACAGACCAAAAGGGAAAGGTAGTTTCAATAGCCAACAATATACTAAAAAAAACAGGGGTAAACACCCGACCACTCATTACCTATGCAAAAGTTCTGATGCTATACACCCAAAGCCAAAAATTTCAGAACGAGATTGACACGTGGCTTTTGGGCGCTGAAGCTTTTGCCAAAACCGACAACCTGCCCATTTCATGGATTAGCCAATTTCTCGATAACTCCTTGGCCCTTTTCACCCGAGGCACGTTCGCCATCAACCCAGCCTTTGAGTGGAAAACTAGCAACCAGAATTTTAACTACAAGTTTGACCAAACCCTGACCATTAGCTTCTTTGATATCGACCTAGTATGTACAAACAATAACGACTCCATTACCATTCATTCAACCCAGGGAGAGTATTTCCCCCTTGAGGACAAGTGGATTGGGAAGGGGGGAAAAGTTACGTGGGTAAGAAGCAATTTACCCACTGACGTTATCTTTGCCACGCTTGCCAACTACAACCTAAACACCACGCGCAACGAGTACGAGGCCGACTCGGTGATGTACACCAACCTCGATTACTTCGACAAACCCTCGTTGGGGCGCTTAAAAGATAAGATTACCCGAGCTACCAATCCTCAAAACGTGAACTACCCCGAGTTCTACACCTACGAGCTGCGCCATAGAATTACAAACTTCTTTGATGGTGTTGATTTTGATGGGGGTTACTACATGATAGGCTCACAATTTATTGGTAACGGAACACGAGAACAACCTGCCATTATCGAAATAAAGCGCGATAATGAAGATTTTCTGAGGGTCGAGGCTCAAACCTACATCTTCCGTCGGCAAACCGTTGTATCGGACTATGCCCGGGTACGGTTTAAGCTGCAAAGCGACTCGCTGTACCACACTGGCCTAGGTTTCACCTATAACGATCAGGCCAAGCTGGTAACCATTGCCCCCACCAACCTGCTTACCACGCAAAGTCCAATACTTAGTACCTATCACAACTTTTCCATAACATTTGCCCAGCTACAGTGGCGTGTTGGCGAAGACGAGATGGCATTTAGCGCACCAATGGGGTCAGCACAAAGTAGAGCCATTTTTGAGTCGAACAACTTTTTTAACGAAGAACTATTTGATGAGCTCATGGGACGCGATGAGCAGCATCCCATCTTTGCCGTATCGAACTTCACCAGCCGCATACGCTCAAAGGAGTTTAAGGTTGATGATTTTGCTAGATACATCCGTAGAAGCCCCGAGCAGGTAAGAATTGCGATCATGCGGTTGGCCATGCAGGGCTACCTGCTATATGAGTACGAAACAGGCGACGTGTACGTACTCCCTAAACTTTACGATGCCATTAGGGCCAAGGGCAGATTTATCGATTACGATGTGCTCAAGTTCAGCTCCTACGTAGAGAGTGGTGCCAATGCCAAAATCGACCTCAATAGCCTTGAGGTGGCCATACGTGGCGTAGAGAACGTCTCCATCAGCGACTCACAGAATGTGTTCCTATACCCTGCCCGCCGAGAGCTAACACTTAAAAAGGATAGAAACTTCTCTTTCGATGGAATGGTCGATGCCGGTATGTTCAGGTTTTATGGTAGTAACTTTGAGTTCGATTACACCGAGTTTAAGGTGAACTCGGAGCTTATCGACTCCCTAAGGCTTAACTACCAAACGGATGACCTAGACTTCTACGGGCGACGAATCCTAAACCGTGTGACCAGCACTCTTGAGGTAATTTCAGGAGAAGTTCTTATCGACAAGCCTAATAACAAGTCGGGCTTAGTAATGAACAAGGAGTACCCAATATTCAACAGCAAGGGCTACTCCTTTGTTTACTACGACGATAAATCGATACATAACGGGGTGTACGATAGAGAGAACTTCTTTTTTAGAATAGATCCATTCACATTCAAAAGCATAAACAATTTTGAGATTGAGGATATGGTTTTTGCGGGCACATTCTACTCCGCCGATATATTTGCCCCTATACAAGATACCCTGCTGCTTAGGGCCGACAACTCCCTGGGCTTTCGCCGAACATTCCCTGCAGAGGGTTACGCCATTTACCAAGGCAAAGGACGATTCTACAACCGCATCGACCTGAGCAACAAAGGCCTTAAAGGTGTTGGCCGATTCGAGTACATCACCTCATCAACCTCATCGGATGACATCGATTTCTTCCCCGATTCGCTTGCTACCATGAGTACCGAGTTTACCGTTGCGCAGCAAAACGATGGCATTCAGTACCCCGATGTGAAGGGTAAAGTACACTCGGTGAAATGGTACCCCTACCAAGAGAAGCTTTACGCCTACAAGGGCCGAGAATCGTTCAACATGTTCAACAACGAGGCCAAGCTGCTGGGTAACCTAACCCTTGAGCCTCTTGGGCTGGTGGGCGATGGACTTATGGATATGCACAAGGCTCGGCTAACAGCCAACAACTACCTGTTCAATGCTTTAGATTATAGTACCGATTTGGCAAACGCCGAATTCAACGTGGTATCGGCTGAGGAATTGGCGTTTACCGCACCACAGGTTAAAGCATACGTAAGCTTCGAAACCCGCCATGGAGAGTTTTACAAGGTGAACGAGAGCATTGCTGCTGAACTGCCCCCCATGATGTACAAATCGCTAATCGATAAATTTGTATGGGCAATGGATGAGAATACATTGACCATAGAAACACCCGATAGGCAAAGAGATGTGGAGCTAGGTAAGGTTAATATTGCCGGGATGCCCAGCGGTGACAAGCAGCTCGATGGGTCACTCTTCTACTCGCACCACAACGATGAGGACTCGCTATACTTCTTCTCGCCCAAAGTGAAGTATAACCTTAGCAAGCCCTATCTAACGGCCGACTCGGTGAAATACCTCTTGGTTGCAGATGCTTTGATTATTCCAGGCAAAAAGCCCATTGAGATTGATGCGAAGAATAGGATGTTACCTATGGATGAATCGCAGATATTTGCGAATCAAACCCAGCGCTACCACCATTTTTACAATGCCCGAACACGGGTAACCAGCCGCAAACGTTACACCGCCAGCGGTACCATCGATTATATAGATGAGAACGACTCCATACAGCCTATCTTTCTGAAAGAGATAAAGGTAGATAACCGAGGGAACTCCTACGCCGAAACCAGCGTAACCGAGCCCGACAGCTTTAGGCTTAGCCCTCAACTCGGCTTTATTGGCGATATGGCAATATTTGCACCCGAAAAGCATTGGACATTCCATGGTGGAGCCAAGCCGTTGCACCCATGCAGCCAGATAAACTCGAGCAATATATATTTCAATGCGCAGCTCGATCCTAATAGTATCTTCATACCTGTACCCGAACTACCCCGAAACCTAAACCAAAATATACTCATTAACGGTAGCGTGGTAACCGTTGACTCAATCCACCTATATCCAGCCCTACTTAGTGGCCGAAAAGAGCATACCGACCGAACGCTGGTATCGGCCCATGGGTACTTGCATTACAATAAGAATAGGAGTAGGTTCCTAATTGGTTCAAAATCGAAGATAATGGATCCCGACACTACGGGTAACCTTATCAGCTTATCGAAAGATTTCTGCATGCTTTTCAGTGAGGGCGAGGTTAAGCTGCCTGTAAACCTTGGTCAAATAAAGCACACCACCTCGGGTAGCCTAACCCATATTTTGGCCGACAGCATTCTGAATATGGACCTGGTGCTTGCGCTTAATTTCCACTTCAACCAGCTGTCGCTTGAGGCCATGGCCAACGAAATGGCTACGTTAGCTCAGCTAAAAACGGTTGACCTTAACCGAAAAATTTACCACAAATATCTTCACCAAGAGCTCGATAAGGGTGAAGCCCAAACGGCAAAGAACCAGATTAACCTGTTTGGCGCCCCAACCCAAATTCCAAAGGGTATAGAGAGCACAATTACATTTGCCGACCTAAAGATGACCTGGGATCAAAAGAACACCTCATTTGTATCGAAAGGGAAAATTGGAGTTGGTACAATTGGTGGGGTGCAGGTTAACAAGTTTGTGGATGGTTTTGTGGAGATATACAAACGTAACACAGGCGACTGGATGATAATTTACCTGGAGCTGTCGCCCGATAAGTACTACGTATTCTACTACGCCAGAGGGGCCATGCAGGTATCGTCGCATAACCCACTATTTACCGATCCCATTAAGGATATGCGCACAAGGGAACGAAGAGTACGCGTTCCAGCAGGACAAATTCCATACAACTTTGTGGTTGGTACCCGCCGTGAGCTGCAAAGGGCACAGGAGCGATACAATGAACTTATTGGAAGAGGGGCTAACAATTTGGAATCTACCGAAGAAGCTCCCAAAGAGGATGATGAGGTTAACAGCACCGAAAAATCTAATGAAACGACTCACGCACTGTTAGAGAAAGAAAAGCAGGAAGAAACCGAAGAAGTTGAAGAGCAGGAAGAAGAAAATGAAGGTGAACCCAACTATAAAGGTTAACGTACCAGTAATAATAGGTTTTTAAGCGAATAGATGAATTCTGCTAGCCTTTATCGTTGTATCCATAAAGTATTTTTACAATGCCGGCTGGCTATACAGCACTTGGAAATCTAGCCTGCTCCTATGGGTCTATAGCGTAATTTCTATTATTGTGATGGCTAGCAGTCTGTTAGCTGCAATAAAACTCTAAACCTAGCATTACCTGCTAGTTAGCAACAAGCAGATTGAAAATCATAAAATCCAGTATTACAGGCCTATAGCAATATTTGAATCGTTTTTTTAGAATTACTTGAAATTGACGTATGGAATCATTATATTCGTACGTAAATTAAGAATTGCTAAAATGGAAACTAAATTAACTTTACGATTGAGAAAAAGTGTTATTGATAGGGCTAAGAAATATGCACATAGTCAAAGAATTAGTCTTTCAAAGATGATTGAGATATATCTTGAATCAATAACCGCTTCTAAGGAAAAAGAAGAAGAAACAACGCCTTTGGTTGAAAGTTTAAGCGGTGTCATTGAACTTGACCCTGATTTTGATTATAAGAAGGAATATTCTAACTATTTGACAGAAAAATACAAATGAAAAGAGCTCTACTTGACACAAATATAATTATTGACCTATTGGCTAAAAGAGAGCCATTTGACCAAGACGCAAAAAAACTATTCTCGTTTGCAGACAAAGAAAAGGTTACTCTTTATACCTCAGCTCTTTCAATTGCAAACATAAGTTATGTACTTTTAAGAAAAAGGAAACCAGAAGAGGCTAAACAAATATTAAGAAAATTTAGTACATGACAAAAAATAAAAAATAACTCTAAAAATCAACAAAATAGCATGAAATAAATTTGGTTAAAAGACTGATATTCATTATATTAAAAGATTATTATCACATAATTCTTCTAATGAT
>Ga0334900_1003601_pt1 | contig 11866 bp, 11 predicted proteins | sample GraSluR3_MG_2_FD_207231 | JGI IMG/M metagenome (GOLD analysis project Ga0334900, IMG submission 207231) | Sludge microbial communities from methane-producing bioreactor in Wageningen University, Netherlands - Granular Sludge_31_08-R3 | ecosystem: Engineered > Bioreactor > Anaerobic >...
TGATAGATAGGATCCTTGTTAATCATCATACCCGTTCCGCCTTTTTTCAGTCCATTCTACCCTGTGCCATGGACAAAATCAACCTTTGGCCAAGCCACCAACCACTTTTTTTATGCCTGAAGGCCCTTTTCTGCCAAAATTACCCGAATATACTTGACAGGTGGCCTATCCACATAATAGTGTTGGACATAGAACGAGTGGACAGGCCACTCATCTGACAGGAGGATCACATGGATCAGTTCAATTTAGGCCGTGTCGTACCCATGACACCCCATCTTTCCGCCAATCTTCGTTCCCTCGTCGGGTCGTCAAAGGATGTCCAGGGGGCGGGTCTTATAGATGCCGATGCAGATTACCTGCAGCACGTACTGGACAGACCCTTGAGCTGGGAGACATACTCTCAGCTTAAACCGGCGGTACGCAGGATCGGGGTTACCGGAAACTACAAGCAGGTACTGGAAACCTTTCCAAGTCCCGCTAACGAAACACCTCCGGGTTTCCGGATCGACTTTAACCTGGAAGCCGAGGGAATCCTGCGGGTAGATCTTGTCAGGGACATCAGCTACGACAAGAACAGCCAGAAGCGGGCAACCAACTTTCTCTTTTCCGCCGACAGCGCCAACCCCTACGAGGTTGCGTCCATCAAAAACCAGCTGGCCAATCTGACCTGCAATCCCGGAATCATCTATGACCTCTTCATCAACAACCCCAAGGCAAATGTGGGCAACAAGTACAAAGACCGGGACGAAGTCATGATGGCCCTGGGTGACATCCTTGGACCGGGCTGCGACATAAGCGTGGAGGTCAACAATCCCTTCGACGATGTAGAGAAAATTATAGAAGAAGCCGAGCACTTCCGGGAGATGCTCTCTCCCTACCGGGTTGTCATAAAAATTCCCCACACCGGACCGGTTAACAAAGAAAACGTGGACCAGCTGCTGCAGGGAGACAAGCGTTTCGGCGGTCGCTACGACAAGGGATCCACCGAGGATATGCTCCGGGGCCATAACCTGGCCATGATACTGCGGGAAAAGGGTTTCAAAATCAACTTTACCCTCATGTTCGAAGCTGAACAGACCGCCATGGCCCTTCAGGCAAAGCCCTACTTTATCAACAGCTTTGTCCGTCACCGCCTGGCCCAGAGCCAGGAGATGAAGCGCCTTCTGGACTTCTTTGACCTGACGGAAGATGTTTCGTACATTGAAAAACTGCGGAGCTTCATGATCGACAAGGATTACCTGAGTCCGGCCGACAAGGATATGAACCATATCGAAGTAATGAAGACGGCCAGACGAATCCTTCAGTATCGCAGTGCCGACGGAGAGGGACATATTGACGGCCTCGATGGTGTACGTCATAATTTACGTATGCTCCGGCAGGTAAATCTTCCGGAAACCAGGCTGATAATCTGCAGCATGGAAGGGGATTACAATTATCCCGATATCGACCGTTTACTGGCGGATCCGGAATTTGCCGACATGATGGGCAGGGTGGTGGTGACAGCCGAACCGGAGTATCTGGCCCGTTTTACCAGTGCCAATCAGGTTGTTTCCTACCAGCGGCGCTTCATGAACGCTGCCAACGGAGCAAAGTAAAGTAAAAAACTGTCGAAGACACAGCAAGGAGTTGTATATGAGTAAACGAGTAGCCATAGGCTGCGATCCCAACGCCAGTGATCTCAAGGAGTACATCAAATCCTCCCTGGACGAATGGGGCTATGAGTACACAGACATGGGCAGCGATGATCCCATCTATGCCAAGGTTGCCTTCAAAGTCGGCGAAGCAGTCGCCCGGGGCGAGTACGACCGGGGAATCCTGCTTTGCGGAACCGGTATCGGCGTCAGCATCGCCGCCAACAAGGTTCCCGGGGTCTATGCCGCCCTCTGCACCGACGTCTATTCCGCCGAGCGGGCGGTAAAGAGCAACAATGCCAACGTAATGACCATGGGAGCCCAGACTATCGGCCCGATAATCGCCAGGGATATGGTAAAAACCTATCTCGAGGCTGATTGGGAGCCCGGAACCCGTTCCGAATCCAAGGTTCAGGCCTACGTTGAGTACGCCAAAAAACACCAGGCCTAAAAAGCAGCGGGAAAACGATATGAGCTTAAGCGCACAGGAAAAACTTGAACTGGAAGAAAAAGCCCTGGCCCTGAGGGAGAAAGTCCTCAGGATGATCAAGGCTTCCGGCTCCGGCCACCTCGGCGGGGCCCTCTCTTCCACCGAAATACTGACGGCTCTCTATTTCAGGATCATGAAGGTCGATCCCGAACGACCCGACTGGACGGAGAGGGACCGTTTTGTCCTCTCCGCGGGCCATAAATGCCTGATTCTCTACGCGGCCCTGGCGGAAAAGGGGTTTCTGCCGGAAAGCTATCTGGACAGCTATGGCGACCTCAAGTCTCCCCTCCCCGGCCACCCCAGCATGCAGAAGCAGCCCGGGGTGGAAGCCAATACCGGAGCCCTGGGGCACGGGCTTTCCATCGCCGGCGGCATGGCCATGGGTCTGCGGGCTCAGAAAAAAAAGAATCGGGTTTTCGTCCTCATGGGAGACGGCGAACAGGCGGAGGGCTCCAACTGGGAGGCCGCGGCCGCCGCGTCCTATCATAAGCTGGACAACCTGCTGGCCTTTGTGGACCGTAACGGGCTCCAGATCGGAGGTAAAACCACCGAGGTAATGAGCTACGAGCCCCTGGAAGAACGCTGGGCCGCCTTCGGCTGGAGCGTCAGGACCATCGACGGTAACGACATCGAGCAGGTGGTGGAAGCCATTGAATCGGCCCCCTTTGAGGCCGGCAAACCTTCGGTAATCATCGCCGATACCGTCAAGTCCAAGGGACTCTCCTTCGCCGAAGGAGACGCGGCCTACCACTACTGGAAGGCTAATGCGGATGAACTCAAGGCCGCCGACGAGGACCTGAAAAAGGCCCGTGAAATACTGGAAAACGCACGGAAGGGGTTGAAATGAAGACGGTAAACTGGAACAGAACATTCACCGAAGCAAAGGACCCCCGCAAGACCTTCGGAGAGGCCCTGACCAAGGTGGGAAGTACTATCCCAGAGGTAATAGCCCTCTCCACCGACAGCTCTTCCGGCTCAGGAATGGGCCCCTTCGCCAAGCAGTTTCCTGAACGCCACTACGAGTTCGGAATCATGGAACAGGGAGCCATCGGTTACGCCGCGGGGCTTGCGAGCACAGGCTTGATCCCCTTTTACGCCGCCATCGCGCCCTTTGTAACCGCCCGGCCCTACGAGATGTTCCGCAACGACCTGGGCTACATGCAGCAGAACGTCAAGGTTGTGGGCCGCTGCGCGGGGCTTACCTACTCCCATTTAGGGCCGACCCACCACTCTCTGGATGATATCGGGATAATCCGAACCATTCCCGGAGTAACAATTCTGAATCCCGGCGACCCGGTGAGCATTCACAAGGCCGTGCAGGCGGCGGCGGAGTTCAAAGGACCGGCCTATATCCGCATAGGAAGCCCTCCCATGCCGGGCATCTACAACGAGGATGTCCCTTTCGAGGCAGGCAAGGGAAATGTCCTTATGGACGGGACGGATGTAACAATCATCGCCACCGGGACCATGCTTGCCAACGCCGTCAAGGCCGCCATGACTCTGGAATCCGAAGGGCTAAGCGTCTGTCTGATCGACATGCACACGGTAAAACCCCTGGATGCGGAGCTTGTACTGGAGGCGGCTGAACGTACAGGTCGCATCGTTACCGTGGAGGAACACTATGTGACAGGCGGTCTCGGCTCTGCCGTGGCGGAGCTCTGCTCCGCACGACGGCCAACCCCGGTCCACATGATCGGCGTTCAGGATCAGTACGCCAGCAACGGACCCTACGATGAGCTTCTGGGACTCTACGGCCTGCAGGCCGGACAGATCGCCGACACAGTCAGAAATCTCTTGAAATAACACAATCTTTTTCCCCCGGTCCTGTGCCGGGGGATTTTTTCCGGAACGAAACAGAACAATCAAAGGAACAAGGAGAGGGGCATGAACATTCTTGGAGTCGACATCGGTACCACCTCGATGAAAATGGGGGCTTTTACCACCGATAAGGACGGAAATCTTGAACAGGTGCGGGAGTATTCGGAATCCTATCCCGTAAATGTCTACAACAACGGTACCTTCGGGGATATCGAGCAGGAGAAGTGGGAAAAAGCCTTCCGCAACGGCTGCCGGGAAATGGCGGACCTGATGGGCGGCATCGACGCGGTCTCCCTCTCCGGTACGACCCCGGGCCTGAGCGCCATGGACGCCGATGGAAAAGCGACCTATCCGGCCATCCTGATGCTGGACCAGAGATCCCGCAAACAGGCTGCCGACATTATCCGTACCGTTGGGCTTCAGAAAATACTGGATGAGACCTCCAATATGCCGGTCGCCGGAGGCTGTTCCCTGGCGAGCATACTGTGGATCAAGGAAAACGAACCCGAGGCCTACGAAAGGTCCGTCTGCTTCGGCCATTCCAACACCTACATTGCCAAATGGCTCACCGGCTCCTTTGCCATCGATCCCTCCTCCGCCTCCTTGAGCGCCCTGTACAACACGGTAAAGAACGACCTTACCTGGAACAGGGAGATCGCCTCCGCCTTCGGCCTCTCCGTCGACCGCCTGCCGGAGGTTATCCGCTCCTACGACAGCGCAGGAAACGTCAAGGCGGAACTTGCTGCGGAACTCGGTCTCACAAAAAAGCCTCCGGTAATTATCGGCGGAAACGACGCGGTACTGGCCGCCTACGACGCGGGGGTAAACGAACCGGGCCAGATGATCAACGTCAACGGCACCTGCGAGATCAGCCTCGTCTGTCTGCCCAAATGTTACCCTTCCACGGAATACAATATCCGGGCCCATGTGCTTCCCGACCGCTGGCTTACCCTCTATGTGATGAACGCCGGCGGCAAGGCCTTTGAGTGGTTCCAGCAGCTCTTCTGCTCCGAAATGACCCCCGACCAGTTCTGGTCGGATTTTATGCCCGCCGCCATGGAGAAATGGCTGACCCGGGAAAGCAATGTACGCTATACCCCCTACCTGATGGGATCCCGGTACTCCCTGGAACCCCTCAAGGCCGAGTTTACCGGTATGAATCAGGAATCGGACAGGGAGGAACTCCTTGCAGCCATGGTCCGGGGCCTCTGCGAATACCAGCGGGAGCACCTCAAGGAGATCTCCCTGGAGATACCCATATCCAGGGAGATTTTCGTAACCGGCGGCGCGGTTAACGACGTGCTGATCGAAGCGAAAAAACAGTGGATGCGGGACAGCAGTTACGTCTACCGGGACCAGTCATCCCTTCGCGGAGCGGCCCTTCTGGCCCGCAAGCATCTTGAGGGTGAATTGTGAGTGTTGCCGGCAAAACCGTCCTGGTTACCGGAGCCGGAGCCAACATCGGCCGTGCGATAGCTGAACTTTTCGCCCGGCAGGGCGCCCGTGTGGCAATTACAACCCGCTCCAACGCCGGCGGCGGGGAAAATGCTGCGGAGAGTATTCGCAGTCAGGGAGGTGAGGCCCTCTTTTTCGGCGCCGACCTTACCGACGAGGCCCAGGTGGATCGGCTTTTCAGTTACGTGGAGGAGAATTTCGGTCCCGTTGAAGTGCTGATCAACAACGCCGGGGCGGCCCTTCCAACCCCCTTTCTCGACTCTGAAGTAAGCCGGTGGCGGGATGTTTTCGAGATCAACTTTTTTACCGCCCTGAACTGCTCCCGCCGGGCAGCTCCGAAGATGCTCGAAAAAGGCGAAGGGTCCATTATCAATACCGTCTCGGTCCGGGGATTCGACCATACCGGACGGGAGGGGATTATGGCCTACTCCGCGGCCAAGGCTGCCTTGACCAATTTTACCAAGACCCTGGCCAAAGAACTGGCACCGGGGATCAGCGTAAACGCCGTATCTCCCGGCTTTGTGCTGACCTCCGCCTACGACAAAGCATCGGAAGAGGTAAAGAAGGGTTTTATCGAATCCACGATGATCAAACGCTGGATTCAGCCGGAGGAACTGGCGGAGGCCTACCTCTACCTGGCCGGGCAATCCGCCATAACCGGAACCGTTCTCAGCGTGGACGGCGGTTTTCTTCTCAAGCAAGCCTGAACGAAGGATCATCCAGGCCTTCCCGTGTTTTCCCCCGGGAAGGCAGGCTTGCACACCTGAGTTTTGTACGATATCATACAATTGGAACGATTCAATAAGCACATACTGGAGTTTATATGGCTAAGAAGATTATTATAACCGGCGCCAGCACCGGAATCGGGGCAGAGACCTCCCGAATGCTCGCCCCGGGTAACGAGATTATTATTCACTACTACTCATCCAAGGGACCGGCGGAAGCCGTCGCCGCGGATGTTGAAAAGGCGGGAGGAACAGCTCATCTGATCCAGGCGGACCTCTCCAAACCCGATGAATGCGAACGCTTTGTCGCTGAATGCGCCAAGATCTTTCCCGTTGCGGATGTTCTGGTAAACAATGCCGGAGGACTTATCCGCCGCCAGCCCATAACCGAGCTTGACTGGGATTTCATGATCGAAACCTTCGCCCTGAATACCTTTTCAACGATGAAGGTTACTTCCCTCTGCGTACCCCTGCTGGAAAAGGCGGAGGATCCGGTCATCATCAACATGACATCCATTGCCATGCGTCACGGCGCACCCTCGGCAACCCTCTACGGAGCATCCAAGGGAGCCCTGGACACCTTTACCCGCGGGGCCGCCACTGAACTGGCGCCCAAGAAAATACGGGTAAACGCGGTAGCTCCTGGAGTCATCGAAACACCCTTCCACGAAAAGGTCTCCACTCCGGAAAAGATGAAGACATTCAGGGAAAATACTCCCCTCAAGCGGAACGGTCAGGCCCGTCACATCGCCCAGGCGGTCAAGTATCTTGTAGAGAACGACTTTATGACCGGCGCGACGGTAGACGTAAACGGCGGTTTATTCATGTATTAAAGGTCAGTACCGACCGAAAGAAGCCATCGGCGACAGTATCAGGCGCCGATGGTTTTTTTTTGCCCCGTGTTCAGCTTTTCAGCCGTCCCGCAGGACTCCCGGATTGCCAGACGGGGGGTGATTAGAATACGCTCCGGTGTTCCGGGGTTGCTGATTCGTTCCAGCAGAAAACGCGCAGCCCGCCGTGCAACCAGCTCCGGAGGAATTGCTACTGTAGACAGGGATGGGGTCCAGAGCCGGGCTTCCGAGATATCATCAAAACCGATGACGCCAAAATTCCGTCCCGGCTGAATACCCTTTGACCTCAGCCCCAGCATGACCCCCAGGGCGATAATGTCGTTATAACAGAAGGCCGCTGTGGGAGGATTCGGCTTGGAGACCAGGTCCCGTATTGCCGTATAACCGCCCCAGCGGTTTCCCTGGGCACTGACAATCAAATCGTAATCGGGACTGTAACCGTACTTCTCAAAGGCAAGCCTGAAACCCTCAAGACGCTCAAGTCCGGGAGTCGATCCCGCTTCTCCCCCCACAAAGGCTATACGCCGGTGGCCGGCGGCCAGCAGCCTCTCCACCGCCATTCTTGCACCCACCACATTGTCGGCGCCGACGTAGTTACCGGGAAAGTCGCCGAGATAGCGGTTAATGAATACAGAAGGAACATGGCTGTTGACAAGAGGGCCCAGATCGTTCCGGGTTGAAAACCTGGCAGGACTGATAAGCAGCCCGTCCACATTATGTTCAAGAAAAGTTGAGATGGCACGTCTCTGCCGCTCGGGGTTCTCGGTTGTATTGGCCAGCATTACGACAATGCCCTCAGGTTCGAGAGATTCCTCGATTACCGGCACAAGCTCCGAGAAAAAGGGGTTGCCCAGATCGTTGATAAGAATTCCCACAATAAAAGAACGGCTTGTTCGCAAATTCGCCGCTGTGCGGTTATAGACATAACCGAGAGCTTCGCTTGCTTCCCGCACCAGTGCCGCTGTCGTTTTCGTAATCAGGGGGCTGTTTTTCAGCACCAGGGAGACCGTAGACTTGGAGACACCCGCTTCCCGGGCAATGTCTTTTATCGTAACCCTTCTCTTTTTTTTCCCTGTCTGCTGATTCACCCTTAAAACACCTTCTTCTTATTGGAACGGTGTAATTTTAGGCCCATGCACGCGAACTGTCAATAAATAAAAAAATTGAATTGGGAACATCCTCCTCCCCAGTCACCCGTATTATATACAAATACGATACAACTAAGAAACAATTTCCTTGACAGCAGCCAAAACCCCTGCTATCGTTTCTATTGAATCGTTCCAATACCGTGCAACATAAATTCTGCATGGAAAAATTAACAGGAGGACTATTCATGAAAAAGATTGTCGGACTGACTCTCGTACTGATGCTGATCTTCAGCCTTGCTTCCTTTGCGGAAGGCAAAAAGGAGAGCGGCGCACCTGAGTCCATTACTCTCGTCGGCGGCGTCATGCTTCCCCAGGGACATGTCTATTACCAGGCAATGGAAAAGTTTGTCGAGCTCCTCGATGAATACTACACCGGGCCCATCGAACTGAAGTACGAGCTTCACCACTCAGGCTCCATCGGAACCGAAAAGGACATGTTCGAGTTCATGATGCAGGGAGTCTCTGTAGATTTTGCGATAATTTCCCCCGCCTGGGTTGCAACCTGGGACAAGACCGCCCCCATCATCGACGCACCCTTCCTTTTCAAGAGCATCGAGCACTGGGAAAAATCCCTTGAAGCCGGCGCCCTCGATTCTATCGCCGAAACCATCCGCAAGAAAGGCGTCCGTTTTATCGGTTACGGCGGCGGCGGAGCCCGCAGCCTGATCCTCAACCAGCCGGTAAAAACCCTCGACGACTTCGGCAAAATCGACCTGCGTGTTCAGGGTTCTCCTCTGCACGCCGCCGTATTCGGCGCCATCGGCCTGAACCCCACTCCCCTGGACTACACCGAATGTTACAACGCCATAAAGACCGGTGTAATCGACGGTCTCGAGAACGAGCCCGCCGGTCTTGAGGGTATGAAGTTCTACGAGGTTGCTCCTTACTACGCTCTCTCGGAGCACCAGATCACAACCCGCATCCTCTGCTTCTCCGAATCCAGACTTCAGAGCTTCCCCCAGGACCTGCAGGATGCCATTGTAAAGGCAGGACTGGAAGCAGGACGATGGCACCGAAAGACGGAGGTTGCCATGGGACAGCAGATCATCGACAAACTGGCGGCCAATCACGGCCTGAAGACCATTGATTTCACCAAGGCACAGAAAGACGAGATGGCCCGCCGGGCAATGCCTGAGGTTATGAAGTATGCCAAGGAAGTTGGCGCAACTGAAATCGTAGAAAAGATCCAGAACCTGTAAGGATCACTTTTATCCTTCGAATGCAGGCCGGTAAACACCGGCCTGCTTTTCCATTTACCCAGAGGAGCAAAACCGATGCCCTTGAAACTGTTTGATCTGTACGCGAAGTTTCTGATACGCGTAATGATTGTCCTTATGTTCATACTGCTGGGCGCCGTAGCCCTGACCGTGGCCGGCCGCTACATACCCTTCATTCCCCGCTACCTGTGGACCCTGGAAGTAACCAACATATCCCTTATCTGGATGGTTTTTGTGGGCTCGGTGGTCGGTCTCAGGGAATCCCGACACTTCTATATCGATATCTTCGCCAAGGGGGTTCCCCAGTGGTTTGAAGTATTTCTGAAAATTCTCAACTACGTTGTTACCCTTACTGTCATTTATGTGTTTGTCCGTTACGGATACCGCTTTTTCAAGCAGTGGGGACTGATCCAGACCTCGGAACTGACCGGCATTAATCTGGGCTTTCTCTACGCCTCGGTTCCCTTCGCCGGAATCTCGTGGCTGATATTCATGATTGAAAGGTTCTACCACGACTTTATTAAGAAAGATCTGTCGGAGGAACACCACATGGCCGATTCCTACCAGGTCCACCACGAAGATGAAGATACTACAGAAGGAGAAATGGACAAATGACAGCTGGAACAGTCGCCGCGATAATGTTCATACTGCTTATCGTCCTCATAATTTTACGCGTACCGGTCAGTTTTACCCTGGCCTTTGCAGTTATCCCGATTCTCATACTTACCCCCCGGGTAACTCCTCTAATGCTTCTTCAGCGTATGATGGTGCAGTACGGCTCCTTCATTCTGCTGTCAATACCGTTTTTCCTGCTGGCTGCGGTAATCATGAACGAGGCCAAGATAACCGACCGGCTGATACGGTTTTCCCGTTCCATGGTAGGCCCCCTTCCCGGCGGTCTCGGCCATGTCAACGTCGCCGTCAGCATGCTCTTTGCAGGAATCTCCGGCTCTTCCAACGCGGATGCCGCCGGAATCGGGTCGGTCCTTATTCCCGCCATGGAAAGGGAGGGATACGACAAGAACTTTACCGTAGCCGTTACAGCCTGTTCGGCGGTAATGGGAAACATAATACCGCCAAGCATTACCATGGTGGTCTGGGGCGGGGTCATGAGTACCTCCGTTTCCGGACTCTTTCTGGCAGGTTTTGTTCCCGGCGTAATGATCGCCCTCTTCCAGATGGCCCTGGTACTCTACTTTGCCCTTAAACGCGGGTACCCGCGGGATGCCGGCTACAGCCTGAAAGAGTTCGTGTTGAGTTTTCGCGGAGCAATCCTGGCCCTGGTTACGCCTATGATTATCGTCGGCGGAATCGTCTTTGGCCTGGTAACTCCTACCGAGGCTTCCCTTGTAGCGGTTGTTTACTCCCTTATCCTGGGTATGTTCATCTACAAGACCGTCTCCTTCAACAAGTTTATCGGCCTTATGCTGGATACGGCGAAACTGGCTTCCATAGTGCTCTTTGCTGTTGGATGCGCCTCCATATACGGCTGGGTCCTGGCCTACTACAAGATCCCGAACTTCCTGGTTGACGTTCTCGGCGGCATTACGACATCCCCGTCCCTGATGCTGATAATCTTTGTGGGAATCTTCCTGCTGGTTGGAACCTTCATGGATTCCGTTCCCGCAATCGTTATCCTCGGGCCCCTGCTTGCGCCCATTGCCGAACACGTCGGCATACATCCCCTTCACTTCGCCATCGTGGGAGTTGTCTCCCTGGCCTTCGGACTGGTAACCCCGCCCTACGGGCTCTGTCTGTTGATATCCAGCGAGATCGCGGGGATTAACGCCATGCGTCCCCTCAAGGAGGTCGGAATATTTCTGCTTTCCATGCTCGCGGTTCTGCTCCTTATCATATTTTTTCCGTCACTGACCCTGGCTATACCCAAGGCTTTCATGCCGGAACTCTTTTTATAGTGTGCCATGAAAGATAAAATACTGAGTGCCGAAGCCGCCGTCGCCCTTATAGGGGACGGCGCCCGTGTCGCCCTCCACGGTTCGGGGGGAGGCATCTGTGAAACAACCCTGCTGCTGAAGAAACTTGGTGAACGCTTCCAGAAAAGCGGAAAACCGGAAGGAATAAGCATTGTTCATTCCACAGGCATAGGAAACAAGGAGGGCACCGGAATCGACCTTATCGCCTTTCCGGGCCTGGTCAAGCGTGATATTGCCGGCCATTTCGGCATGTCCCCCAAAATGGGGGAGCTGATCCTGGGAAACCAGGTGGAGGCCTACAACTTTCCCCAGGGTGTTCTCTCCCACATGTTCCACGCCGTGGCTGCCAAAACACCCGGGGTTATTACCAAGATAGGCCTCAACACCTACGTGGACCCGCGCCTTGAAGGCGGAAAGGCCAACGATCTTGCCACGGAAGACCTGGTAAAGGTCATAGAGCTGAATGGCGAGGAGTGGCTCTTCTTTCCCCGCTTTGAATTCGACGTTGCCTTTGTCCGGGGAACCACCGCCGATCTTAACGGGAACATTACCAACGAGGAGGACGGCCCTTTTCTGGAGGGTATGGCAATCGCCCAG
>Ga0334900_1003605_pt1 | contig 11859 bp, 6 predicted proteins | sample GraSluR3_MG_2_FD_207231 | JGI IMG/M metagenome (GOLD analysis project Ga0334900, IMG submission 207231) | Sludge microbial communities from methane-producing bioreactor in Wageningen University, Netherlands - Granular Sludge_31_08-R3 | ecosystem: Engineered > Bioreactor > Anaerobic > Unclassified...
GGGGGTTTGAGGGCCAGCATGAAATCCAGGCCGGCGGGGTTTACGAAAAGGAAGCCGACGAATTCACAGCCACGGGTGAAGCTTCCGGTGAGAAATCGGTGCATCCGCTCCTTACGGAAGGCGGAGCAAATATGTCCGCCCGGGTGGAGATCTATCCAAGAACAGCCATTTGGTTTTATGGCTTTTTCGGCCCGAATACCGAGATTGTCTCCTCTGTGGCGGCGGGGCAAGTGGCCGGCACCTATCAGCTGCACACCCCTTCGGGGAAAGAGTCCTTCCTGGCATGGACCGCCACACTTGACCACACACTTGAATTACGCACCGGGGCATCCCTGCGGTTTCTGCAACATGAAACAGACTACGGGCCATTTACAACGAACGACCAAGATCCCCTTCTGTGGTCTTCCCCTGCCGGCCTGGAGCTGCTTACATCGCTCCCTCGAGAAGTCACGCCCGGCCAGGAACTGGAGCTTCAATTAAAGGTCACGGATGATGCAGGCAACCCGGCACCAATGGCTGCCGTCATCATGGAAGGGGAGGGACGGTTTTCTCTATATGCCCCGGTCGCGGATGCCAACGGGATGGTCTTCACGAATTGGACCCCGGACCCCCTGGAGGGAGACAAGTCATTCACGGCAACCGTTCTCCGAGCCGACAGCTCCGTGGTCCGCTCGGTTTCGGGAACCGTCAGTGTTGCCGGCGAACCCGCGGGAACCTTCACCGACCCCAGGGATGACAAAACCTACAACTGGGTAAGGATAGGGGCACAGGTATGGATGGCCGAAAACCTGAAATACCTTCCTTCGGTGGTCGACCGCCGAACCGGATCTGACACAACGGCATACTACTATGTGTATGATTACAACATGACCGACATCTGGGAGGCAATGAGCACCCCGAATTACAAAGGCTATGGGGTTCTTTACAACTGGCCCGCGGCCATGGACGGGGCCGCTGCGACCAATGCCAATCCGAGCGGCGTCCAGGGGGCTTGTCCCCCTGGATGGCACCTGCCAAGTGATGCGGAGTGGGAACAATTATTCAATTTCCTGATCGACCACTTCGACGACATCACGCAAGACAACGTCGCAAACAAACTCAAGTCCTGCCTCCAGGTAGGCTCGCCACTGGGCGGACTCTGCGCCACCACGGAACACCCCCGGTGGGACGATCATTATCCGGCACACGGCACCGACGACTTCGGTTTCTCCGCCCTTCCGGGGGGAGCCCGGCTGGACTATGGCACCACCGGCTCATTCAATTACCTGGGATGGTATGGCAATTGGTGGTCCACCCACGAATATTTTCTGGAAGAGACCAAGGCGGCATCCAGGCATTTTAGTTACGATCACGGCAAGGCAATCAGGCAGTTCCCCATGAAACCCGTGGGTTTAAGCGTACGGTGCGTGCAAGACTGACCGGCCTGACTGCGATCCCTGGTCATACCCCTTTCTCGGCGTAAACAAAATAATAGGAGGGCCATACAAACCGCATAAACGGCCGGATGCCCGGCCGGATGCGGTCCGGAGAAGCCCATGTCTCCGACCGGACAATGGTCCATCCCGATTTCCGGAGCAGCCAGTCGTATTGGCGGGGTTCAAATTCATGATAGTGCCTGTCCCATTCGTCGGATGGGTTCCAATAGGCCCGGGCGAACCATACCTTCAGGGGCACGGAAGACACCAGCCTTCCTTTTTTAATCTCCTGCAGCAGGTTGAACGGGGCAAGCAAGTGCTCAAACACTTCAAAGGAGGTAATGTAGTCCACATCGACTTCGTTGACAAAGGAATAATCCGTATCAAGGTCTTCCCCCGAGGTGTTTTGTACCCTATACCCGCTCCGGGCCATAATCCCGGAGAAAGGGTTGGGCGTGCCCAGGTCAAGGATGCGCGCCCCTGGCGGCACATGCTCCCTTAAAAACTTCAATGTCTTTTTATACCGTAACGGCATGGGTTCCTTCATGGTCTCGGGCATTGGTATCTGAAAAACAGGCCATGAAGATACACAAAGCATGGGTCATTTCCCGGCCATGGCCCCGATTTTGGCCTCAAGAGCGTCCAGCCGGGCCTTAAGCTGATCATTTTCGGCCTTCAGTTCCCTGACGGCATTGACCAGGGCCACATTGATGGGGTGCATATTGAAATCCAGGAAACCGTCTTCCGCTTCTGAAACGGCTTCCGGGAAGATTTTCCGGACCTCCTGCGCCACAAAGCCGGCCTGTTCCACCCCGGCCGGGAGCTGCCTGGCGTTGTTCTCTCTGTAAACAAACCACACCGCCTCCAGGGCCGCAATCTCATCCAGGCCCTTTTCATACTTGCCCAGCAGGGTTTTCAACCTCTCGTCGGATGAAGCCGCCCAGGAGGTACCGCCCTCCGTTTTATAGGCATTGCCCACCACATGCAGTTTCTGGGTGGGGCTGGTGGTTCCGAGGCCCACATAGGCATTGGATTGTTTGGCGAAGATGGCAAGGGCATAAGCCGTGTTATTGATGCTCAAACCGCCGGCAGCGGAATTGTTGAAGACATGCCATTTTTCCGTGCTGCCTTCGTAGAGCCGGATCCCGGCATCCTGACCGGTGTTCGACTGTATGTAAATAAAACTATCCGGGAAACCGGCTCCGGCCACGTGAAGCCTGGCCTCAGGGCTGCCGGTCCCCATACCTATTCGCCCTGCATGGGTGATTATCATCCGGAGGTTGGTTCCTTTATTAAACCAGACCTCCCCACTTCCCCCATCGGCGTTAAAGACAATGATCCCCGAACTCCCGTTCGCGTTAATCATTAGATGATCCCCGCCCCCCCTTATGGACGGCTTCTGCGGATTATTACTGTTCCCCGAATAAAGGTCAAGACTGCTGCCAATACTTAGCTGTTGACGGGGTGTGTTCGTACCCAGGCCCACCTTTCCCTCCACATAAAACTTACCGCCGGTAAAATGGCCTGAGAATCCAGACTCCGTAATGACGCGGCCCTTTATGGCGATCGGCGCTCCCAAAATGGATTCGTTTTGTCCATAGACAGCCGTCGGACTGGTCCCCGTTTCCACATAGCCGTGAACGCCTGTCCCCGCCCATGAATATCCCAGCACCCCGGTTCCCTGGTCACCAGTGCCCACGATCCCCCTTGTGCTTCCCATTCCATCTCCCCTGATGGCTGAATACCCATTTGTGGAATTATTGACAATGGTAAAAACAGAGCTGCTGTTCGTGGCGCTTCCCTGGTAGGGCAATGTCAGTCCGCCGGAGCCGGTTTCGTCATTGCCGGGAACCCAGGTCGTGCCGTTATATTTAAGCACCTGACCGGCAGACGCCCCCATTGATGCGAGCTTGGGAGCGGTCACACCACCATCGGCAATTTTTGCTTCTGTCACGGCATTGCCCGCCAGCTTGGCCGACGTGACGGCACCGCCGGCAATCTTTGCCTGCGTAACGGCATTGTCCGCGATCTTTGCCTCGGACACCTTCCCCGACCCGATGGTGGGATTCGGATAGGTCCCCGTCAGATCGCCTCCCGCCGGACCCGTTGGGTTGCTCCCGGCAGTTCCCGTTTCATCCGTTGCCGGCGCCCAGGTCGTGCCGTTCCATTTCAGCACCTGCCCCGTGCTGGCAGACTGCCGCGCCAGCCTCAGGGGGGAGGCCGTCGTGCCTTGTCCGTCCAGCGTGGCGTCCGTGCGCACATATTGGCCGCCCCACTGGTCCCCTTCCGCTCCGGGCAGGGTGACCGACCCGCCGCCCCGGCTCAGGCTGAGCACCGATCCGCTCAGCCCCAGGACCTGGATCTCGTTGGTGGGGTCCCCGTCCTTCTCAACCTCTACCGTGCTGGCATGAAAGGCGTAGGGCACTGCCAGCAGCTGCATGGTTCCCAGGTGCGAAAAAGAGTTGCCGTTGGCCGGGTCCAGTTCAACCTTGATAAAATGGGGATTCTCTCCCCAGGTCGCAGGGGCCAGGCTCCCGCTCACACGGGTTCCCAGTCCGACAACAAAATTCGCCAGCCCGAAATCACCCGTGGGCACCGAATGCGTTTCCACATAGACAGCCGTTCCCGTGCCGCTGTTTTGCAGGATGCTGATGCGGAACCTGACGGTTTTGTTGGCCAAGAGCTCTCCCGAGCTGTTGCGCACCACGGCCTGGTAATTGAAACCGGCCGGAACCTGGGCCATTACGGTCAACGAAACAACCCAGAATACGATGGTTAAGAATGCCTGTTTCATCGGATCATTGTTTAATGATTTTACGTGTCGTCAGTTCCTTCCCCTCCAGGGTAAGCACCCGGAGAAAATACAATCCGGGGGCAAAGCCACCCATGGTTATTTCTTCGACCCCGGGGTCCAGACTCTTTTGAAGCATCCTGTGGCCCGTCACATCATACAGCTCGCACCGAAAATGCCCCCCCTCTGTCCGGACAACTTCAATCATAAGCCGGTCGCCGACAGGGTTGGGATACACCCTGACTGCAAGCCCGGGAACCTCTCTCTCCGGCAGGGACGTGGTAATGATGTTTGTCTGATGAAGTCCCTGGGTCAGGATGTGGCCGGAGCCTCGAAAAGTTTCAATCACCGGCTCCCCCAGGGTCCAGTCCACCTTATAACCACCGGCAGCACCCGAACCGCCGGCACTGGCGATTGCCTGCTGTGCATGCCCCGCGGGAACCCCCAGAAGCAGCATGAAAAAAAAGACCATTGGTTTCATGGTTCAGAAAGATTTTGACCAGTTTGCTTGACCTTCAGAAAAAGTGTACTCGAGGCTGTAATGCATAAAACCCTGACTTCCACTGTGTGAAGACAGGTGTCCACAGGCGGGTGATCACGGGATTGGGTTAATGCATCATCCCCTGTATCAGGAATACGGTTGATCATTGACAGGATTCAACCGTGGGTTCATCATCGGACCTGGCCCACAGGAAGTCCACGGGTAAAAAAACAGGCCCTCCCCGGATCGATTCAAAAAACAAAAGTTACGGATAATATGCTACCAGAAAGCGGTTTTAGGCGATTATTTTGCCAGAAAACAGAAAACATTCCGTCAGCGGCCATTCAGGAGCTCGCGCACCGCGACCGGAGCATCCACCACCCGGGGGATTTCCTGTCCCTGGTACAGAACCGGGCGGGCCGTTTCGATAAGAATCTTTTTGATTTCTGCGGGTGACAGACTGCTGTCAACCTCTTTCATCATGGCCACAACGGCCGCCAGGGCCACCGACATGGAGGAGAAGGAAAAGAAGGGGGTCTCGTTGCCCGAGCTGCCGGGAGTGCGCCCCCTTTTCACAAAGTCATCATACTGTTTCAGGAACAGCACATTGTAATCAAAATGAAAGATGTTGACATCGGGAGTGCGCGCATAAGCGGACGGGACGCTGGCAATGAAACCATACGGAAGGAGGTTCTCTTCCAGGTCATAATGGATAAAAGTCGTCACGATCCCGTGCCCGATGGCCTTCTGTACCGCCGCGTCAATGAGGGGCCTGTCTTCCGGAAGAAACATCGGGGCGGAATAAGTAAGGACATCCACTCCCTGTTCAATGGCCCACTCAATGGCGGACACGATCGCAGCTCCTTCGCCTACCCGCCCTCTTGGCCGGGCATTCAGGGCATAGATCCCGACCCCGGGAGCCAGTTCCCGCAGGGTGGTGGCCATCCACAGGCCGTGTTCTCCGACTTGTTCAAACGAGGCCGTGTTTCCGGTAAAATCCTTTCCACCGGCATATAGTTCCCGGTTATCACTGAATCCAAAATACGTGTCGATGATTCCAACTTTGATGCCCTGTCCGGTCGCATAGTCATGCGCTTCCAGAAAACGATGAAAGGTGTTGTAGTTGGGCCGCAGATTGGCATCCGTGAAGTGGATGAAAAAAGGTTCATCTGCACGCAGGCCCTGCCATGAGCCTACCAAAAGACACAGGCCCAAAACCCAGTGAATGCCGGATTTCCCAGTTGTTCTCATTGTTGTGATGATTTATGGTTCCTGATGTTTAGGGATTGGCCCGAAGAGGACTTGTTGCATGTGGCTCAAATCACATGCCACAACAATCAATATGTTGCCGCCCTGACATTTGCATTGATCGCCCTTTGAACTGAATCACAACCGCTTGCCTCGACATGTCCGAATCCGACCAGCAACTGCTTCAATTCCGGTCAATCTGACGGGGTGCCGGGGTTTTTTGAAATAAATGAAAAATGCCCGGGAAACTGCTGGCAGCTTGCTGCTGCTGAATCCTGCCCAGGGCCATGGCGAGCCCGGCACAGAGCACCAGGCAGATCCCCGCAATGATAAAGGAGAGGCGGTGGTTGCCGCTTGCCGCGAACAGCGTTTGCGACAGGCGGCTGAACACAAAACCACCCACCCCCCAGGCGGTCAGTACCATGCCATAGTTTACCCCGAAGTTCTTCATGCCCCAGAACACCTTGGTGAAGGTTGGGAACAGCGACAGGTTTGTGCCGAAGTTGAAACCAATAAAAGCAGCAAACAACACAATCAGCAGGGCCGGGGTCTGATCACCGACCAGCGCAGCCGCCAGGAACATGAGCGTGGCCTGAAATACCAGCAGGATAAACAGGGTCACCACACGGCCGATCTTGTCCGAGATAAAACCCGCGATGATTCTTCCCGAGGCATTGCCAATGGCAATGATGGCCACCGCCAGAAAGGCCTGTTCGCCCAGGCTGTTCTGCGCCATGCCAGAAATGCTGGCAATGACCATCAGTCCGGCACCCGAGCCGATAAACAGAATAAACCAGACCAGATAAAAGGATGGCAAACGAAGGATCTCCCCGGCATGATAATCCCGCACGGTTCCATTGGCAGTTTTTTGCGCAGGCTTTATCGTGGCTTTCTCCGGTGCCACGAACCCTTCCGGGGGGTTCTGCAGCAGCATGGCGGCCCCGCTTACAATAACCAGGAATGCCAGCCCGAATATCAGCATGGTGTTGTGCAATCCGTAATGGTTCACCAGATAGGTGGCCAGGGGCGCGATGTACACGGGTGCAATGCCAAAGCCCGACACCACAATCCCCGCGATCAGTCCGCTTTTCGAAGCCGGAAACCATTTGAAGGCCGGGGGGGTGGCAGAGGCATAACCAAAACCAATGCCGATCCCGGCCAGAATGCCGAAGCCCAGCACCCACAAGGCATAACTGTTGGTAAAGTACAGGAGGGTGAACCCGGCACTGACCAAAACGCCGCCTATGGCGGCAGTGATCTTCGGCCCTTTTTTATCCTGCAGCCGGCCAGCCAGGATCATGGTGAAGGCAAACACCAGTATGCAGACTGCATAGGGGTCGTTCAGCGCAGCCTCCTCCCAGGTGAAGGCATCCTCGCCTCCGGCCTGGATGGATCTGTAGATGGCGTCTTTGAAAATACTCCAGGAATAAAGAATGCCCAATGCGAGGTTGATCGTAAGGCCGGCAAAGACAACCACCCAGCCACGGTTGCGGGAAGAAGAACCAGTCATTAAAAAAGGTGTAATAGAACCATAAAAAAACAGGAGGCAAAGATATGTGTTTCTCTTTCATCGGACGCCTTCTCTGCATCCTTCTTTTTAAAAAAAGGGCAAGAACCATGGCCCCGCAGTGAGGTCCTAAATGGAGTTCAGGTATTCGTAAAGGTCTTCCTCGGGCTTGAGAGACAGTTTTTTCCTGAGCCTGGAGCGGCTGATGTAGGTACTGGATGGCTGGATGTTTAAAAGATCGGCAATCTCCTTGGAATTAAGCCCGATCTTGATGTAGGCACACAAGCGCAAGTCGTTGGCAGACAAGTCCGCATGCCGCTTTCTTAGTTTTTTAAACAACTCCTGGTGCAGCTCATCCATCTGAATCTCAAATGTTTTATCCTCTGAGCTCAATTGCTTGTCTATGAGCTTCTGCATGTCTCCCCATTTGGCCCGGGTGTTGGTGGAAAGCTTTTCTGCCTTCATGCATTTTTCTTTGAGGATCAAAAGCAGGCGGTTCTTTTCCTCGTTATCCCTGGCCTTGTTTGCCAGCTCAATCGTCTTGTTTTTCATTTGCTGCTTCAGCAGATCGTACTCACTCTGCAACTGCTTTTGCTGGATTTCCAGAATATGATGCCTGTGCTTTTCGGCTTGTTCACGTAAGGACCTTTGCTCCCTGATCAGCATGGCTTTTTTCTGTTTCTTCAGGATGGCCTTTTGCCACCGGTAAGCCAAAAGGGCCGACAATACCAGCAACAGTAAATAAACGCCATAGGCGTACCAGGACCTGTACCAGGGGGCATTGATGCGAAACGACAGGACCAAAGGCTCCGAGACGGCATCATTCACCTTCGCCCTGATAAACACCTGGTATTTCCCGTTTCTCAGGCCTGACAACAAAAGTGACGGATCGGGGCTCCAAACGGACCAGTCGGCGGAACCGTTTATGGCAAACTGGTAGGCCACATGGTCCTGGTTGGGCACAAGAAAATCCACCCGCAGGCTGTTTAACCGATAGGGGATCCTCGCCCCGGGAAAAAACGGTTCCCGGTGGTGGTGATTAAACGCTTCCATTCCTCTGAGGACCAACACAAGGTTGTCCACTCCCAGCTCATGGGTGTCTTGGTGGAAATTCAACGCAAACCCATTGTATACAGGGAAAAAGCCGTAGGCTGAATCCAGGGGAACCGGCCGGTAAACTCCTGGAAGGATGTTCTCAACGGTTGCCGGCAGGGTGCTTTCTGACACCCGCTCGAATCCTTCATTTGCCGTATTGTAACGGTACTGAAAACGATCGGTAAGAACCTGCATGCCCTCTTCTTCCCTGGTTAAAAATAAGTTGCGGCCTTCGAACTGGTTTTCAGTAAATATCGTTCTTTCTGCCGGATACAGGTCCTCGTCCAGCACGGCCCGGATGATCCCAAAATTGGGAATATTCACCCAGAGGACGCTGTCGTTTTCTGCCACCAACTGATTGCAGGAACCCAGGATGAGTTCCATCTTCCTGATAAAATTCCATTGGTTGTTCTCTTTCCGGAAGATGGAGATGCCATTGTAGTTGCCTGTCAGCAGATAGTCCCTGTAGGGAATCACTGTCCAGACGCCTTCCCGCATATCAAGCTGCTCAACCGCCGCTCCCTCTAGCTGGAACAAGCCCTGGTCATGGCCCATGAACACCGAGTCGTCAATTTTTTGCAAGGCCCATACCTGGCCCTCTGTGCCACGGACCAGTTGAAACTGGTGAAAGTCCGACGCATTGTTCAGGTCATCCCAATATGATTGGTATAATCCCTGGTTGGTTCCCAGGTAGAAAACATCTTCGTGAATCAGTGCGGTGTAAGCCGTGCCAAAGTCCCCCCGGTAATCATAAAAATAGGTGTGCCTGTCTCTCAGGTTCAGGGCCGAAACACCAAAGTCCATTCCGATCCACAACCTGCCGAAGGAACAATAATGCAGGCTTAAAACGGTGTTGTTGAGCAGGCCTTTGTTTTTATTGACCTGATGAATAATGTTGCCCTGCCTGTCTGTGATGTACAAACCCCTCATGACAGTCCCGAAGGCCAGGTGGGTATTTCCGATTGTCCCGAAGCTGAATACCCGGGCGTTTTTTAACAGCTGGTTCAGGGGGTTGTTCAGGGGGCTCAGGCGGCCTCCGGAATAGGAATACAAACCCGAATCCCTCGAAACGACCACCAGGTCCTGCCCACTCCGGTACAGGCCCGAAATATGGAGCCGCGTCCCTTCCGGATAGGGGAAAACCTGTTTCAGAGACAAATTCTCCAGCACATACAAGCCGGATAATTCATCAGAAAAATAGATGGTGTCATTGACGGAATAACTGCCAACAAACCCGCTGGGGGCGGATATTTTGGTAAACTGGTCGTTGCTGTAGATGTAAATGTTCTGTGCCGAAACGAAGAGGATGTAGTCATCCACCTGGTGGATGTCCCAGAATTCTTCGTTTAACGCGGCAAGCTCCTGTTGGAAGGGATACAAAGAGGTGTATTCGAATGCCAGGTGCTTATTTCGCTTCCATACGCCAAAATCCAGGTCCGACCCAGTGTAAATAACCGAATCGTTCCTGATGAGAAGCGAACGGGTATTCCCGGCACTTCCCCTGAAAGCATTCCAGCTTGTACCATCATACTCCAGGAGTCCCTGGTCGGCAGCCATGTAGGTTATTCCATTTCCCGCCGACTGAATATCCCACACCTTGCCTTTGTTGTGATAGGCCGCAGGCATGTGGTTTTCCAATAACGGCATGCCCTTATCCGGCAGCTTCTGGGCATAAGCTCCCAGCGCGGCCATGGCGGCAATGAGGAAACAGCTTGTGTGTGTTTTCAAACCAGGCAACGTATTAAAACTTCCCCCGTAATGTATAAAAAAAAAGCCGTCCTGTGACAGACGGCCTTTTTTTTTAAAGAAGTTTGTTTTTAATTCACAACCAGTTTTAGCGTTTCTGTTCCCCCATTCCTGGTGTAAACCCGCAACAGGTAGATGCCTTCATTCATGTCTTCCGTTCTGATGACGGACGTATGTTTTGAAGAACTTACCAGCCTGCCCGTCAGGTCGAACACATCCACCTGCTCTGCCTCTGCACTCAGCTGCACCAGGGTGCCGGATGTTACAGGATTGGGATAGACCCTGAACCGGCCGGCGGATCCCGGTGTGAGGACATTGGTTTGCGGATCTTTGTAGAAATACACATTGTCCACATAAACCGTGGTTTGTGCCGTGGGACGGCCCACCAGGATCAGCTGGGCAATGTTCTCCCGGGTGGTCAGTGCGGTGAAGTCGCTCAGCGGAATGTCCAGGCTGACCCACTCGCCCTGCGCCGGCGCCTCAAACTCTACCTGGTGCTCCGTATCATCGCCCCCGCCGAATGCCCCGTCGGGACCAAAGTCCACCAGCTTCACGGCAAAGAAGGTGAAGTCATCCGACCACACATCCAGGTGAAAATGCGTCATGCCCGTGATGTCCAGCTGGTTGGCGACGGTTTCGATGCCCACGTAATCAAGGTTGGAGTACCTTTTCGTCGGATTCTCCTCGATGGCCACTTCCGCGTAGACCGCCTGAGACCATTCGGTCCGCCAGGTATCCACCGCCACATTCGTGTAGGCCTCGCTGAACAAAGAGATCACGTCCTCCGCGGCACGCTCCGGGGGTGCCGGGGCTGCCTCCGCGGGGCCATCCACGGTGCCTTCGCTGGGATTGAACGTGATGTTGTCGAAATAGATCACGTTGTCCTGCGTCCTGCCGTCCATATCAAAATCGGGGAAGATGATGATCTGGTCGTACTGCCCTTCTTCTTCAGGCGGGTTGGGAATGCCGCTGAAGTCGAACGTCAGCTCCTCCCACGCATTCACCACCGTGTTGGCCACCTTGATCTCCGGCTGGGCCCAGCCAGAGGGCGCCGCCAGCTTGATGCCCACATCGCTGATCACCGGTTTCCATACCATGATCCTGATCACCGAATTGGTCTCGTCCAGCACGAACGGACCCAGGTCCGTGTCCCCGTGCAGGGATTCCACTCCGGCCCAGGGCTGGCCTGCCTCCAGGGCCGTGAATTTCGCCACCGTGGCAGAGGTGTTGATCCCTGAGGGATCCGGGTTCTCGATGACCTCCAGGGGCGGGTTGGTCTCGTTCTCGAACACACTCCAGGTCCAGCCGGCCCCAAAGCCCTCCGGCTCGAAATCAATGGGCGCATTCGGACCATCGGTTACCTCCGACCCGCTTTTGTAAAAGTACACATTGTCCACATAAACCGTGGTTTGTGCCGTGGGACGGCCCACCAGGATCAGCTGGGCAATGTTCTCCCGGGTGGTAAGGCCGGTTAAAGCGCTCAGCGGAATGTCCAGGCTGACCCACTCGCCCTGCGCCGGCGCCTCAAACTCTACCTGGTGCTCCGTATCATCGCCCCCGCCGAATGCCCCGTCGG
>Ga0334900_1003609_pt1 | contig 11849 bp, 10 predicted proteins | sample GraSluR3_MG_2_FD_207231 | JGI IMG/M metagenome (GOLD analysis project Ga0334900, IMG submission 207231) | Sludge microbial communities from methane-producing bioreactor in Wageningen University, Netherlands - Granular Sludge_31_08-R3 | ecosystem: Engineered > Bioreactor > Anaerobic >...
CTTGCGGATGTTGTTCGAGACGCACCAGAGGTTCAACCCGTTCGCGATCGTGTAGTCCTCGCGGATCCTTCCGACCATCGTCAAATCCTCGTTGTTGCTTTCGATCGGAGTTGGATACAATTCCTGGGAAGGATCATCCATGAGGATGATGCCCTCGGCCTTGGAAAGGATCTCCTTCGCCTCCTCGGGAGTGAGCTTGCGCTCGGTCTCGATGTTGATCGATTCGGAGTGTCCGTACCATACGGGAATCCTCACACAGGTTGCGGTGACCTCGATGCTCGGATCGAGCATCTTCTTGGTCTCGTTCACCATCTTGTACTCCTCCTTGGTGTACCCACCCTCCTGGAACACATCGATGTGGGGCACGGCATTGAAGGCGATCTGCTTCTTGTAAGCCCGGACCTTGGTTACCTTTCCGTCCTTCAGCATCTCCTCGGCCTCGTGCAGCAGGGCATCGATGCCCTTCTTGCCCGAACCGGAAACGGCCTGGTAGGTGGACACGACGATCCGCTTGATCTTCGCAGCCTCGTGCAGCGGCTTGAGGGCCACCAGCATCTGGGTGGTCGAGCAGTTGGGGTTCGCGATGATGCCCTTGTGCCAGTCGAGATCCTGGGGATTCACCTCGGGTATCACGAGCGGACATTTGGGGTCCATGCGCCACTGGGAACTGTTGTCGACCACAATCGCGCCCTCTTCGACCGCGATCGGAGCCAAGATTGCACTCGCATCCCCTCCTGCGGAGAAGATCGCGATGTCGACACCCTTGAATGCGCCCTTCTTGGCCTCCTTGGTGACCCATTGCCGGCCCTTGAAGGTGACCTCCTTGCCCGCCTGCGAGGCGATGTCGAGGGGAACCAGTTCCTTCACGGGAAAATTCCTTCTTTCCAAGGTGGAGATCATCTCAGTCCCCACCACTCCAAGTGCTCCCACAACCGCTACGGTATATTCCTTTGCCATATCTTCTTCCTCTCTTTCCTACTCGAGTTTTCCACTCTGCAAATCCGCGATCACGCCTTCGATGATGTCGATGCCCTTCATGAGATAATTCTCGGGGATCACCAATGGGGGAAGCAGCCTCGCCACATTGTTGTGGTGTCCGCCTACCTCGATCATCACTCCCCTCTGGTGGGCATACTTGCGAACCTTCTTCGCAAGAGCGGAAGCTGGCTTTCTCGAAGCAGAATCCTCAACCATCTCGATTGCCAACATAAGACCGATGCCCCGGACTTCTCCGACGATGTCATATTTGTCTTCCATCGACTTCATCTTTTCATAGGCCTTTCCACCAAGTGTGGCCGCACGTTCGGGAATCTTATGTTCGGTCATCCAATTGAGCGCGGTGGCACCGGCTGCGAATGCGACCATGTTTCCGCGGAAGGTTCCGATGGTCTTTCCGGTCGGCCAGGTGTTCAACTCCTCGCGATACGCGATCGCGCTGATCGGGAAGCCGATTCCACCAAGGGCCTTGCTCATGGTGATGATGTCGGGAACGATCTCGCCATGTTCGAAGGCGAACATCTTGCCGGTGCGTCCGAGTCCAGCCTGGATCTCGTCGCAAATCAGCAACACCCCATGCTTCTTGGTGATCTCCCTCACCCGCTGTAAAAACCGCTTGGAAGGAATGATCGTCCCACCCTCGCCCTGGACCGATTCGAGGATGACCGCCGCGGGCAAACTGAAGCCGCTGTGGGAGTCCTCCAAGACCCTCTCCAGGTAATCGGCGGCCTGCAGGTCGACCCTGTCGTCGGGACAACCGAACGGATTGCGGTAGGCATAGGGGAACGGGATGAACTGGATGCCGGGAACCAACTGCCCGACTCCGTCACGGTGGGAACTGTCGGTGGTCAACGCCAACGAGACTCCGGTCATGCCATGGTAGGCGCCTTCAAAGGCGATGATGCCGTTCCTTCCGGTGTTGAACTTCGCCAGCTTGATCGCCTGCTCGACCGCATCGGATCCGGTGGGACCGCCGAAGAACACACGGGTCAACTCCTTGGGAAGCACCTTCCTCAACGCCTGCACCATCTTCACCCTGGTTTCGGTGGGGATGTCCAAGGTGTGGGTGACCTTGTCGATCTGCTCGTGGGCAGCTGCCAGCACCTCCGGGTGGCCATGGCCCAAGGCCATCACACCGGCGCCGCTGAACATATCGATATAGATGTTGCCGTCGGCATCCTCCAACGTGGCTCCCTTGCCGCGAGCGACAGCCATGGGCATGCCCTTCGAATAGGACACTGCCGAACTCTCGTTCGCTGCCTGGTACTCCAATATCTCCTTCGACTTGGGTCCAGGCGGAACCGTCACGATCTTCGGTGCACCCTGCAGAGACATTTCTTCAAACATCTTTTCATTATCCATATCAACTCTCCTTTGCCCAGCATCTCCGGTTGTTACCGGGAAGGGGTCTTGTTGTTGTAACTCATACTTTCCGAGATCTGACGAGCCATCTCCTTGAGCGGTTCGATCAGTTCATCCATCTTGTCTTCAGTCAATCGCATCGAAGGACCCGAAATCGCTATGGTGGCGATCACCTCCCCACTACGGTTGTACAGTGGAGCCGCGATACTGTTGAGGTGGCTTCCGAACTCGAGCACCTCCTTCGCATAGCCCCTCTCACGAGCTTCCTTCACCAAATCCTTGAAATGCCCCTTGTCGATACAAGTGTCTGGGGTCTTCCTGATGAAGGTCACATTCTCCAGATACCGGTCCAACTCCTCCTCCGACAAACTGGAGAGCAAAAGCTTCCCCGACGCACAGGAGTTCACCGGATAGGTGTAGGTGACATCGGGATTCAGCACCACGGTATGGGAACTCTTCACCTCTTCAATGGCGATCACCATATCGTGGTACAGCACCGTGAGATAGATGTTCTCCTTGGCAATGCGTTCCAAGTCGTACATCCTTGTTTTGGCCGATTCCCTCAGCTGTTCCTTGATGGGAACCGTACTTCCCAACTGAAACAGCTTGAGACTCAACTGGTAGCCCAGCCGCGATTTCTCGACATATCCCAAACATACGAGCGTGTAGAGCAACCGATGGAGATTCGCACGGGTGAGTCCCAACCCTTTGCACATGGTCGAAGGCTGCACGGGTTGGTGTTCACTGATGAATTCAAGCAGATTGAAAGCCTTCATCACAGTGGTCGCCAACTGATAAGGTGTTTCACTATTTGAACGCTCGTTTATTTGATGAAACATACCTTATTATGGGGGGGCGTCCCGAGAGTTGTCAACCAAAAATTTTATTTTTTCTTGTTATTCTTTTAACGATAATACTATATCTAATATATTATTTAGAAAAACGCACGCAAGCGAGGCATAGGAGCGGAAGCTTGGCAAAAATGTTCTTCCCACTCGAATGCCTGATGTTGTGTGAATCCTATAGATGGGTTCGGCCGCCACCCGAACAGGGTGGCAAGCCGTTCAAAAGATCAAAGTATGAAAGGAATGCGGTAGTTGTGCGATTGATAGACGACGAACGTCTCCACCTCGAGAATCTCGGGAACCTTGGCCAGTTCCTTCTTGAAGAAATCCAACAGGCTCAACCCCTCCTCCTCACCGAGCAGGACCTGCACGATGAGGTCGTAACGGCCGGTGACCACCACCGCCGAAACCACACCTCTTAGACGGGAAAACTCCTCGGCCTTCCGTCCCAGATCGAGGGTTTTGAGCTTCACCCCCATCATGATCACCTGAAGACCGGGTATCATCTCCGGATCAATCAATCCGGAGATTTGCAACACCCCCTCTTCCATCAACTTGTTGACCCTGGCGCGGACCGTGTTTTCGGTGATGGACAATTCTTCGGCGATCGCACTATAGGGCTTGCGCCCATCGGCAAGTTGCTTGATGATGGCTTTGTTGGTTTCGTCTATCTTCTTCATGTCAACCGTTCACTCTCTGGAATTCCTTCATGAGATCGGCCAACGCCTGGACATCCTCTACCGGCAACGAATTGTAGATCGAAGCGCGCAGTCCACCGACACTCCTGTGACCCTTCAAACCAAGCATTCCAGCCGCCTTGGTTTCCGCAAGGAACTTCTTCTCCAGCTCTTCGCTTTTCATCCTGAACACAATATTCATCTTGGACCGATACAAGGAATCGACAGGACTTCTGAAATAGCCACCGCTGGAATCGATCGCATCATAGATGATCGCCGACTTCAGTGCAGCACGCTTGGCCATACCTTCGGCCCCACCATTCTTCTTGATCCACTCCAATACAAGCTTCACAGCCCAGATCGAGAACACAGGAGGCGTGTTGTAGAGCCCATCTCCCTCGGCATGCAACTTGTAGTCGAGATACGCGGTGAGATTCTCATTCCTCCTCTCGAGCATGTCTTTTCGCAAGATCACCAAAGTGGCACCCGCGGGACCGAGATTCTTCTGCACACCGCCATAGATCATCGCGAATTTCTCTACGGGAACAGGTCGGCTGAGCAGATCACTCGACATGTCCGCGATCAAAGGCACATCTCCGATCTCGGGCCACTGCTGCCACTCGATCCCTCCGATGGTCTCGTTTGAACAGAGGTAAAGGTACGAAGAGTTCTTTGAAGCCTTCACTGTCGACGGATCGGGCAACGAAGTGAAATTGTTCTCCGTACCATCATAGTAGAGATGCACATCGCCAAGTTTCTTCGCATCACTGGTGGCCTTGTTCGCCCATGTACCGCTCTTGATGTAATCGGCTACGGTTCCAGGACGAAGAAAATTCATCGGTATCATGGAAAATTGCAGTGTCGCACCGCCACCGAGAAAAAAGATATCATAATTCTCGGGAATGCCCATGAGATCCCTCAGCAAACCGAGACACTCGTGGTACATATCCTCAAACGGTTGTCCACGGTGGCTCGCCTCTATCATCGAGAGACCGGCACCTTGGTAGTCCATGAAATCATCGTGCAATTGTTGCAGGACCTCAACCGGCAAAACCGACGGACCTGCGAAAAAATTCTTCTTTCTCATAGGGAGCCTCCTTTCACCAATTCATCGATGATGGCACAGGCCTCATCGCCGATCCTCAACAGGTTCTCTTCACTGTTCGCCCCGATATGGGGAGTCAAGGTCACCCTCTCGCTCTTGAGCAGAGGATAGTCGGGTGCCGGAGGATCACTGGGATAGACATCGGTGGCATACCAGGAAATGGTACCTTCTTCGAGAGCCTTCACCATCGCGTCGGCATCCACACAAGGTCCACGTCCCGTATTGACCACGACAGGGCGTCTCGTACACTGGCTGATGAGATCGTCACAGAAAAGACCTCTGGTCTCGTCGGTAAGCGGCAAATGCATCGAAATGTAATCGGCATCCCTCACTGCGTCGACGACTGTCGGCATCATGGTCGCCACGGGACTCTCGGTCACATACTTGTCGTAGGCGACCACCTTCATGCCGAACGCCAAAGCCCTTTCGGCCACCTTGCTGGCGATATTGCCGATGCCAAGCAAGGCAAGCGTCTTACCATACAATTCGGTCCGCTTCACCTTCTTCAACCATTCTCCGCGCTTCATGCCATTGTGCACTTCGATGATATGGTTGGGAACGGAGATCATCAACGCGAACGCCAACTCGGCCACAGCTATGGCAGAGGACTTCGGGGTATTGCGGACAATGATGCCCTTGCCCTTGGCATACTCCGAATCGATATTGTCGATACCCACCCCACCACGAATGATGAGTTTCAGATTCTTTGCGGAATCGATGTATTCCTTCGTGCATTTGGTTTTGCTTCGCACGAGAACCACATCCGCTTCGGCCAAGCGGGCCTTGTCTTCGGTGACCTCCCCATATGCTTCGAGCAACTTAGGCAACGAAGCATCGAAGGCGTCGGAAATCAGTATCAGCATCATGTTTCTCCTCTATTTTCAGTAGTGTCTTCATGATACTGCATTAATTCGGAATTTGTCAAATAATTATTGAAATATTTATGTTAAGGTAAATTTCACATCAACTTCTTACCGTAAACATGTTTCTTACGAACCAAGCCTCCTTGGAGCAGCCGGCGAGGGATTCCTGAAGTGTGTTTCCGGCAACAAATTGAGATCGTAAGGGGTCGTCTGATACACATAATAGTTGAGCCAATTGGAATACAGCAGCTGGGCATGGGAATACCAACTCACCTGTGGACCCTTCGAAGGATCGTCGTCATGATAATAGTTTTTCGGCTTCTCGATCGGCAATCCTCTGGACACATCCCTACGGTATTCGAGATCCAACGTATCCGCCTCATACTCGGGATGGCCGAACACGAACACCTGACGATTGTCCTTGCTCGCCACGATATAGAGTCCCGATTCGTCACCCGAGGCCAACACCTCGAGATCGGGGACAACCGAGATATCGGACTCCCTCACCTCGGTGTGGCGTGAATGCGGAGCCTGGAACTCATCGTCGAAGCCTCTCAACAAAGGAGTGTTGGGAACCCGTACCTTATGGGTGAACACACCGAACATCTTCTTATCGAGCATATGCTTTTGAATACCGTAATGGTGGTAAAGCCCGGCCTGGGCTCCCCAACAGAGGAACAGATTCGCGAACACATGGTCGGCTGCCCATTCCATGACCTCACACAGCTCCTCCCAATACTCGACCTCACCGAACTCCATCGTCTCCACCGGAGCACCGGTGATGATCATTCCATCGTACGAATGGGATTTCACCTCATCGAACGTCTTGTAGAACTCCTCGAGATATTCCGCCGATGCATGGCGGGAGGTATATGTTGCGGTTCTGAGAAAATCGACCTCAATCTGCAAAGGCGTATTCGACAATCTCCTGAGAAGACTCGTCTCGGTGCTGGTCTTCAGCGGCATGAGATTGAGAATAAGAAGCCGAAGCGGACGGATATCCTGGCTTATCGCCCGCTTCTCGGTCATCACGAAGATATTCTCCTGTTCCAACACACTTCTTGCAGGGAGGGCATCGGATATCTTGACCGGCATCGTCACACCTCCAATGCTTGTGCCAAATCGGCAATCAGATCATCGATATGCTCGGTTCCCACCGAAAGCCGGATCGTCCCCTCCTCGATTCCCGCTGCGAGCAGATCATCACCCGAAAGCTGGGCATGTGTGGTGCTTGCCGGATGGATCACCAAAGATTTCACATCGGCAACATTCGCCAACAGGCTGAAGATCTTCAAACGGTCGATGAATCGTATGGCGCCGGCCGATCCACCCGCAATCACGAAGGTGAAAATCGACGCACCGCCCTTGGGGAAATACCTGCCATACAATCCATGGTCGGAATGACTATCCAAGCAGGGATGGTTTACCCGTTCCACCTTGGGATGCTTCGCAAGGAAATCGACCACCGCAAGTGTATTTTCCACATGCCGTTCTACCCTCAGGGAAAGGGTTTCCAAACCCTGCAGGAACAAAAATGCATTGAAGGGACTGAGTGCGGCTCCGTAATCACGAAGGAGGATCACACGTGCGCGGGTGATGAACGCCATATTCCCCGTCGCCTCGGTATAGCTGATGCCATGGTAACTGGGATCGGGATCCACGAACCAAGGGAATTTTCCCGAAGCCTTCCAGTCGAAGGTTCCCCCGTCGACGACGATGCCTCCGATACTCGTGCCATGTCCACCGATGAATTTTGTGGCCGAGTGCACCACGATATCGGCACCATGCTCGATCGGACGCAAGAGGTAGGGTGTGGCGAACGTATTGTCGACCACCAGCGGCAAATGGTGTTCATGGGCTATCTTGGCAACCTTCTCAATATCCACGAGATTCGCATTCGGATTGCCGATACTTTCTATGAACACCACCTTGGTGTTGCCACGGATCGCCTTTTCAAGCGAACCCAAGTCGGAAACATCGAAGAACGTGGTGGTCACCCCGATATCGCCGAAGGTTCTCCCCAACAGGTTGAACGTGCCGCCGTATATCGTTCTTGCGGCAACGATGTGGTCACCGGAACGCACTAGATTCTGCATCGCAATGGTGATCGCAGCCTGTCCCGAAGCTGTTGCAAGGGCTCCGACACCACCTTCGAGGGCAGCGACCCGCTTCTCGAACACCTCCGTGGTGGGATTTCCTATCCTGGTATAGATATTGCCCGGTTCGGAAAGATCGAACAATGCCGAGGCATGCCGGCAATCGTCGAACACATAACTTGTGGTGGCATAGATCGGGACTGCCCGAGCTCCTGTGGCGACATCGGGATGTTCTTGTCCAGCGTGGAGTTGCAGTGTCTCGAAATGTAATTTTTTTGTCGTATCCATGTGATGGCTCCTTATGATTTGGATGTAAGACCCATATGCAATGGGCACACGATAGGCTTGATCCACCGCATGCTGTCGCGGACGGAACCGCATCTGTTGTATCTATACGAGCGCCTATCCATCCAGGAACCTCCTTGGAAAAAAATTGAAAAAAAACCGCCGGTTGTACACCGACGGCGATCACGTCACATGTACAGAGGCGATTAATAGCTCTTCATGGAGTGCATCTTACGTACTTTCTTCATTTGCTTGCGCTGCAAAGCCTTCTTCTTCCTGTTTTCGATGGTGGAAGGCTTTTCGAAATATTCGCGCTTTTTCCATTCTCGAATGATGCCTTCTTTCTCGACCATCCGTTTGAATTTCTTAATGGACTTTTCGAGTGGCTCATTGTCGTCTACTCTTACGTAAGCTATGGTAATCACCCCCTTCCCAATGCATGGGACCAATGTATGCCCAATGATGCTGAAATCGGATCATTTTGTCAAGAAGTGCGCTCGAGTATCTCCTCTATCGATTTCTTATGTCGCTCGAGCGACACCACAGTCAGCTGTAGCGTCTCGTTGTTTCTGAAATAGTTCCGTCCCAGACGGAACACCACATCAACCTCATCATTGCCATCGAAATCGGTTCCCACTTCATCCGCTCCATTCCAATAGAGCGCAGGCCAGAGATAGCGTCCGTATCGGAGCTGCAGCTTCACATGCGCCGGACCATTGCCTTTGGAACGGTTGAGCAGCTGGAGATCCTCCACCTTGGCTTTCCTGATCAAGAATTGCAGGGGTGGATTCCCTTCTCCGTACGGTTCGAACGTCTCGACGAGAGAGATGAGCTCCGGTGTAAGGTATTCGGGCGGCAACTCGGCATCGATGAGCACCGGTTCCTCCTCATCGGAATCCCGGGATTCCATCAACTCGATCGCTTCACCAATGCGTTCACGCAAGGAGGTGAGATGCCTCCGTTCCATACTGAACCCTCCTGCGCATCGATGACCGCCGAAATCGAGGAACAAATCCTCGAACGTACTGAGAAAATCGCGTACATTGAAATGTTGTGGGCTGCGCATCGATCCCGTGACCCGCTCATCATCCACATGGGCGATGACCATGCTTGGGGAGTTGAACTGCCTGAGCAAACGGGAGGCCATGATCCCGGTGAGACCACGACTTACCGTCGCATCCTCAACCATGAGGAACTTGCCGTCGTACTCCCCAAGACTCGTTCGGGCCTTCGGCAACAATCTTCCCCAAGAATCCTCACCCTGCTTCTGGCGTTCACGGTTGAGCCGCATCAACTCTCCCGCATATTCCTCGCAGGTCCGCAAGTCCTTTGCAAGCAGCATCTTCGCAGCGACCTGGGGTTTCCCCAACCGTCCCGAGGCATTTATCACTGGAGTCAATTGCCATCCGACATCACTGGTGGAAAGGCGTTTCCCCGCGAGATTCTGCATCGTCATGAGAGCGGCCAATTCCTTCCTGACCCCTTCGCCCATCATCTTCATCCCGGTTCTCACCAGAATCCTGTTCTCATCGACCATCGGCATCAGATCGCCGATCGTACCCATGGCCACCAAATCGAGAATCTTCTCGTATTCGTTGGAGAGCGATGGTATCGATTTGAGCACATATGCAGTGAAAAGTGAAACCAGCACATCGATTTCACTCGCTGTTCTGGTATAACGTACCGCCCTACTCATCCGCATGAGGCTGAAAAGACTTTTTCCCTTCACTTGCGGCAAGACTGCTTCGAACTGACTCCTCAGTTCCCCCATGTGGATATCGACCGATTGGCCAAAGGCCCTTCGCAACAGATTCGTCTCCAAATCCACATCAAATGCCAAAATCGGAATCCCCGCATCCAAGAAACGCAATATCCTGCTTTGGTGTATACCGAGCACACCAGGCACCACTTCCTCGACCAAGCGATCCTCGACAACCAGATTCTTCATTCTGGCCGCCTCCACGATCACCGTCTCATTCCCCGGTACCGTACTGCCGGGCATCGCATGGAGAAGAAACAACTCCTCCCGATAAAAATCGCTCGCGGCGAACCGCAACGCCCAGATACATTTCGCGACCACCCCACAACCTGCGAGATGGGCAAAAGGGTACCCGCAACCGGCGAGTTTGGGATCTATGACGGCTTCCGCCGCCGGTATCGCTTCACCTGCCAGATGATGGTCGGTGACCAGGACATCGATCCCCAAACCCTTCGCATAGGCCACCTCTTCAATATTGGAGATCCCACAGTCGACCGTGATCGCAAGGGTCACATCTTCGGCGGCGGCACGATCGAGCCCTTCTTTGGTAAGTCCATAGGGTTCGTCTCCCTCAGGAAGGCGCCAAGACGTAGCGAGCCCCATCGACTGCAATTCCTGCACCAACAGAACCGTACTGGTGATTCCATCCACATCGCGATCCCCGAAGACGCAGACCTTCTCTCCCTCGTCACGGGCCTGGAACACCCTTTCGACGAACGTTTCCATCTCATCGAACAGAAAGGGATTGTGCAAATGGGACACATCGGTTTCAAGAAAAAATCGTACCGATTCGGGGTCAACCGCTCCTCGGCGGGCAAGCAGGGATGCGGTGATGTAATCCACACCGTAGGTCTCGTTCAATTTTCTCAACAATTCCACCGAGACCGGTTCCTTTTTCCATTTTTTCATATATCAACCTTTTTTCAATATGCACCCAAAGCCTCCATGAGGATACCTCCGGATAGGCTGGAAAGCGGTCGCCCCAATATATTGGTCACGTACCGCACCATATAACGTGCCATTCTGATGGTTGCCGGAACGCTGAGTGGCACCACCACCGCATCCGATTCCGACAAACCTTGTGTATACAGAAGGTATCTTCGCCCCCCCGGTCCCAACGCATACTCGAAACCTTCCGAATCGACATCACCACAATCGCCACAACAAGGGGTATGCAAACCGGTATTGAATGAGAGCCGTTCCTTATCATTGTATGGTGTGCCACAGATCGGGCAGGATATCAAGTCGGGTTCGAGTCCCATGATGACGATGAACTTCCAAATATACTGTATGAACACCAGTCTCGGATCTACACACGATTGGTCAAGCAACACCAAAAAACCGCCCAATACACGGTACAATGCCTCATAATCGCCACCATGCATACGCATGGCCATCTCAACCAGTGCTTGGGAAATGTAGAGTCTCAGGAGATCACCACGAATCGTATCGTTGGTATGACGAGGCTCGGCATCCTTGATGGAATATTCATGTTTCGTGGGATTGTGGTAGAGATAGAATGTTCCAATGGTCCCGAGCTCCAGGGCTCCAGCGAGTTTTCCCTTCCTTGCGCCATAGGCGACCGCATCGCACAATCCCAGCTCACCGGACAACAGCGTCACCATCCGGTGCAATTCACCCCACTTTCTTGAAGAGAGGACGATCGCATCGATCCGCAAGTTCCGTTCCATTACAAAACTCCTGCGAACAACTCGTATGGAAGTGCTTTCGTCTGCATGGCAGAAGAGTAGCTTCTCGGCAAAACTCTGTCAACCAAACCCGATGAAATGTGTTATGATACCTCCATGATGTCGAAATTGGGAAGAATCCTGCTGGGAAGTGTGTTCATAATGGTTGGTTT
>Ga0334900_1003618_pt1 | contig 11807 bp, 9 predicted proteins | sample GraSluR3_MG_2_FD_207231 | JGI IMG/M metagenome (GOLD analysis project Ga0334900, IMG submission 207231) | Sludge microbial communities from methane-producing bioreactor in Wageningen University, Netherlands - Granular Sludge_31_08-R3 | ecosystem: Engineered > Bioreactor > Anaerobic > Unclassified...
CTTTGCGGAGATGGGGCTGAGGGTAAGCGTATTGGAACTGCAGAGGCGGCTATTGGTGATAGGAACAGAAAGAGAGACAGAGATAGCGATAAGCTTCATGAATCAACTGATACCAGATATCGAGGAAGAGCCGAAGACATACAGGTTGAAGTCTCTGCCCGAGGGTTTTGAGATTCAAGATATCGATAGAATTCTCAGCAGGATCGGAATTAGCCTTGACGTTGTGCAGGCAGGCCCGGTGACTGTTCTTATTGGAAGCGAAGAGGAGATCGGTCGCGCGGAAGCTATTATCACAGAACTTGAGAGATTGGGAATCAAGCCACCAGACCGCGAGAATGTGCTGGAGATAAGACCCAAAGAAATAAGTGCGGGAGAACTCTCGAGCGTTGTGGAAACTCTTGAACTCCAGATAAAATACCTTGAGACGCGTGAGAAGTTTGTACTTTACGGTGTTGCTGGTCATGTAGAACTCCTCATGAAAGTGATAGAAGAGATTAGGCCGGAAGTTGTCGAGATAGAGCCTGAGGAAGATGAGATTGTCAGGAGCTTGAGATTGCTTGAAGGGGTTCGTGTAGACATCAACGTGCTCAGGTCCGTTTCCCAAGAGATGGGACTTGATGTCTCCTTGCACGAAAGCCCAAGAGGTGTTGTCGCAATTGCAACTGAGACTGTCCTTGATGAAGTGGAGAAGCTGGCTGAGCTGTTCAGACTTGATGAACCTGAGGAAGTTGAAGAGGATGATGTTGTAGAGCCTGCGGTATATAGAATCATCGATGTTCCTGAACAGAGTTCGGCCGAAGAACTGAAGTCCTTGGCACGATTCCTTGGACTTGATGTAGCAATACAGGAAGTCGCGGACAGAATTGTGCTATTCGGATTGCCGGGAAGCATAGATCGACTTCTAGGAGTAATCTCCGAACTCGAAACTGATGAAAGACCTGAACTGGAAAGCACAATGAAGATTCTTCCAGGGCTTCCAGGCATTGATGCTAATACCCTGCAAAGATATCTGATTGCTGAAGGAATTAGAATCACTGGGGTCATGGAATTCCTTGATGGGTATATTGTTGTTGCTGAAGAAGAGGAGCTTGTTAAGGTAGCAAATGCTATTGATCAACTTGAGAGGTACGTTGAGAAGTATTTTGAGATTATTGATCTGCCTGCAAGCATGACTCCAGAATTACTGAGGTCGCTGGCCGATGATCTTGGACTTGAAATCGGAATTGTGCGTCTTGTGCGCGAGAAGATCATGGTTACAGGTACACCAGATACAATAAGACAACTGAAGCAGATTCTGTCAGAGATATCGCAGTTGGAGGAACCAGAAGAGATTGAACCCAAGGTAGTTCACAGCAAGTATATCGGAGACTTCACGTTCAACGCTGAAGAGCTGGCAGGTCTGCTAATGAACTCACTTGATAATATCGAAGTTAAGACTTTCGAGACGCTGCCTGTGATATTGATCAGATCCGCCGACGTGAATGTTCTGGAAGAGGCAGAAAAGCTTGTCAGAAGGTTGGAGGAGGACAAAAGAGTCCGGCAAGAGGCTGAGAGAGGAGTCGTGATCCATGATGGAAAGATCGCTCTCAACGTCAGGAACGCTGATTTGGAAGAGATACTATCATTGATCGCGGAGAGACTCCATATTTCTCTTTTGTTCGCTGAGCCTGTCGATCTTCAATTAACCATGACAGCGAAAAACCTCACATGGGATGAACTGATCGAAGCCATAGAGACTGTCAAACCAATCACCGTCAAGAAGATTGGGAGTGTCTACGCAATCGCTCCTCGTGTGGCCGTTATTCCACCGGAAGCGGACACTTCCGAACAGATCTACAGGGTCTACCACAGGCTCCAGGAGACAAAAGCTCTTCTTGAGTTCTACGGAGCACAGGTTCATGCCGACGAAGTAAACGGCATTCTTGTTGTGAGGGGAGTAAGCAGGGCTACGGTGCAGAAAGTCTTTGACGAGGTTGGAACAACCATCACTGCTGCAAAGAAGCAGGTTGAAATCGAGACACTCGTCATTGAACAATCTCTCTTTGATGAGGTTCTTAGAGAAATGCAGGCAAGACTCTCGGTCGCGACTCCTCATGGAGACTGGGAGTTGAGCACTTCGGGCGATGATACCCTGAAGCTCAGTCTCGGTATTCTCGATATGATAGATGTTTCTTCGATCGTCCATATGTTGGCTTCTGGTACTGATATAAGCATCCAGGGCAGACTCAGGGATAGAGACACAGACTACCAGGTGCTCTCCAAACCATCAATTGTGGCAATGAGTGGAGAACAAGCGAAGATCCTGATCGGAGATAGGATTCCTTACATCCTTCGTCGTGAAACTGAAGGAGGAATAGTCGAGGAAGTCCAGTATCAGGAGACCGGTGTGGGAATGATAATTACACCTACCGTGCGAGAAGATGGACGCGTTCTGCTTGACATTTTGATAGAGGTAACTGAGGCAGCAGATCGCGGAGCCAGAGACTCATTCGGCAATACACTATATGAGCTTCAGGGAAGAGAGGCCAAAACCAATGTCATTATTGCTGATGGAAATACCCTTGTTATCGGGGGGCTCGTGAGTGAAAAGGAAGAGGTCAGTGTGAGAAAGCTGCCATTCCTTGGTGACCTTCCCTTTATTGGAAAGCTTTTCACTTCTGAGACTAAGACAAAGAATCAGCAAGAAATGGCTGTGATTATTACTGCAAGGATTGTCGAACCGTGATTAGAAGACCTGCAGTTGCGGGAAGATTCTACGCGGGTTCTGAGAAGGATCTGGAAATAGAGATCAAGAGATGTTTTGAGCACAACAAGGGTCCGGGCAGCAAGCCCGGACCTGTTCTTGATAAGATTGCAACTCCGGTCGGTCTGATATCTCCGCATGCTGGTTATGTATACAGTGGTCCAGTAGCGGCACACGCCTATTTTGCGGCCGCTGAAGTGGGCAAACCAGAGAGAGTTGTGATAATCGGACCGAATCATACAGGTTACGGCCGTGGAATATCTGCCTGGCCTCACGGAAGCTGGCGAACACCGCTTGGTTCAATAAACGTTGACCAGCAATTTGTTGAAGACCTGGAGAATCGCTTTGGCGACGCATTATCAGAAGACACTACTGCTCACATTCTTGAACACTCTGTAGAAGTTCAGATTCCTTTTCTTCAAGTACTGTACGGGAATGATTTTCTGCTTGTCCCGCTAATAATGGCGGATCAGTCCATTGACACCGCGAGAAAGCTTGCAGGCACTTTGAAGGAAATGGTTTCAGAGTCTGAGCCTACTCTTTTTGTTGCGTCATCAGATCTGAATCATTATGAGTCTCACGAAGTAACTTCCAGGAAAGATGAAATGCTCATAAGAGCTGTAGAGAAGCGCGATGACGAACTGGTCTACAGGACCGCGCATACAGGGCGTATTAGTGCATGCGGGCTAGGTCCTGTTTGTGTCCTTCTGAACTTGTTTTCAAGTGTCACTTCTCTTGCTCATGCTACAAGCGGTGATATCTGCGGAGAACTTGCCCATACGGTTGGTTACTATGCGGCTATTCTTGGCTCTTATTGATCCCTTCGTCAGTATTTGCTGCTTCTGATTCGATTGCATCTGAAACTGAAGACAACAGTCTCCCGTGCTATAATCAGAGTGTCTGTGGAGGTGTTTAGATGCGGTTTGTGGCAGCAGTTGTATCAGTTATCATTTTCAGCACGGTCTGTGCAGCGCAAATCTCTCTGGACATTTTCCATGCGAATTCGGGTGGAATCGACAGTCAGGGCAGAGCGATCTATCACAGTGGTCCGATTGTTGTGTATAGTCATTCAATTCAACTCAAACAGACAATTGACGGTGTACTTGGCCTGACAGTCATTGATAGAGCATCGTCCTCACATTTTTACGGAAAGGACAGACTCAACCTCATGATAAGAGGTGGTGTTGGAACATCATTCGACACAGATCCTGAAGGCGTTCTTGGAATGCGATTCTCAACTGCGGTGGGACTATTATTGATGAATTTCAGTGATTTCGGATGGTTTCTCTCGGCATCACCGATGTTTTACGCCCGAATAGGTAGTCTGTTTATCGGACTCGGTGGCGGAATTGATCTTATCAGATATGTCGAGATTGATATGACAGGAACCTGGTTAGTAAGGTTTGAAATAGGTTATGTCTTCTGAGGTGTTTCAGTGAAAGAAACAGCAGTTGTTCGAGAAGTTGCTGGTGAACATGTAATCCTTGAGAAATTGAGACTGGAAGCGTGTGGCAGTTGTTCTGCGCGTTCGAACTGTAATCTCCTTTCTTCAGGAAAGATGGTGACTATGAAAGCGTCAAGGCAAGAAGTTGAAGTAGTTCCGGGTGACAAAGTAGAGGTTGAGGTACCAAATATGTCTGCTACAAAGGTGGCGCTGATAGTCTATGGAATACCACTTCTTGTTTTTGTAGCCGTGCTATCTCTGTCAGTGCTTCTTGGGATGAGCGAACTCATAGCTTTGATTCTCAGTTTCTTTTCAGTAGTGATAGCATTTGCTGGAGTCGCTTTCTACGACCGCAGAAATCGAGAGAGGCTCATGCCTGTTCTTCTGAGGAGGATAGAAAGAGCAGATGAAGTCACAGAAGAAAATTGATGATACTTTGAGGCTCCTCGAGTTTGAAAAAGTACTCCAGAAAGTCTCGCATTATTGCTTTTCAGTTTACGGCAAGAAAGCAATCATGGCCACAAGACCCTCGGATGACCCCGTAAGACAGCTTTCACTTGGGGCAGAGTTTCTTGAGATGCTTAGAGCTTCGGGAGAACCCCCGACAGGAGGCTTTTTTGACATTTCCTCGTATCTTGGACGAACAGAGAGTGGTCACGTACTTGATGCCGAAGAGCTCTCGAAAATCTCAAGAACGCTTGAGGCTTCGTGTGAGCTCAGGGAGTTCTTTGATCGATTTGGAGGGAATTACAGGTCCGTTCAAGGCATAGCCGAAGGCATTACATGCGAACACGGTCTGATAAAGCTAATCAATAAATGCATTGACGAAAATCACAGCATAAGGGACGCTGCTTCGGCACAACTCAGGGAGATCCGCACAGAGTTGCGCAGGATCCAGAGGGGAATCAAGACAAAACTGGATCAAGTAATTGCTGCTTACCAGGGCGATCTTACGGATGCGCTCATGCTCAGCAGGGAAGGCAGATACGTGATCCCGCTATCTGCAAGTAAGAAGAAGTCTCATCGTGGAATAGTTCACGGTTCTTCATCAAGCGGCGCAACTGTCTATTTCGAACCAGAAGAATTGATAGAGTTGAACGACAGAATAAGAGTGCTTGAGTCTCGTGAGAAAGAAGAGATTATGAGAATACTCAGGGAGATAACCTCACAGGTTTTTCGCGCTTCAGAAAGGATATACATTACCCTGGAAGCTGTCAGAGACCTTGACGTTCTTTATGCATGTGCTCGATATGCCAGGGACTGGGAAGCCGGCTTTGTCTTTCCTTCTTCAGATATGTCTTTTGAACTGCTAGAAGCCCGACATCCACTCATTGAAAGAGAAGAGGTTGTTCCCATAGATTTCAGGCTTGGTAAAGACAGTTCCACTGTGGTTATCACTGGCCCAAACACGGGAGGAAAGACAGTATCCCTGAAAACCATCGGGCTGTGTGCAGTGATGATGTTGTCAGGGTTGCCTGTATTGTGTGATGAAGGCTCAAGTATTCCATGTTTTAAGAGAGTGCTTGCTGACATAGGTGATGAGCAATCAATTGAACAGAGTCTAAGCACTTTCTCTTCACATATGACAAGGATCATATCAATACTCAAGAAGGCGGACAAATCTTCATTGCTGCTTCTGGATGAGCTTGGAGCGGGAACGGATCCTGCTGAGGGCGCTGGACTGTCTATGGCGATAATCGAGACGATCCTTCTTCGCGGTAGCAAGGCTGTAATCACGACGCATCTCACTCCCATCAAAGTATTCGCTCTGGAAACCGATGGTGTTGAGAATGCCAGTGTAGAATTCGACATAGAAACACTGAAACCCACCTATCGTCTCATAATGGGTATTCCAGGTACCTCTAACGCAATAGAAATCTCAAGAAGGCTGGGATTGGAAGAAGAGATTGTCGAGCGCGCCAGGGAGTACCTGGGGAAAGAGGTCGGAGAGCTCGAATATGTCCTTGATAAGTTGCACAAGGAAAGGTCTGCTGTGGAAGAAACGCGTAGACGCCTTAGAAGTGAAGAACACGGGCTGAGAGAGAGATCCGAGGAATTTCAAAAGCGCTTTGGCCTGATGAAAGAAAAGAGGATCAGTGAACTCAGTGACGAAATTGCCAGTGTTGAAAGGAGACTTGAGAAGATTCTTAAAGAGACAGAACAGGCTATTGCACTTTCCCGTTCTCAGAAAGAATCAGATCAGGTTAAGGCAGTGAAAAGCATTGACTATCTCAGAAGCGAGCTTCAACAGATTCAGACTGGTCGATCGAAGAGGGCTGTGGCAGACGTTCAAGAAGGAGACAGAGCAAGAGTAATTGAAACAGGCGTTGAGGGAGAAGTTGTCGCCGTGCAGGATGACCGGGTTATTATATCTTCTGGAAAGATGAAGCTGAAACTTCCTCGGAGCAGTGTAGAAAAACTCCACAACAACAACGATACTGACGCGATCGCTTCAACTACCTCTGCGCATGAACCAAGGATTTCTGACACTATCGATATCCGAGGAGCGACCGCAGAAGATGTCCCATTTCTGATTGAGGATTTTCTTGTTTCGCTGAGGAGTTTCAAGATCAGCAACGGTTTCATTATTCACGGAAAGGGCACAGGACGACTCGCTGACGCGGTGTGGGAATATCTCAGGAAACGCAAACCCAGAGTGAAGGATTTTAGAATAGGTGCGCCCAGCGAAGGCGGGCATGGTGTCACAGTCATTGAGGTGTGATTATGCATGGCCTCGGTATAGATATTGTTGAAGTGGAGAGAATTGATGAACGTATATCGAAAAGGATTCTCGGCGAAAACGAGATGCGGCTTTTCAAGCAGATCGTCAACAGTGAGGCACGACGGCGTTTTCTGGCAGGGCGTTTTGCTGTAAAGGAAGCCCTTGCAAAAGCTCTTTCGATAAGAACTTTTGATTTCAGAAGTGCTGAGTTTCTGAGATCGGAAGATGGGGCTCCAGTTGCTTCAGAGATGACTATCGAGATTGCTGGGAACCGGGAGGTTCGAGCAAGCATATCTCATGAGAAGAAGTACGTTGTAGCAGTGGTGCTGGTCTTATAGGAGGTACTCATGAGTGTTCCTGAATCTATAGAGAAGAGAATTAATGAACTCAGAGAGCAAATAGACTACCATTCCTACATGTACTACGTTCTGAACAGCCCTGAGATAAGCGATGAAGAATTCGACAAACTGTACAAAGAACTTGAGCAACTGGAAGAGCAGTATCCTCAGACAGTTACTCCGGACTCTCCTACCCAGCGAGTTGGGGAAAGACCCGCCGGACAGTTGAATGAAGTTAATCATTCATCGCGTCTTTACAGCCTTGAAAACACCTATTCTGAGGAAGAAATCAGAGCATTTAACGACAGAGTGTGCAGGATTATTGGTCACGACAGGGTTGACTATTATGCAGAGCTGAAAATCGACGGGCTCTCAATTGCATTGCGCTACCAGAAAGGAAGGCTTGTTCTGGCCGCGACTAGAGGAGACGGAATCACTGGCGAAGATGTCACTGAAAACGCCAGAGCCATACGATCAATCCCCCTGAAACTCAGAGAATCAGTAGATATTGAGGTCAGAGGTGAGGTGTTTCTCCCCAAGAGTGAGTTTGAAAACGTCAATCGGAATCGTTTGGAGAGAGGATTGGCATTATTTGCCAATCCCAGAAATGCAGCAGCCGGCACGATGAGACAGCTTGATTCACGGGAAGTCGTTAGAAGAAAGCTCGATGCGTTTTTTTATCAGATCGTAGATCCAGGATACCATGGTCTCAGCACACAAGCCGAAGCGATTTCAATGCTTAGGCAGTTAGGACTCAGGTTCGAGCCTAACGGATGTCTTTGTCGCTCGGTGGAAGAGGTCATCTCTTACTGGGAGCGATGGCACAACAGGCGACATGACCTTGACTATGCAGTTGACGGAGTAGTTGTGAAAGTAGACAGAATAGACTTACACGATGAACTTGGATATACTTCCAGGAGCCCACGGTGGGCGATAGCTTTCAAATTCCCCGCAGAGCAATCTGAAACCAGACTGAATGAAGTATCGTTCCAGGTTGGACGACTCGGAACCATCACGCCAGTCGCGGAACTCGAGCCGGTGCGATTGTCAGGAACAACGGTCAAGAGGGCCAGCTTGCACAACTTTGAATACATAAGAGAACGTGATATACGAGAAGGAGATATTGTTGTCATCGAAAAGGCAGGGGACATCATTCCCCAGGTGGTAAGTGTTCTCAGTGACAGGCGGACAGGTTTGGAGAAGTCGATTTCAGCGCCTTCCAGCTGTCCTGTATGTAAAGGTCCAGTTGGAAAGGAGAAGAAAGAAGATGTTGCGATAAAATGCCTGAACCCAGGCTGTCCAGCAAAAGCTGAGAAGAGGTTAGAACTCTTCGCTTCCCGCAACTCAATGGATATCGAAGGACTTGGAGAGAAGATGATAGAACGACTCGTGGAGGTCGGAATGCTGAAGAGCCTGGCGGACATATACAGGCTGACGAAGGAGGAACTACTCGCTCTTGGTAAAGGCATCGGAGAGAAGACCGCTGAGAATCTGATAACAATGATTGATCGAAGCAGGAATAAACCGCTTCACAGGTTCATCGCTGGTCTGGGAATTCCCGGCGTCGGTGTTAAGATCGCCAGAGATCTCGCAAACTACTTTGGCAGCCTGAGCGCACTGAGAAAGGCAGACCAGGGTGAATTGGAATCGATCCCGGGAATTGGGACAGAGCTTGCAGAAAAGATATTCAGCTTTCTGAATAGCGAGATTGTTGAAGAAGAGCTGAACATTCTTGAGCTTGAGCTTCAACCAGAAGAGGAAGTGGAGACGATCGACAAAACACTGAAAGGACGGAGTTTTGTCATAACCGGCTCTTTGGAAACCCTTACCAGAAAGGAAGCTGAGGAGCTTGTTATCAACAGGGGCGGCAAAGCTTCTTCATCAGTAAGCAAGAATACTGATTATGTCGTGGCAGGTTCTTCTCCTGGTTCCAAATTGGAGAAAGCAAAGAAACTGGGGATAAGAGTCTTGAGTGAGAAGGAGTTCTTAGAACTGATAGATGGTGATGAAGCATGATATACCTCGACAACAACGCAACGACGCAGGTCGACAGGCGCGTTCTGGAGAAGATGAATCTCTTTCATGTCGAACAATATGGCAATCCCAATGCTGTACACTCAATGGGTGTGACAGCAGCAAGAGCAATGGAAGAATCAAGGCGAAAAATCGCCAGTCTAATTGAAGCCCTACCGTCAGAAGTGTATTTCACGTCGAGTGCGACGGAGGCAATAAACTGGGCGATTCGTTCTTCAGTCTGTTTTAGAGGAAAGCGCAACAAGGTTGTAGTTAGCTCCATTGAACACAAAGCTGTCCTTAACACTATCAAAGACCTCGCTAACACTGAGGGGATTGTAGTCGAGCAGGTACGTCCCAGAAAGGGTGGAATAGTTTCCGTCGAGGATCTTGTGAGACATGTGGACGACAATACCTTCATGGTCTGTTTGATGGCTGTGAATAATGTGCTGGGGACTATACAGCCTATCGAGGAGGTTGCAAATGCTCTCTTGGAGAGGGATGTGTTCTACCTGGTTGATGCAGTTCAGACGGTCGGCAAGATTCCGTTCTCTGTTAGGTCCTCAAAATGCAGTTTTGCCGCTTTTAGTGCGCACAAGTTTCATGGACCAAAGGGAGCAGGGGCACTCTTCATCAGCTCTGAGACTCGACGAAGACCATTCATAACTGGAGGTGGTCAGGAATCTGGAATGCGTTCGGGGACACAGGATGTTGCAGGGATTGTTGGAATGGCAGAAGCTATGGGGATTGCCGTTGATGAGTTAGACAGGGTTGTGCCGAAAATGAGGGAACTCAGGAACTACATGGCCAGTTCTGTAAGAAAGCTTGGAGGGATAATCAATGGCGATATGTCAAGTTCTATTCCCAATATGGTGAATATCTCTTTCCCCAAAATAAAGGGAGAGGTGCTTGCCAACGCCTTGTCAGATGCCGGTGTCTGTGTTGCAACATCATCAGCATGCTCTGCGCGTTCCGAGAGCAGCCAGAAGATTCTTGAGGATGCAGGCATACTTCCAGAGATAGCTTCTGGTGCCATAAGAATCAGCATGTCAAGATTCACAACGCTTGAAGAGATCCAGTCATTCATAGAAATACTGAGCAACGTGGTGGCGGTTTTGCAGATTTGATGATAATCCGTTATAATTGACCATAAGCGACGATAAACGCTGCTGGAGAGTTATTATGATAAGAAGTATGACAGGATACGCCAGGGTTGACACAGAGCAGAAAGGGTGTATTTTTTCTGTAGAAGCCAAAGCATTGAACTCGAAATACTTATATCTTGATGTGAACACAGTCAGCGGGTTCAGTGATCTTGAGATAAGGGCACAGAGGTACTTAAGGGAGAGAATAAAGCGCGGATCAGTCAAGATCAGCCTTGATATAACGTTTACAGAACCGGAGAGCATAATACAGCCAGATATTGTTCTTGCAAGAACATATCACAATGCACTGAGAAGAATTGTGGACGACCTGGGACTGAGCAGTGAAATCACCGTAGAGACACTTCTCAAGAACAGAGATATAGTGAAGGCTATCATTCCTGCCGAACTCACGGAACGCCTTTGGGCGGGACTCGAAGTTGTATTGGAGGAATGCGTTCAGAAGCTTAATGAAGACAGGGAGCGTGAAGGTAAGAGACTTCAAGTTGCCCTCATGAACTATCTGAATAGTCTGACTGTTCTAACTGAAGAGATAGAAGAGGCAAGTGCCCATATTCTTGAAGAAACAAGAAAGTCAATAAAGAATCGAATCGATCAAGTATTGAGTGTTCAGCTAGACGATTCTAGGCTTGAACAGGAAGTTGCCATTCTCGCTGAAAAGGCGGATATTTCGGAAGAGCTCGTACGCGCGAAATCTCATCTCTCTTCAATGCTTGAGCTACTTGATGAAGGTGAGGACTGTGGCGTTCAGCTCGACTTCTTCTGTCAGGAGTTGCACCGGGAGTTTTCGACAATTGCATCGAAATCCAAGAAGCTTGAGATCACCAGAAGAAGTGTGGAAGGTCGAACTCTTGTGAACAAACTGAGAGAGCAGGTCCAGAACATCCAGTAGGAGGTGCTTGTGTGTACGGCTTGATTAACGTCGGTTTTGGAAACGTGATCATAGGAGACAGGGTAATAGCAATCGTGAACCCGGAATCTGCTCCGCTGAAGCGTCTCAAGGAAGTTGCGAAGGATGAAGGGAAGCTTATTGATGCGACTTACGGAAGAAAGACACGAGCCATTGTTGTAACAGACAGCAACCACATTATTCTCAGTGCTATTCAGCCGGAAACTATTGCAGCAAGGTTTATGCAGACATTCAGTGATATTGAGAGACTCCTTGAGGAGATACGGGAGTCAGGTAGAAGCATTGAGGAATGACAGGAAGCCTTTTTGTTGTTAGCGGTCCTTCAGGAACTGGAAAGACCACGATTTTGAGAAGAGTTCTTGATTCTCGAAGAGATCTGGGTTTTTCGGTATCGTACACTACAAGGGCAAAACGTCCAGGTGAGGAAGAAGGCAAAGACTACTTCTTTGTTTCTGAAGAGCAGTTTGAGGCTAG
>Ga0334900_1003620_pt1 | contig 11805 bp, 11 predicted proteins | sample GraSluR3_MG_2_FD_207231 | JGI IMG/M metagenome (GOLD analysis project Ga0334900, IMG submission 207231) | Sludge microbial communities from methane-producing bioreactor in Wageningen University, Netherlands - Granular Sludge_31_08-R3 | ecosystem: Engineered > Bioreactor > Anaerobic >...
AAGTTGGATAATTTGGAAACTAAAAATAAAATGAATAGAAATTAATGTGACATTTCTATTTAAACGAAACCTGTGACATTTCTATTTTCTTGACACAAAGTTCTTTTCACAAATTGACTTTGTTGTTGCATTTTCTTATACTATACGGTAAGTAATAAGAATTATCCTTAAGGGGAATAGAATGATTGTTAAGATTAAAGACATCAAAGTAGGGCATAGGATTAGAAAAGAATCCGGAGACCTGAGCAACTTGAAAAAGAGTATGAAAAAACATGGGTTGCTTAACCCTATTACAATTACATCCAAGGGAGAACTTATTTCAGGGCATAGAAGGCTTGCTGCTGCCGAAGATTTGGGATGGGAAGAGATAGAGGCAAAAGTCGTATCGCCGAAAAATGACCTTGAAAAACTTGAAATGGAAATGGAAGAAAATATAGTAAGGAAAGAGTTTTCCCAGCAGGAGTTATTGGACGGGCTTAAAAGAAAGAAAAATTTGGTATCGACAAATGTCTTTGTAAGATTTTGGAACTGGCTCAAAAAGATTCTCGGGCTAAATTAATCGTATTCTTGACTACTCAAATAATTAATCGCCTGTGTTCCTTTTTTAGACAAATTACACTAAGGTAAATCCATAAATTCTAAATCTTATGGTATATTATAATGAAATAAAATAACTTTGGAGTATCGATGCGCTTAGTAAAAGTGCTGAGATTTTTAGTTTTACTTCCGATTTTGCTGTTCTTAGCATGTGATGAGTTTTTGCTGAAGAGAACCGTAAGTGTTCAATCGGTGAGGGGGGATATTAGTTATAACCCTGAAACGCCTTCATTAACGGGTAATCTTACCTATAGTATCCAGAATCGCCAGCCTAATGTATTAACGGAAATATATTTGGTATCACATCCCGCCGTTTCGATAAATATGATAACCTATAACCGAAGCGTTATGCGGTTTGATGTAGGTATGGGGTATGGTTACGGGATTTATCGCGTAAGAATTCCCCGTCTTGCAAGCGGCGAACAATCATCTATTACAATAAAGTTTAGTCTTAACGGTAAAATGGAATCGGATAGATTCCTGATTACGGAGGATATGGTATTTTTAGATGCGCGTAAGATTTGGCTTCCTATACCATTCGCAGATATGCCGAATTTTCATTACACGATAAATATTGAAACTCCGGCGGAGTATTATCCTATCTTAGGCGCTAAGATGACTAAGGAGACCGTCAGAGGGAATGTTCGTCTTTCAACTTGGCAAAGTGAAACCGATAATGTCCGTCTCAGCGGAAATCTTTTTATTGCCAAATTTAACCGTTATCAGAAAGACAATATATTTTTCTATTCAAAGTCAACCAATAACATAGAAAAAATATTTGATTATGCCCTGTTTTCAATATCTAATATCAGAAAGTCCGCGGGGGTTTTTCCGTTTACGCAAACACATCTGATTAACACTCTTTTCCAATACAAGGATATGGAGGAGTTTATAGATGCCGAGTATATTGCTAATGCGATACATATATCGCCGGAGATTTTTTCGGCAACGAATTTGAAGCCGGAGCGTGAGGTTATAAACTCGGCGATACCTTTTTTCCCTAATGAAAATGAATTGAATCTTTTGTCTATTTTATCGCATGAGCTTGCACATAGCGTAACCCCGGAATTGGTTGATTTTGAATCCGCTGCGCATATAGTAATGGAGGCGTTTACCGAATACAACAAGTGCAAGATTATGGAAAAAAGGCATCATTCGCTTTATCCTAAACTTATACAGAGAAACCGCATTATCCTGATTAATTCATTATTAAGAAACGAACCCCCGTCAAGATTACGTGAGTATTTCTATGGGGTAAATGTGTTTTCGGCGGCTTTTCATAATACGGATGATTTGTTTTTTGATTTTTTGCAGATTTTAATTGAAAAATATCGCTATACCAAAATCGGGCTTAATGAGATTATTGTTACCGCTAACGAGATGAACAAAATGATAATAAATTCCTATATGACAAACCTTAATGATGAGGATAACGGCGAAAATGATTTGCCCGATTTATACGATAAACTTATTTATTCCGAGGCGTTTCACCTGTGGAATTTACAAAAACTTTTTAATATTTCGCTTTCATCAAGCAACGTGACGGTAACAAATTTTATTGAAAGACCGCGTGGAAATCCGCGAAGGGTTTTGGAGAGAAAAAAATTGATTACTATCGAAAATGAATTTCCCGTTAAAGTGGACGGTTATCTGATATATCACACCCCGGCAAACGTAACTTCCAACAGAATCGAGGTTAGCGAGCAATCAAAGACGAATTTCTTATTAAATAACGATGTCGGTTTCGTTAAATATGAAACGCGGTTCTCGGTATTGGAGAGGAATTTATCCGATAACTATATTGATTTTGATTTTCACAGGAAAGAATACAGAAATCTGAATACCGCAATCAACAGGTATTATACGCGGGACGGTGTAATCCATCCGATGATGGAAATTGAAACCACAAGCGAAAGGGAAACCAATGATTCAAAACCACGGTCTCAATGGATTAAACTTGATTTTCACAGGAAAGAGATTTTTGAAACCCGCAGTTCCAATGTAAGTTTTGTTTTTGACAGGATTGAAACCAATGATAATGAAATTTTTATACAGGCGTTTAAAAAAATAGAGAAAAAACCGGTTTCCTATGTTATATTCAAAGGCGAAAAAAAAGATAACGACAGATACAAAATTAGCGGGGTAATTGACCCGAATATAAATTGGTAAAAGGAAGGGGTAATGGGTAAGATTAAAGTCAGGGTTCAGGCTATAATATTCAATTCAAACGGAGAACTTCTTTTAGCAAAACACCAAAAGAGTCGCAAATCATATTGGGTTCTTCCCGGCGGAGGGGTAAATTTCGGGGAAAAAATGGACGAGGCTCTTAAACGCGAACTTTCGGAGGAACTCGGCATAAAAAAACCTCATATTAAAGAACTAACTTTCATAGATGAATTTATAAACGAAAATAGACATGTAATTCTCGTGTCTTTTCGCGTAGGGATAGAACCCCCCGAAATTCAAACGATAAAAGTAGAGGTTGCCGATGAGGCAATAAAACAGGTTCACTTCTTTTCTCAAAACCGAATAACGGAATCCTTCGACACTTTTTACCCGTCAAAGGATATTATTTTAGAGCTATTCAAACTTATGGAAGTTGATAAATAAAAAGGGAAGAGGTATCCCCTTCCCTTTTTATTATATGTTTTCAAAACTTCCCTTGGTTACTTGATTTAAAACCTATAAAGTTACTTCTTAGTCTTGTCCTGCAGCTCGCATTCTTCTTTCTTCCTGACGTCGAAGTTCAAGCACGTCGCCGATTCTCTTGAGTTCAATCATTTTCCTTTCAAGAGTTTCCGTCGCCAAAATACCCCATGCAGCTTCATCATCAATATCAAGTTCTTCTCGGATAATAGCTCTGTCGTAATTTACAACAACATCCTTGAAGTAAATAACATAGTCGCCGCCGCTATCAATTTCAGGTTTGTAAACGGCATAAGAATCAAACTTGATGAAAGGATAACTTCTGGGATAAAGAGGAACTCTCTGAAGAGACCTGTCGCCCACGGATTCGGCATAATTGGGGTTCATCCATACCAAGCGTCTCCACCCGTCAAAGTGAGTTGAGCCCATAAAATATTCGTGAATTCTCTCATCTCTGTCTCTGATTCTAAGCCCGACCTGATGGGTATAGTTAAGCCCGTAAACCCATGAAGAAATAGACTTAACCTGACCTACGTTAGCCAAAACACCCATAACGAGGCTGTTTTCTCCGCCGTCAGCGGTTTCGTTTACATAAGCGCCGTTGTCGTGGTAAACGAATAGCTCGTAAGGAGGCATAACCAAAGCCCAGGAGAGAAATCTCCACTTGGGGAAATGGATTCTTGCACCCAATACATTACCAAAGCGTTGGCTCGGCACACTTCTACAATAAGAAAGTGTGTTGTTTTTGATAGTATTAGCGGAAGATGCCAACACTATTCTCCAACTATCCAATTTCCAGTCGTCAATGGTGAATTCAACTTTGGGATAGCCGTAGAGCGAGAAATCCATTTCGGGATTTTGCTCAATAACTTCGTTGTGAATTCTCTGGTCCCTTTCGAGAACTGTTGCCATATTCTCGTCAAACTGTGGGAAGTCAATCAACGACCTTTCGATAACTGAATAGGCGAGAGAACAAACAAACAGCAACGCTACCGTTACTAAAACCTTTGCAACTCCTTTAACCATCTGTCCACTCCTTGAAAAAAATTTATTCTTCTTATTTCTGCACCCTATATTTTTACATTTTTTGCCGAAAAGTCAAGAGTTTTTTGATTTATTTTTCAATAAATAACTCTAAAGTTTTTTTCGGATACTCCGAAAATCCATACAGGGGTATTATATTAATCGTCTTTCAGCCGTTATAAGTTTAATTAATTTAAAAAATAAATTTTTTAATCCGTAAAGGTTAGCGGATGGTAAATTTGCCATTTTCCAAGTTCCGCTTTTTTCCTTTTCCCGTTTTCAAGTAAAAATAACCTTCTTACTCCGGTATTTTCTTTGAGGGTTTGTTTTAACCCCTTTATCATCCATTCAAGCCCGTCATTATTATATTTAAGTTCTCGGTCAAATTCCTCATTGAAGTCAATAATAACGGTTTTGTTGCCTTTGCCCTCGGGGTCTTCAACCACCCAAATATTATGAGCAATAAGTTCGGGGCTGATATTAAGTCTAAGGTGGTATTCAAGTGGACCGAGCAGGTATTCTTTAACCAATAGCACTTCGTAAAAATGCTTTTTCGGGTTAAAAGCGAGTTTTCGTCTTTCGGGAGTGAGCGCGCTGTATTCCATATCGGGATAGAAAAATACGCTTGTTTTTCTGCCGTCAAAGAACAGAAAACCGCAGATAATTAAAAGAATACCGACCGCCAAGCAAATCAAATATATTAACGACAGATTTTTATTTCCTCTCATTCTCCAAATCCTTTGGTATTATTATATCTTCTTATATATTCATTAATGCCGTAAAACAGTCCCCGCGCTGTCTTTTCACGATAAGCCCGTGTTTTAAGTCTTGCGGCTTCCCGGCTGTTGGATAAAAACCCCACCTCAACAAGCACCGACGGCACTGTGTTGAATTTTAAGACATAAAACGGGGCTTTTTTTGCCCCCCTGTTTTTTGCCCCCGTTTGCCTTATCATCGCGGAAAGAAGCGTCTTGGAAAGCTCATCCGACTGCACCTGTAACGCGTCTTTCACAAGGTCAAGCAAAATCGAATAAATCGATTCGGTGCGTTCAATATCCTTAGGGGAAAATCCGGCGTTTTCAAGTCTTACCACGTTCATTGCCGTATCATCGCTCGGCTCATCACCGAGACTGAAAACCTCTATACCCTCCGCCCATTCAAACGGGTTTGAATTAGCGTGAATACTGATAAATACCGGGTTGTGCTTTCTTGCCAATTCCGCCGTAACCTCAACCCGTTGCTCTAAGGTTACGAAATAATCCCCGTTTCGCGTAAGGAAAACCTTGTATTTCCCATCCGCCCGGATAAAGTCCGCAAGTTGACGCGCTATATCAAGAACAATGTCCTTTTCTTTAGTTCCATCCGTTCTGATAGCGCCGGGGTCGTGTCCGCCGTGTCCCGCATCAATTATTATTGCGTCAATCGGTTTAAACCCGTCTTTATTATATACTGTTTGCGAAGATTTATCATCTTTTAGATGGGTTAAAATCTCCCGCTGTTTCTCCTCAACGCTTGGGGCTTCAACCTCCCGGGCTTTGGCTATTCTTTCGCCGATTTGGCGAAGTATTCCGTCTAACGCGGAAATATCTTTATCCTCTCGTATTCCAAGCAGACGCTCAAGGGCTGATATATATTCGCGGGGAATATCGACCCCTCCCTTTTCATTAAACCTCACTCCGCTTTGCATAAAATATATATCCTCACCCGAGGTGATATACGGCATTAGTAGATGTATCTTTGCCGATTTATTATCCTTCTCCAAGGATATATACCCCAAAGCGAGATTGGCTTTTGCCGTAACGGAATTTGTCAGGCAAAATTCCGAGAGCGGAACATAATCCCGCGCAAAAGATTGCGAATAGAAAAACAAAGGGAATACAATTATCGAGAGGAAAAAAAATCTAAGCCTTTTTCCCATTATGCAATTTCCATATATAATAAAGTCCCTTTAGCGTAAGATGTTTGTCTATAAGTTCAATAGAGGAGGATACCGATATTATAAGCTCGCTTAACCCCCCCGTGGCGATAACCTTAATGTCTTTAAATCCCGTTTCACCGGCGATTCGCGCAACAATCCCGTCAACCATAGAGGCAGTTCCGTTAATAATCCCCGAACGGATACCGTCGATAGTATTTTTCCCGACAACGGCGGTTTTTGACAGAAGGTCGATATGCGGTAACTTTGCCGCTTTTTCCTCCATAGAACGAAGCGAAGTCATAATGCCGGGGACTATAACGCCCCCCTCATAAGTTCCCTTATCGCTTACAATATCGAAAGTGGTGGCGGTGCCGAAATCCACTATAACGAGATTCCGTTGCGGGAACATACAAATTCCCGCGTAAGCGTTGACAATCCTGTCCGCGCCTATCTCACGGGGGAAGTCGTAATTTATCGTGATAGGGACATTTTCCTTGACTACAAAAATCGGCGACACGTTGAAATATTTTTCAAACATATGCTTAAAGGGGTAATCAAGGGTAGGGACTACGCTTGAAATCACAACCTTGTCGAGAGTTTTGCCCTGCAATCCCCATAACGACACCAAATTTGAGTATTTTATCGCCAAATCGTCTGTGGTAAGCAGGCGGTCGGTGCGAAGGCTTGCATAGTTGATAATCTCATCACTCTTGCGGCTGAAGCACCCGATTGTAATATTCGTATTGCCTATATCAATAGTAACAACCATTGGAAATACCTCCTATTCGCGCTCATCTTTTAAAGGACGCGTCATAAGCGACTTCAAAGTCGCCAACACATCCGCCCCGCTATAAAGCACGTCGTAAACCGCGCAGGAAATCGGGAGTTCAATTTGCATCTCCTCCGAAAGCTTTTTTAGCGTCTTAACGGTTTCCGCGCCCTCGGCGACCGACTTGGTGGATGCCAAAACCTCATCAAGGGTTTTACCGCGCGCGAGTTCCTCGCCGAGTCTCCCGTTACGGCTGTGCCTGCTTATACAGGTAACAATCAAATCTCCGACACCCGCAAGCCCTGAAAACGTAGTTTCTTTAGCGCCGAAAATCAAAGCGAGTCTGCGTATTTCGGCAAGACCGCGGGTTACCAGCGCCGCCATCGTATTGTCCCCGTAACCGAGACCACGCAACATCCCCGCCGACACCGCAATAACGTTTTTAACCGCCCCGCATATTTCAACGCCGACAACGTCATCATTGGTATAAACCCTGAACGTTTCGGTGGAAAAAATATCCTGCACAACCCGTGCGACTTCTATATCCCCGCTTGCTGCAACGAGACTTGAGGGTATTCCGCGGGCGACCTCTTCGGCGTGAGTAGGCCCCGACATTACGCAAACCCCTCGCGCCCCGCTTAGTTCCTCCGACAGGATTTCACTCATACGCTTTTCCGATGGGAACTCAAGCCCTTTTGTCGCGCTTACGAGGATTTTATCCTTATACGGCAATGCGGAGAATTTCCTTGCTATATCGCGGAAAAACTTGGACGGGGGAACAAAAAGCCAGATATCCGCATCAAGAGTCTTTTCAATATCGGCGGTAATTTCGATAGCTTCGGGAATTTTGACATCGGGGAGGTAATAAACGTTTTCGCGCGCCTTGTTGAATAACGAGGCTTCCTCAGTGCTGTAAGACCAAAGCGCCGTTTCGGCTGATTTGGAAGCCTGAATGGCGAGAGCGGTTCCCCATGCCCCTGCGCCGATAATTGCCGTTTTCATATTTATTTTCCTATATTTTTGTTTTAATAAATCTCTCGAAGCTGCCGATTTTTGCAAAATCTATTCTAAAATCGGATTCGCTTAGTTTCGTGATTTTTACGCTATCCATTCCTATTTTTTTAAATTTATCGTAAGTAAGAAGTTCTCCCTCTTTAAGATTAAGAACTTTCCGCAACACCCATTCGGCTAAAGCATTATTCGGATTTGTCATCAAAGCTTTGCTGTTTTCCTGACATAGCTTAGCCGACAGAATTTCCCCCGACGGAATATGAAGATTAAACGGTGTGTCGCGTGATGGAAAGAAATCGGGAAAATTCTTATGAATAAATTGCGGTACCGGAATATATACCTCTCCTATGTCGCGCGGACGTCCGCCGGCGTTCCATTGGTTTAAACCGCTTTTTTCCGCAACGACTTTTTTTCCGTCTTTACTCTTGGCGGTTGAAAATAAAGGCAGAACAACGTAGTTTTCATATTGAGGCTTAAATTCGGCAATCAAAATGTCTTTTTGTTTTATGGCGTTTAGTATTAAGTCATAAGGATTTTCAAGTATATCTACTTTTAGAGATATGTTTTTTTCAGGAATGGTAAACCGCTTAAATAATGTGCTTTTAGAAACGTTAAACGAGTAATAATTTTTTCCGTCTTCAAAATGAATGGACTTGTGGTCATATTTTTTGACGGTAATAGAGTTTATGTCTATCAGGTCGTAGTCGCATTCAAAAATCTTAAGTTTTCCTATAGTCCTTGCTATACAATGATATAATCCGTTATTTATATTAAAATTTCTGTTTGCAAATTCTATTCTTTCATTGCGCAGTTCGGCAAGTTTGAGGGCTAAATCGTCGTCTTTTAATTTTTTTAATTCCGAGCTTAACGCATCAAATTCGGCAATTTTTTCGGATTTAGAATTTCCTTCGCATTTAAAAGTTTTTATCCCAATCCCGGTATTGTCTTTTTTTGCATCGAAAGCCGTATCAGACCTTGATAAATTTTCGACACCGAATACCCTGCAAAAAATATTTTCCGAAGCTCTGTAATATAAAAACGGCGTGGAAGATTCCGAAAACAGACGGGATAAAGAAGCAATAGCAGTTAGATACGAAAGGTATAAATCAACCTTGTCTTTGTTTTGGTTATCCATAAAATACATTGGCTTTATTCCTCTCTTTTTAAAACTATTAAATGTTCCGTTTTCATTCGCTCATCCTCGTTTTTCGATGCAGGATTGATTTTGGATTGAAACATCGCCCTTGAAACAATCTTATCAATAAACGTTATTTCGTGTTTCCATCCGAAATTCTGTAAATGTTCCACTATTATTTCGTCAATAGGTATGGGGGTGGTTCTTATTTTAGCGGGACCTACGAATATAAACATATATTCCTTAACCTTATAAGCGAAGTTTTGGAAAACCCTTAAAATGGAATGGAAATAACTATCATATAGCCTTATCAGATGTTCCTCTTGTATTTTGTTTCTGTAGTAATAGTATTTTTCGGACAGAATTTCTGTCTTTTTAAATTTGCTATACGGTATTTCTTTTCGGCTAAGTTTTTTGATATAGTTCTCATCAAAACCGGCAAAATATAATTCCAATTTTGTTGAGCGGATATATTCCTGTGCCTGTAAATAAGGAGGCGAGGTTATCAACACATCCGGGGCAACGGACAATTCATTTTCAAACAAGTCTCTGCCGACTTTTAACTCATATCGGACATTTTTCGGATTAAGCGATTTATATTCTTGTAGCTTATTTAAGAGTTTTTTTACTTCAAATTTAAGCATAGAGAAAAACCTGCTTTCCCAATCCGAATCAAGCAAAGCCATAACCTTCCTTTTAGAAAACTTTGACTTATATAATTTATGCACTTTCTCATCGCTAAAAGAGAAAAATCTTGTTGTTTTCAGAAGAGGGATTAAAAAATAAGGTTTTAAATCCTCTTTCATAGAATGAAAATATCCCCAGCTTTTTGTTATTACGGATATAAATTCATCAGGTATCCAATACTGCCAGTTTGACCAGTCAGGTATGAATTTAAGTTCGGACTTTTTCATTTCATCGACATATTGGGATATATCAATATCGCGGAAGTCCAAAAGCGCCGTTTTATGAACTATCTCCGTAATAGGGTTTAAATCCCATAATTCGTAATCACATCCGAAAATTCTTGAAACCAAACCGACCGTTCCGTAACCTGCGAAAGGGTCGAAAATCCTTGCATTTGAGGATATATAATTTTTCAGGATATAAATTATTATCTGAGGGATAAATTTTGCGGGATACTTATAAATTCCGAATGCTCCGTAGGTTGTCGATTTCATTTCAGGGACTTCATCGCGGAATAGTATGTCTTGCGTCTTGTATGGCGTGTCCTCTGTTTTAAACTCATAACTCATTATATTATTTCCTCCGCATAATTTATATAACTCCTATTTTCCTACCGAGATAACCCCGTCATCGCCGAGGCGAATCGGGTTGCCGGGGAAATCTTCCTTCATTACTTCCTGCATATATTTAATAGTCCTGCCTTCGGGGTCGTATTTCGGGATACCTTTGTATTGTCCGGTCTCATACTGTATCATCGGGATAACCTGTCCCGTAACGAAACGCCCCTCGCTATCAAGTTCCACGTTTAAAACCTGCGAGTAGTTATTCGGAGGGGTTGAGCGGAACACCACATAGGTAACGAAATTGCCGAGGGAGTATGCTATGAGACGGTCTTTATAAATCTCCATAGAGCGTGGAATATGAGGACCATGCCCGATAATTAAATCCGCGCCCGCGTCAATCATAGCGCGGCTAAACCTCACCAAATTACCGCGACGCGAGTTATAAAACATCTCCATTTCATCACGGACATTGCGCGCGCCCCTGCCCTCGGTGCCTCCGTGAAAAGTTACCACGACTATATCGTGGGTCTGTTTCATCTCGCGGATAAATTTTGCCGATTCTTCTATGCGAAGGATATTATTAAAATAGTCCGTCCATCCGAAACCGACAACCGCGACCTTTCGTCCCTTGATTTCCATAGTAACAACCTCGCCCTTCTCGCCGCAATACTTAATCCCCGCCTCGCGGAGATAGCGGCGGGTGTCGCGATAGCCCTGCATCCCGAAATCGAAAGCGTGGTTATTCGCAGTGGACATCACGTTAAAACCCGCATCCTTGAGCCATCTTGTATAAGAGGGGGGCATCTGGAAAGCAAAAACGCGGGGGCTGTCTATATTTTTGGGGGATTGACTATGGTCGGTGATAGCGCCTTCAAGATTGCCGAAAATTATATCGGGGTTTCCCTTATTAAGATATTCCTTTGAAAAACGGAAAAGCACCGCGCCGTCCTCAGGCGGAAGTGCGGGTTGAGGGAGTCTCGAACCGAGCATTATATCCCCCACCGCGTTGATAACGATATTGGGGTTGCCGTTATTACCCTGCTTTTCAGCGAAAGCCGATGCGCCGAATGCGCTTATTAAAACCGTCGTTAGTAGTGATAGTAAAATTCTCCTAAACATTATTCCTCCAATGTAAATTAATATTGCACCCCTTGATAGCGGTCATCTCGCTGTTCCCCTCGATACATCCCTCACTTGCGTTCGGGACACTCGGGGAACGGAGTCCCTTCTTAAACCAACCGGACGCCTTGTCGTTCCCCTCGATACATCCCTCACTTGCGTTCGGGACACTCGGGGAACGGAGTCTCTTCTTAAACCAACCGGACGCCTTGCCGTTCCCCTCGATACATCCCTCACTTGCGTTCGGGACACTCGGGGAACGGAGTCTCTTTTTAAACCAATCGGACGCCTTGACGTTCCCCTCGATACATCCCTCACTTGCGTTCGGGACACTCGG